>CAEZXK010000004.1_pt1 | contig 63759 bp, 63 predicted proteins | sample 7265231 | NCBI WGS metagenome assembly CAEZXK01 (sample SAMEA6813906, study PRJEB35770) | uncultured Rhodoluna sp. | biome: Freshwater; feature: Freshwater reservoir; material: water | place: Czech Republic | collected 2015-11-04 | depth 0.5m m | reverse complement strand
TGTGAGGCAACACGTTGCTGTCATCGCCCGAGAAATAGAGCAGTTCAGTTTCGTTCATGACGCGTGAAGCTTGAGCGAGATCGCCCTTGGCGTCTTTGATTGCGACGATGTTTGGGTGCTTCGCCGCGCGAAGAATGGTTTCGTATGCGATAGGAATTCCCGTGCGGCCTGGAATGTCATAGAGAATAACCGGCAGGTCTGTCGAATCTGCGATAAGCCTGAAGTGAGTTAGTACACCCGCCTGAGTTGGCTTGTTGTAGTAAGGGGTGACGATCATGACGCCGTCGGCTCCGGCTTTTTCGCTTGCCTTGTAGAGCTGCATTGCGTGCGCGGTTTCGTTAGAGCCACCGCCGGTGATGATCTTGGCGCGACCGGCAGAAACAGACTTGCCAACTTCGACGAGCTTCAATTTTTCTGCGTCGGTTAGAGTGCTGGTCTCACCGGTAGTGCCGGTAACCACAACTCCGTCGGCACCGTTTGAGATCACATAGTCGATGTGTTTTTCGGTCGCAGGCCAGTCAACTTCACCCTCAGAGTTCATCGGGGTGACCAGTGCAACTAGCACCTGTCCGAAGATGTTTTTGTTCTGCGCCATGACTAAAGGGTAGCGGCTAAGGCGCTACGCGACCATTCTCGTTAAATGCCGCATAGGTGTAGGGCATGAGTTCGGCCCAGAAATCTTCCATCTTCTCTGCGCACATTTCGATTTCGCGCTGAGGGAATGACGGAAAGTGGGTTCCCTCGCGCTTGGTGCGAAGGCTCAAGAAGTTCATAAGTGCGCGCGCATTCATGGTGACATACATGCTCGAGTAGATGTTTAGCGGAAGAATGATTCTGGCAACCTCGCGGGCCACACCCGCTTCTAACATTCGCTGATAAGCCTCGTAGGCCTGAATCGAAGCGGTGCGAGATTCCTGCTCAACCAGGGCGGTCTGCTCTGCTGTTCCAGGGATGAAGTCGTAGCTGCCGGTCTTGCCAATCTGAATCAGGTTGCGATCTGGACCTGGCACGTAGAAAACAGGGTCGAGCTGCTTGTATCGGCCCGATTCTTCGTTGTAGCTGGCGATGCGGTGGCGCTGAAACTCTCGGAACACGAAGATTGGTGCCTGCACATAAAAAGTCATCGAATTGTGCTCGAAAGGCGAACCGTGACGGTCGCGCATTAGGTAGTTGATGAGGCCTTTGCTGCGCTTTTCGTCTTCGCTGGCGTCGACGCGGGCAGCGGCGGCCTCGAGGGTTTGCTCACCCTGGGTCGAAACGCGGGCGGCAAATAGCACATCGCTGTCTGACGCGCTCGAACGCACTAGTTCAACGGTTACATCGCTTCTAAATTTGATCTCTGACACGCCTTATAGCCTAGCGGCGAGCCACGGTAACAATTTGCAACGAGCCTGAGCTGGCAGCCTCGGTGCGAGAGAATTGACCTGTGAACATCAATTTCGAGATTCGAATCATCCTGGTAGCAGTCGTGGTTTTGGCCGCCCTGGTTGCCGGCTTGGTTTGGCGTTCACGCACCGGTCGCTCGAAGAAGGTTTCAAACGGGGGGCAGATCGATTTGGCCGAGCTCGGCGCAACCAAGAACGGACAGCCGGTCACGGCCTTTGGTGAGCGCCTGACGTTCTTGCAGTTTTCGAGCGAGTTTTGCTCGCAGTGTGTGCAAACGGCTCGGGTCTATAAGGATCTCGAGCAGCACAGCGAGGGCATTTTGCACATCGAGGTCGACATCACCAACAGGCTCGACTTGGCAAAGAAATACAACATTTTACAAACCCCGACCACCCTGGTCTTGGATGCCTCCGGCCGAGTGACTTCGCGCATCGGTGGCACCGCAAAAGAACAAACAATAAAAGATGAGATAGGACACTTCAATATCTAATGAGCAAATCACATAGCCAAATCGACCCGCGCGGCCCGAGGTTCGGAGCCGCAATCACCTCAGTGCTCGTTTTGATCACTTTCTTCTTAGCGCTCGATGCCAGCACAAGTGCACTCGCGTTTTCACTCTTTGCCTATGTCTGGGTGGCGTTTCTATGGGGCGTGCTCTTTGGCAACGCAAAGCACCCATACGGCTGGTTGTTTAGAAAGTTTGTGCGACCACGACTGCAAGCGGCCAAAGAACTAGAAGACTCACGACCACCACGCTTCGCTCAGCTAGTCGGTCTCTTCGTTGCAAGCGTGGGCTTCGCGCTCGCCTTCGCCGGCGTTGAATCGGGCATCGCGATTGCCGCTGCTGCCGTTTTCATGGCATCGTTCTTGAACTCTGCGTTCAACTACTGCCTCGGCTGCCAGATGTACCTGGGCCTTCGACGCATCGGAATTATTCGCGGCTAATTCGAATTGAGATGGGCCTTGGCGTCTAACGCCAGGGCCTTTCTCATTGCCTTGCGCGCCCTCGCGCGATCGCCGGCTGCGTCGTAGGCCAATCCAAGTGAGAACCAAGCCAACGCACTCTCAGGATTCGCTTGGACTGCCTTTGCATAGCTTTCGAAAACTCGGTCGGCAGACTCGCGGGTTGGGCGACCACTCGGACGCAACTCGAAGGCAAAGTGCGGCCACTTGCCCTCGGTTTCGACCTTGGTTGCGTAGCGCTCCACCTTGATGCCAAAACTGAATTCACGGATGATCAGCCAGATTGCCAGAATCGGAAAGACCAGGATGAAGAACCCCATGATTTTGGCGACGGGCTCATCGAGCAGCAAGAGCATGATGCCGGTGTTGGCCAGTAGCACGGTGTAAATCAGGGTTAGCGCGGCCATGAGGAAAGCGCCGATTTTTGCGTTGTATTTCATGAAGCGTCTATAGGCCTAGAACGTTTTGCAGACCGACGGTGAGGCCGGTCGACTTGGCGGCGAAACGGATCGAGGCCAAAATGCCGGCCACGTAAGCTCGCACCGAAGTGGTCTCGTGGCTCAGGGTGAGCAGCTCGCTTTCGCCCCCAAGAAAAACGTCTTGCTTGGCCGAAACACCATTGATGCGCAGGCTATGAATTGGCACCCCGGCAACAATTTCACCGCGGGCCTGCTGACCGACACCAGGTAGAAGAATTGGCTTGCCGTCGCGAGCGCCAGCGATAAGTTCGGCGGTGCGCACCGCCGTGCCAGATGGAGAGTCGACCTTGCCTGCGTGATGAGCCTCAACGATTTCGATTGAATCGAAAAACTTGGCGGCTTCGGTCGCAAACTTTGTTGCCAGCATCGAACCGATAGAGAAATTTGGCACAACTACAACGGCCGCCTCAGAAGACTGCAGTTTCTTTTCGAGCTGCTGCAGGTGAGTTGCCGACCAACCACTGGTGCCAACCACTAGTTTCTGGTTGTTTGCAACGGCGTGCTCGACAACCGATTGGCTGACGTCGAATCTGGTGAGATCAATCACCACGTCTGCCCCGATGGTTTGGGTGATGTCACTCTTGGAATCGAGCGCGGCAAAAAGCTCTAGGTCTTGCGACGCTTCGATTAGGTCTAGGGTCAACTTGCCCATGCGCCCGGTTGCGCCAACCACTGCCACTGAGATGCTCATGAAGTCAAACCTACCAATCGACAACTAGCCAACGCTAGAAAATAGGTCTACAGAAATGGTTCGAAGGTCTTCTCTTCGACATCGCCGACGGCAACAATTGTGCGCTCACCGAGCAGCAAGTCTTGAACCAGCAGCTGCACCTGCTCGGTTGTCACGGCCGAGAAGCGTTCGATGGTTTCATCGAGGTCGAAGAACTCGCCGGTCGACATTTCTGACCCGACCAGCCTGCTCATGCGAGCCTGACTGCTCTCAAACTTCAGCGCTAGGCCTCCAGAGATGTTGCCGATTGCGAGTTCAAGTTCATCTGTGGTGATTGAGCTCTGGGCAATCTTCTCGAACTCATCGAGCATCAGGCGGGTGACCTGTTCGGCTTTAGCCGGCGAGCATCCGGCATACAAACCGAAAGTCGAGGCATCGCTGTAGCCCTGGTTGAACGAGTAGACGCTGTAGGCCAGGCCGCGCTTTTCACGGATTTCCTGAAACAGACGCGACGACATTCCGCCACCGAGAACCGTGTTCAGAATTCCCATCGCGTAGCGGCGCGGGTCGTTGCCGATGATGCCGGGCATGCCTAACAAGATGTTGGCCTGAGCGATTGGTCGCTTGATGACCTGAAGCGGCTTGCCGCGAGTGATCTTGGCCTGCACGTTGCTGCGGCGAGCAACAGGGGCTGCAGACTGACCGAGATCCCAGCCGGCCGCCGAAAGTTCCTTTTCGACCAGAGCGACGAATTCGGAGTGCTTGACTCCCCCGGCCGCAGCAACAACTAGGTCTTGCGGGCGGTAGTTCTGCTGGTAGTGCTGCCACACGGCATCGCGAGATACGGCTCCGATGGTTTCTTTGTTGCCGCCGATTGGGCGACCGAGTTCGTGGTCGCCGAGCACCGCCTCAGAGAACGCTTCGTGGGCGACATCCTGCGGATCGTCTTCGTTCATCGCCAGCTCTTCGAGAATCACGGTGCGTTCGTTCTCAAATTCGGTTGCATCGATAAGCGACGAGGTGAGCATGTCGGCAATCACGTCGACAGCGAGCGGCAGCGCTTTGTCTTGCACGCGCGCATAGTAGCTGGTGTGCTCTTTGCCGGTTGAAGCGTTAGAAGAACCGCCGACGCTGTCGAATGCGATAGCGATGTCTAGAGCGGTGCGACGCTTTGTGCCCTTGAAAAGCAGGTGCTCGAGAAAGTGAGTGCTGCCGAAGTGGCCATTGGTTTCGTCGCGAGAGCCAACCGCAACCGAAAACGAAACGCTCGCACTCTGTGCTCCAGGCACGTGTTCGGTTAAAACACGAACACCGCTTCGGAGGATAGAACGGTGAACCGTGCTACCACCCGAAGCGGTGAACGAAAGCTCGCTCTGGTCTAGAGGAAAGAAAATTTCTGCCACAACCAGAGCCTAGTTTTATTCTTCGTCGTCAGACGAAGCGGCTGCGCCGTCACCCTCAACAACCGGGCTCAGCGAAAGCTTTCCGCGGTCATCGATTTTGGTGATTTCAACCTGAATCTTCTGGCCAACCTCGAGCACGTCTTCGACGTTCTCGACACGCTTGCCAGCCATCTTCTTTAGCTCAGAGATGTGCAGTAGGCCATCCTTGCCCGGAACCAGTGAAATGAACGCACCGAAGGTGGCCAGCTTCACAACGGTTCCCAAGAAACGCTCGCCGATTTCAGGAACGTGTGGGTTCGCGATGGCGTTGATGCGTGACTTGGCAGCTTCTGCCGAAGGTCCGTCGGTTGCACCGATGTAAACGGTTCCGTCGTCTTCGATTGAGATTTCTGCGCCGGTCTCGGCCTGAATCTCGTTGATAATCTTGCCCTTCGGGCCAATGACCTCGCCTATCTTGTCGAGAGGAATTCGCACCGAGATAACGCGAGGCGCGGTTGGCGCCATCTCGTCAGGCTCGCTGATTTCTTCTGCCATGATGGCGAGAATGCTCAAACGAGCCTCTTTCGCCTGCAAAAGAGCGCTAGCAAGAACCGACGCAGGAATGCCGTCGAGCTTGGTGTCTAGCTGAATCGCTGTGATGAATTCGCTTGTGCCAGCAACCTTGAAGTCCATGTCGCCCAGCGCATCTTCTGCACCAAGGATGTCGGTCAACGCTGCGTACTCTGTCTTGCCGTCGATGACGTCTGAGATCAGACCCATCGCGATTCCAGCGACCGGTGCACGAAGTGGCACACCCGCGCTCAGCAAGGCAAGAGTCGAAGCACAAACAGAACCCATTGAGGTCGAACCGTTTGAACCTAGAGCTTCTGAAACCTGACGAATTGCATAAGGAAATTCGTCACGTGCAGGAAGAACTGGAACTAGCGCACGCTCTGCCAACGCACCGTGACCAATTTCACGACGCTTTGGAGTGCCAACACGACCGGTCTCACCAGTTGAGTAAGGCGGGAAGTTGTAGTTGTGCATGTAGCGCTTGCTGGTTACAGGTGAAAGCGCATCGATCTGCTGCTCCATCTTCAACATGTTCAAAGTGGTGATACCCATGATCTGAGTCTCGCCACGCTCGAAGATTGCCGACCCGTGAACGCGAGGAACAACGTGAATCTCTGCCGTGATCGGGCGAATGTCGCGAAGACCGCGGCCATCCATGCGAACGCCTTCTTTAAGAACGCGGTCGCGAACGATCTTCTTGGTTACAGACTTGTAAGCAGCCGAGAACTGACCCATCAGGGCTTCGTCGAACTGTGCAGCCAACTTGGTCTTGGTTGCTTCCTTCAGCTCGTTGTCGGCATCCTGGCGAGCGGTCTTGTCTGCAATCAGGTAAACCTTTGAAAGTTCGCCTGCTGCGGCTGCATAGACGGCGTCATACATCTCGTCGCCGTAAGGCAAGAACACCGGGTATTCAGCGGTCGGCTTAGCGGCCTTGGCTGCTAGACGTGACTGCGCTGCAACTAGCTCCTTGATGAAAGGCTTCGATGCTTCGAGACCTTCAGAAACCACAGACTCAGAAGGTGCGGTTGCGCCTTCGTTCTTGATTAGGTTCCAGGCGTTCTCTGAAGCTTCTGCCTCAACCATCATGATGGCAACGTCTTCGACGCCGTTCTCAACGATTACGCGACCGGCAACGACCATGTCGAATACTGAGCGCTCAAGCTGTGAGTGCTTCGGGAATGCAACCCACTGACCGTCGATAAGCGCAACACGCACTCCACCGATTGGGCCAGAGAATGGCAAGCCAGCAAGCTGGGTTGACATCGATGCCGCGTTGATTGCGACTACGTCATACATCTCGTCTGGCTCGATTGCTAGAACCGAAACGACGATCTGAATCTCGTTGCGAAGACCGTCAACGAATGACGGGCGCAACGGGCGGTCGATTAGGCGGCAGGTAAGAATTGCCTCGGTCGATGGGCGACCTTCGCGACGAAAGAAGCTTCCCGGAATTCTTCCGGCCGCATACATGCGCTCTTCGACGTCGATGGTTAGTGGAAAGAAGTCAAACTGGTCTTTCGGCTGCTTGCTTGCAGTGGTAGCCGAGAACAACATAGTCTCTTCGTCGATGTAAACGGTAGCTGAACCCTGTGCCTGCTGTGCAAGGCGACCGGTCTCAAAGCGAATGGTTCGCTTTCCATACTTGCCGTTGTCGATAACTGCGGTCTCATACTGAGTTCCGCTCATTGTTTCTATTTCGTGACCCACTCGGGTCCTCCTCTTTATCCTCGTGCGCGCCACAAATCACGGATGACTTGTTGCGTGCGAAAGCGCCATGGCAAGCTAACTTGCCCACACTTTGAGGGATGCCCCGAAGATTTTCGGTAACTGATCTGCAGTAAAAAACCTTGAGCCTTGGTTTGCACCAGCTGGTTCTCAAGAGCTTCAACCGGAGATCAGAAAAACATGCCGTAGCGCTCTGGCTCTAGGCTACCAGCGAGCCCGACATTTGCCTAGGGCATCGAGATAGCAAAATCGCCCAGAGCATGCCCTGGGCGATTTTTGAAAGATTTACGCGATTAGCGACGCAGACCTAGTCTTTCGATTAGGTTACGGTAGCGCTCAATGTCTACCTTCTGCAGGTAGCCAAGCAAGCGGCGACGCTGACCAACCAAGATCAAGAGGCCGCGACGGCTGTGGTGGTCGTGCTTGTGGTCTTTTAGGTGCTCGGTTAGGTCTTTGATTCGCTTGCTGAGAACAGCAATCTGAACCTCAGGAGAACCAGTGTCGCCCGGGTGAGTTGCGTACTCATTGATAATCGCGGTCTTTACGGCTGCATCTAGTGCCATAGTTTTGCTCCTTCAGTTCTTGCTGCGCGGCGCCGAAAACGGGATGTTTTGGCTCTCTTAATCCGCGGCCGATACACGGCAACCTGTCTACTCTAGACCAAGATTTGGCTAGTTGCCAGCCCCAATGCCAAGAAGCACTCTAATTTTGGCGATGTCGTTATTGATTGAGATGACCAGGTCTTCTACCCCGTTGAATTTGGCTGCTGGCCGCACGAAACCAACGTATTCGAGGTCGACGGTCTTGCCATAGAGGTCGAGGTCTTTGCGATCGAGCACGAAAGCCTCGGCCAATCGAGGCACCGCCTGGAAGGTTTCGTTTATGCCTATCGAGATAGCGGTCGGCATCTTTTCGCCGTCGACGTGCATCCAGCCGGCATAGACACCATCGAGCGGAAGATAGCCCTCGCAATCGCGAGAGATGTTTGCCGTTGGAAAACCGATTGTGCGACCGATCTTGAGGCCGTGCTCAACCTCGCCCGTGGTGACGTGTGGGCGACCCAAGAGTTTCGCGGCACCAACCACGTCGCCGAGATCGAGTAACTGTCGAACGCTCGTTGCCGAAACGACGGCACCATCGACTTCAAGCTTCTCGACCTCTTTGAATTCGAAACCATACTTTTGGGCGAGCTCGGCGAGCAAGTTGCAGTCTCCCTCGCCGTTTGCACCGAAGCGAAATCCGGCACCGACAACAACGAACTTCGCGTGAAGGCGTTCGACCAAAACGTTTTTGACAAATTCTTCTGGCGACAGCTTGGCGAGCAAGTTATCGAACTCGAGGGTGACAAGTGCGTCCACACCGAAAGCATCAATGTGTGCAATCTTTTGCTCCGGGCCGATTATTGACTGCGGGGCACTGCCCGGATGCAAAACGCTCAGCGGATGCTTGTCGAAAGTTACAACAACAGAAGTGAGTTTCTTCGCGCTGGCAATTGCCTTGAGTTCAGAAAGAAGTTGCTGGTGACCCAGATGCAGGGCATCAAACTTGCCGATTGTGATAGCGCTGGGTGAAAACTCTTTTGGAACCTCGCCAAGCGATTTGAAATGCAACATGACTTGAATTCTAATTTGTCGCGGTGCGTCGGTTTAGCCAGAGCAGCCCGAAGATCGGCAAAACCAAAGGCAGGCAGGCGTAGTTCAATCCGAACCATGACCACACCGAAGGGTGCTCGAACGCCGCTGGCCAAAGCAAACTAAATGTGCCGACCACTAGAACGCCAACCAGTTCGAATTTCACAGCCCAGCGAGCCAGCGCCTGCGACCTAGCATCGGTTCGAGCCAGCGCAACCGTGGCAACTATGTAGACAAGTGCGGCGAGAGCCGAAAGAGAGTAAGCGAGTGGCGCTTCATGGAACTTGGTCAGCAGCTGAAAGCTGGCCCGAGCGGTCGCCGAGATTGCAAAGACCGCATAGACGGCAATCAGCAGTGCGCCGACTCCCCGGCTCTTGGTTGGGTTCACGCTTCAACCCTAAGCCAGAGCCGTGAGGCTACTGCGGGGCAAGCGTTGGCTGTGGCAGACCAACAGAAACCGTAGCCAGCGAGATTGCTCGCAGCATTTCTGGCAGCGCAATCACAGATGAGAGGCCGAGTGAGCCCTGGCTGTCTTGCCTCAACAGGTAACGAGCAGCGGCACGGGTCTTGAGCGAATCTTCGCCAACTAGAGCCAGTGTGATCAGCGTGACAGCCTGGTATGGAATCGGCGCAATTGCGATTCCCTCTGGCGCGATTGCCTTGGCCTTTGGATCAAAAGTTAGTGCAACCTTGCCGTTCTCGGTCTTGGTCTTGAACATTGTTGCTGCGGTGAGTACTGTCTCCATGGTCGGAATCACGCCGTCGCCACCTTCTTCGGTGACAATGCCAGCTGTGGTTGCGAATAAGTCACTTGCCCTCGAATACTTGGTCAGCACTAGGCTGCCCTCGGCAAAATCTTCGAGGTTTGCCGAGCCGCCTTCTATAGCGATCTCTCTGCCGGCAAGTCTTGCCATCCAGTCAAGAAATGACTTGGTTTCGCCAACATCGCTGTCGACTCCAAAAGAAATTGCAACGTCAGGTAGCTCAAAGTTTGGGTTCAACTTGGCAAGTTCAGGGTCGGCCCAGTTCGTTATTTCACCAGACCAGATTTTGCCAATTGCATCCGCCGAGAGATTTACGTTGGTGATGTCGGCAAGCGAGACGGCAAGCACAACGGCGTCAAGTGCGAATGGCACCTCACTGAACGAGGTTCCTACAGCGATTGCATCGGCGCGAAATATTTGCAAAGCGGTGCCTGCAGAGGCTTCGATGCTAGGAGTGATGGTCATTCCAGGGCAAGCGGCTTCAACCGAGAATTGCCAGTCGGCGGCAACACTGGCCACCGTGTCAATTGCGTGCACCTGGGTGTCACCCTCAACACAGGTATAGGTCTGCTCGGCTAGCGAGGCGAGCACCTCTGGGGGCATTGGCGGGTCGCAGGCGGTGAGGGTTAAGCTGCCGATTAGAACCAACCCAATTGCGCCAAGCGATCGCTTCAACTTTTATTCCTCTCGGTGAAAAACCCTTGGGGCACCGGCTAGCCGGCACCCCAAGTGTTTCGTCTCAGACTATTACTTTACTTTTGCTACTAGTTCGAGAGCCTTGGCTTTCAACGCCGCTGAGAGCGGTGAGTAGTTGAGCTTCGGGCTCTGCGATGGCGAGCAGCTGTTGATTACGTAGGTTAGGAACTTCTTGATTGCGGTGCCCTTGGCTGCATTTGTTGATGCAGTTGGTGCCAACGCGTAGGTGACCAGCGAGTTGTTGTAGCCGCCACGAACATTCTTCTTGTAGTCGATGTCTAGAATTCCGTTGGCCAAAACCTTCTGGGTACCCAAGAAAGCCGAAGCTGCTTTCACCGAAGGAAGAATGAACTGACCCGAAGGGTTACGAAGAGCTGCATAAGGCAATCCCTTGGCTGCTACGTCTGAAAGGTCAGCGTAGCTAATTGAGTTCTTGGTTGCTAGAACGCTTGCAACCAAAAGCTGCGAGTTGGCAGCGCTACTGCCGATCGGTGCGCTCTGGCTGCTTGCGGTGCTCCAGGTTCCGTTGTCCTTGTAACCAGATGCGCCGTTGCCACGCAGGTAGTTGGCAAACGCCTGAGTGGTGCCAGATGAACCCGAGCGGTACACAACGTTGATTGGCGCATTAGGCAAAACAGCCTTTGGGTTGAGCTTCTGAATCTCTTCGTCGTTCCAGGTCTTGTAGCGACCGTTCATCATTCCACCGAGAACTTTTGCAGTCAGGTTAAGTGACTTGACGCCGTCAACATTGAACACAACCGCGATCGGGCCACCCACTAGTGGAACATAGGTGAAGTTTTCTGGCTTCTTGTCGGCTGCTGGGTATGGGGCGTCGCTCGCACCAAAGTCATAGGTGCCGCTGGTGAAGTTGTTGCGGCCTGCACCAGATCCAACCGATGCGTAGGTAATGGTGTCGGTCTTGTAGGCCTGAGCACAGGTGCTCAAAATGCTATTTGCGTATGAAGATCCACCGGCTGTGATGGTCTCTTTCGCGATGGCCGAAGGGCCAACTAGGGCGACTGAGGCCACGAGAGCTGAAATAGCTACCATGGCGCTTGCTGAACGACGCATTTATTCTCCTTGATTGAAATCGAACTACTTACGATGTTTAGTTAATGGCAACCTGGTTAACGGATTTTGAGTGTTTTCTTGAATTGATGTGAAGCAAAGGTTAACAATTGGGGTTATCCGAAGTGCCCGTTGACGTAGTCGTTGGTGCGCAAATCGACCGGCTGGTTGAACACCTGATCTGTCGAGCCAAACTCTACGACCTGACCAGGGTTGCCATCCTCTGCCAAGAAAAAGGCGGTTTGGCTAGAAACACGTTGGGCCTGTTGCATGTTGTGGGTCACGATGACAATCGTCATTTCCTCTTTGAGCTCAAGAATTGTCTCTTCGATTCGCCTGGTTGAACCCGGGTCGAGGGCAGAGCACGGCTCATCCATAAGAAGCACATCTGGGTCCATCGCAAGCGAACGTGCAATACAAAGGCGCTGCTGCTGACCACCCGACAGCGAGAGCGCCGGGTCGCCGAGGCGATCTTTCACTTCGTTCCACATCGACGCGCGGCGCAACGAAGTCTCGACTAGCCCGTTCGGGTCGGCGTGCTTGCGGCTGGCAAGCTTTAGACCCGAAAGAACGTTGTCTTTGATCGACATGGTCGGAAACGGGTTCGGCTTCTGAAAAACCATTCCGACGCGCAAGCGAACACCTACCGGGTCAACCGACGGCTCATAAATGTCGACGCCGTCGAGAAGAACTTTTCCACCGAGGCCAGCAGAAGGAATCAACTCGTGCATGCGGTTGAGCGTGCGAATGAACGTCGACTTGCCACAACCAGAAGGGCCGATTAGAGCGGTGACCTCTCGCTCGGGAAAAAGTAGGTTCACATCTTTTAGAACGTGACGCTGGCCAAACCAGACGTTTATGTCTTGAGCCGACAGTTGAGTCATTTCTTTCCAGCTTTCTTTGCGGTCTTTTTGCGACTAAGCACACGAGCGGCGATGAAGAGAATTGCAACCAAGATCAGAATCACAAACGCTGCTCCCCACGCGCGTTGCACCGCTGTGTCGAAGTTGCTTGCGATGAAGGTGTAAAGATAGGTCGGCAAGGTTGCGATTGACCCGTCGAAGAGATTCAGGTTGGTGTTGTTGGCCGCAAAGGTTGTAACAAGCAGCGGCGCGGTCTCACCGATGATTCGAGCTACACCTAGTAGCACGGCAGTAATTAGACCCGACTTGGCAGCAGGCATGGTTACTAGCCAAAACGCCTTCCAGGCCGAAGACCCTAGGGCGAGAGCACCGTTGCGAAGTTCTTGCGGAACCAAGAGCAGAGATTCTTCTGCAACGCGTGTGACCGTTGGAAGCATCAGTGGAATCAAAGCTAGCGAACCAGCCCAGCCAACATACTGGGTTAGGCCAGAGGCAATAAACATTGCGTAAATGAATAGACCGGCAACAACAGATGGCAAACCACTGAGTGCTTGGATGAGGGTTCGCACTGTCGATCGAGTTTTGCCGGTGGTCTCAGTTAGATAAACGGCCGTTGCGATTCCAAGCGGAACCGTGACAATCGTGCTGAGCAGAACAATCAAGAGGGTTCCGATAATCGCGTGACCGAGACCGCCGTACTCGAGCGAAGTCTGGCCAGAGATGTACACGTTGTTCTGGGTTATGAACTGCCAGCTAAGGGCCGCAGAGCCTCGCTCGACCACAGACCAGACCACAGAAACCAGAAGAACGACAACGCTCATGGCGAAGAAGATGACAAATATCTGAAGGATTGCGTCTGCCTGGCCGCGCTTGCCCGAGAAGCGGCGCCCGGCAAGGACTCCAAGCAAAAGCTGAACCGGCAAGAAAACAAAAAGCAGCGCGAGCTCGAAGCGCAGCCCGAGTACCATGGCCAAAAGCCCGGTTGCGAGAGGAACGGTTGAAGCAAGAACGATTGTCACGATCCCCGAAAGGCTGATTTGCTTCCATGGTTCTGCGTTTTTTGGTCGAGCAACCGGCGTTGGATCGATAGGCATCGCGGCTACTTTCTCCATGGTTGAGCCTTCGCAACTATGAACGACGCAATCATGTTTACAAACAAAGTCACTACGAACAGGACCACACCTGCGGCCATAAGGCCGGCAACCTCATCTTGGCCGGCTTCACCGAACTTAGCGAGAATCATTGAAGCTACCGAACCGCCCTGGTCTTCGAGAATGTTGAACCAGTTGACTTCGAACACCAGGTTGAGAACAAAGAAGATGGCAACGGTCTCACCGAGAGCACGACCGAGTCCGAGAAGAACACCTCCGACAATTCCACCACCCGAGGTTGGCAGAATAACGCGTCGGAAAGTAGACCAACGACCTGCACCTAGTGCGAGCGACGCGCTGATTAGGTCTCGATCGAGCTGACTGAAGATTTCGCGAGTTACCGATGCGATGATCGGAACGATCATTACGGCAACAACCCATCCGGCAATAAATGGCGAACGCAAGAAGTTGCCCGAGCTGTTGTCGAAAATCGGAATGAAACCAAGCCCCTGGTAAATCATTTCTGCCCAACCGGCTGCAACCGGCGAGAAAATTAGCAAGCCCCAGAGACCGAGCACAACCGAAGGCAAAGCCGCAAGCAGGTCGACCATAACTGTTGCAATTTTGCCGAAACGATCGTTGGCCATGAACACAATGAAGTATGCAAGAGAAATAGCCATTGGCACAGCAAGAACAACGCCGATAGTCGAAACCAAAATCGAACCCCAGAGCATCGGGCCAATCTGCATGACAAGGTTCTCAGGGTTGTTATCCCAGGTGGAACCAAAGATGTAGTCGACGCCCTGCGATTCGAAAGCAGGCCAAGAACGCCACATCAAAAAGATAAAAATTAGTGACACCAAGACGATTGAAGAGTTGGCTGCCCAGGTTGCCGACTTGAAGAAGGCTCGATCTGCCTTTGAGAATGGCTTGGCCCTCAGAGAACGGCGCTCGATAGGAGCGGGTTGGGTTTCGGCCATGCCTAAATACTGCTCAGCGTTAGTGAAGAAAAACTAGTCAGAAAGTTAACGCAAGGTTAATTCGTCTAAAACCCGAACCAAATCTGCTGCATTCTGGCCAGCATCACGCCAACGGTGCCCGCCGCGACCGCCAAAACCATGGTGGACCAGCGATTTCGCTCAACCAGTGCCCAAAAGCCGGCCCCAATCGGAATCATCAGGGCCACAAACAGATAGCCAAAGAATTCGATGGTGTCGGTCTTGGCCCGCTCCCCGCCACTAACAAGGACGATGCTGACCACGGTTTGCACGAGCAAACCGAGCTCAACCAAACCAAGCACTGAGAGCGAAACCAGGCTTGGCTTGCGACGCGCAATGCTCATCACAAAAAGAGCCACCGCCGCCAAGAATGAGATCGCAAGCAGCAGGTTGATTAGCCAATCAATCATCGCTCTCCCCCACAAAAACTACTGTCGACTTGAGTTGCTGTCCCACACTTTCGAGCATGGCAACTAGCTCACCGTTGTTTACCGCTGCTATTTCAGAACCGGTCAGGCCTTGTGAATCAATTCGCTTGCCGTGCCGAAGATCAATGACCTCTTGGTCGCTAACGGGGTGAATTACAAAAGCGCTCTCGGCCGCTGCCACCATCGGCATTACCTTCAACGACTCTCGAGTGAGGCCGTCGATTTGTTGTGCATCTTCGACCGCATAGTTGTTGATTTTGGTTCGTCTGAGTGCAGTCAGGTACCCGCCTACCGATAACTGCCGGCCAAGGTCTCGTGCGAGAGCACGGATGTAGGTTCCGCTAGAACACTCGATGGTCGCGTTGAAGTCTAGAAAAACTTCGCCGTCGCTCTGAACGATTTGTGGCTGCGAAGTTATCTCGAAACTATAGATCGAAACCGGTCGAGCTGCCAACTTCACTTCGTCGCCGCCGCGAACCTTGGCGTATGCCCTTTCGCCATCAACCTTGATTGCACTAACAGAAGATGGCACCTGCATGATTTCGCCACGAAGTGACTCAAGCGCTGACTCAATTTGTTCGGCCGTTATGACTCGAACTGCTTCAGCCTTCGCAACTTCAAGAGTTTCGCCCTCGGCATCATCGGTGATTGTGTTGGCACCCAGTCGAATGGTTGCCTCATAGGTCTTCGATGCGCCGACCAGGTAGGTAAGCAGTTTGGTTGCCGAATTGATGCCAATCAAAAGCAAACCGGTTGCCATGGGGTCGAGGGTGCCAGCGTGCCCAACTCGCCGGGTACCAGCGATTCCGCGAAGTTTTGCAACTACGTCGTGACTGGTCCAGCCTTTTGGTTTGTCAATAAGAACCAAGCCCGAGGCCATGTTTAGTCGTCTTCGCCCTGAGTCTTGGGTTCTTTGTAGGGGTTAGCCTCGCCGGCGAACTCCGAATTCTTAGCGAGTTCTTTCACCTCGGCGTCGCGATTCTTGGCCTCGGTTAGCAGGTCATTGAGGTGTGCCGCAATCACCGGAATATCGTCTGAAACAAATTCAACCGTCGGGGTTAGTCGAATTGAAAGCCCGCGACCAACCTCTCGGCGAATCAAGCCCTTGTTGTTTTCGATGATCTCGGTTGACTGCTGCTTTTCGGCCTCGGTGCCAAAAACGGTGTAGAAAATCTTGGCGTGCTGCAGATCGGGTGTGACCTTCACATCGGTAATGGTGACGAAGCCCAGATCTGGGTCTTTGACCGCGCGCTCAAGAGCTTCGGCCACCAATACCTTAATTCGTTCTGCGAGCTTTCTAGCTCTTGCGTGATCGACCACTCTAGACTCTCGGCTTCTCGCGCATCTCGTAGGTCTCGATGATGTCTTCGAGTTGCAGTTCGTTGAAGTCGCTCAGGCCGATACCACATTCGAAGTCGATCTTGACTTCGCTTGCGTCATCCTTGAAGCGCTTTAGCGATTCGATCTTCTGCTTGTCTGCGATGACCTTGCCATCGCGAAGAACACGAGCCAAAGAGTTGCGCTTGATTGAACCAGATCGAACAATCGAACCGGCGATGGTGCCGACCTTTGAAGACTTGAACAGTTCGCGAACCTCTGCGGTTCCGGTCTGAACTTCTTCGTATTCCGGCTTGAGCATTCCCTTGAGCGCTTTTTCGATGTCATCGAGAACCGCGTAGATAACCGAGTACTGACGCACGTCGACGCCTTCGCGGTCGGCACGCTCGCGAGCCTTGTTGTCTGGCTTGACGTTGAAGCCGATGATGATTGCGTTGTCGACAGTCGCGAGGTTAACGTCTGACTCGGTAATCGCACCAACACCGCGGTGGATGATGCGCAACTGAACGCTGTCATCAACTTCGATCTTGAGTAGCGAGTCTTCAAGCGCTTCGACGGCACCCGAAACGTCACCCTTGATGACCAAGTTGAGCGACTCAACCTTGCCATCTTCGAGAGCCTTGGTGAAGTCTTCGAGACTGATGCGCTTGCGAGACTTGGCCAACAGAGCGTTGCGATCTGCGGCTTCTCGCTTCTCGGCAATCTGACGGGCCTGACGCTCATCTTCGGCAACCACGAATGTGTCACCCGCGCGAGGCACAGACTGCAAGCCGAGCACCTGAACCGGACGGCTCGGACCGGCTGAAGTTACCGCAGTTCCGTTCTCGTCGAACATTGCACGAACACGACCGTGAGCAGCACCGGCAACGATTGAATCTCCAACCTCAAGGGTTCCAGACTGAATCAGAACGGTTGCAACCGAGCCGCGACCCTTGTCGAGGTTCGCTTCGATTGCGACGCCTCGGGCGTCACGATCTGGGTTAGCTCGCAAGTCAAGCGCGGCATCTGCGGTTAGCAACACGGCATCAAGTAGCTCTGGAATTCCCTTGCCGGTTAGAGCAGAAACGTCGACGAACAAGACATCGCCACCGTATTCTTCGGCAACCAGGTTGAACTCGGTCAACTGCTGACGAATCTTCGCTGGGTTAGCGCCTTCTTTATCAACCTTGTTGACCGCAACAACGATTGGCACGCCGGCAGACTGAGCGTGGTTCAACGCTTCAACTGTCTGAGGCATAACACCGTCATCGGCTGCGACGACGAGAATTGCGATGTCGGTTACCTGAGCACCACGGGCACGCATTGCGGTAAACGCCTCGTGACCAGGAGTATCGATAAAGGTAATCGCGCGGTCAATGCCATCGTGCGTGGTCTGCACCTGGTAGGCACCGATGTGCTGGGTAATTCCGCCGGCTTCACCGGCTTGAACGTTCGCGTTACGAATCGAGTCGAGCAAACGGGTCTTTCCGTGATCGACGTGACCCATGACAGTTACAACCGGCGGACGAATTACAAGATCTTCTTCGTCATCTTCGTAGTCGGTTGAAATGTCGAGACCGAAACTGTCGAACAATTCTTTTTCTTCGTCTTCAGGCGAAACAACCTCGACCTTGTAGCCGAGCTCAGCGCCGAGAATCTGGAAGGTCTCTTCGTCTAGCGAAGCGGTTGCCGTTGTCATCTGACCTAGGTGAAATAGCACCGTGATCAGCTGACCGGCGCTCGCATCAATCTTGTCTGCAAAGTCTTGGATGCTTGATCCGCGACGAAGACGCAAAACGGTCGTGCCGTCGCCGCGTGGAACTACCGCACCACCAAGGCTAGGAGCCTGTCTCTGCTCGTACTCTTCGCGTTTCGCGCGCTTTGACTTTCTGGCACGGTTACCCTTGCCGCCACCTCTACCGAAGGCACCGGCTGTACCGCCGCCAACGCCGCGACCGCGACCTCCGCCCGGGCCTGAGCCTGGGCGGGCAAAGCCTGGAGCTGCGCCCGGAGCCGCACCGGCACCTGCCGGACGAGGATTCGAGAAACCTGTGCGCGGAGCACCACCGGCACCTGCCGGACGAGGTGCGCCTGGGCGACCTGCGCCACCCGGGCCGGCACCAGTGCGTGGAGCACCACCGGCTGGTCGACCTTGACCAGGTCGGCCCATGCCTTGTGATGGTGCAAAAGGATTATTGCCCGGACGAGTTACCGGACGCGGAATGCCCATGCCCTGGTTGGCTGCGAAAGGATTGTTGCCCGGACGCGGAATGCCAGCTGGTGCAGGCGGAAGGCTTGGAGTCTCGTCAGACTTTTTGCTGTCGGTAGCAACCTCTGTTGCTTCGGGTGCAGGTGCGTCTGACTTCTTGGTGGCACGCCCTGGCTTAGGTGTTTCGGTCGCTGGAGTTTCTGGTGCTTCAACTTCGGCAGCGGGCTTGGCCTTTGTGGTCTTTTTCGGCGCCTCTGGTGCCGGCTTGGCATTTGGAAATGCTTCGCGAAGTTTCTTGGCTACCGGTGGTGTGATCGTAGATGCACCACTTTTCACGAACTCTCCGAGTTCGGCAAGTTTTGCTACTGCATCCTTGGAATCGATTCCAAGTTCTTTAGCTATGTCGTATACGCGTGGAAGCGCCACTTAATTTCTCCTGTCTGGGGCCTTCCCCAAACAGGGCAGGCCGTTAAAGCTTGAGGAAACTCATTTTGAGTTACTCATTTTTTGCCATAATCTTTTCTGCCTGTTCTTGAGTGATGGTTAGTGATCCTCGAAGTCGCAGAGCTCGGGCAAATGCTCCGCGCTCGTTGGCTTTTTCAATACAGCCTGAATTTGCGTGAATCCAGGCGCCTCTTGAAGGTTTTACGCCCAAAAAGTCGATTTCCAACTTGTTCGAGTCGGCGACAATCCTGAGCAAATCTGTTCGATTGGCGCGCTGGCGACAGCCAACACAGGTTCTAACGGGTCTCATTCTAACCGCATCGTTGCCGAAAAGTCAGTGGCAAATTCGCCAGAGGGCCGAATCGGCCTAATCGTCGCCTTCTAGGATGCTTTCGGGCTGAACATCGATCTTGGCACCGGTCAGTTTGGCGGCCAGTCTCACGTTCTGTCCCTCTTTTCCGATGGCAAGCGATAGCTGGTAGTCAGGCACGAGAGCGCGAACGTGGGTCACTCGCCCATCGCCACTGGCCTTAGGGTCAGCCTTGCCAATCACATAAGCGCTCGAAACCTTGGCTGGCGAAAGCGCCTGGCTCACAAACTCGCAGATGTCTTCGCTGTAGTCGACGATGTCGATTTTCTCTTCGTTCAACTCGGCAGAAACGGCACGTACTCGCTGACCCAATTCGCCGATGCAAGAACCCTTTGCGTTGACTCCGGCCTCGTGAGCGCGAACTGCAATCTTGGTTCGGTGGCCGGCTTCTCTCGCAACCTGAACGATTTCTACGGTGCCGTTTGCAATTTCAGGAACCTCAAGTGCAAATAGTTTGCGAACCAGAGTTGGGTGTGAACGCGACACGGTTACCTGCGGGCCTCGAGTGCCCTTGTTGACGTTGGTGACGAGAACACGGATGCGCTTGCCGTGTGAATAGTCTTCGCCGGCCACCTGCTCTTCTGGCGGCAAGAGTGCTTCGATCGTGCCGAGATCAACGTGAATCATGTATGCGCGAGGACCCTGCTGAATAACACCGGCAACGATGTCGCCTTCTTTACCCTTGAACTCCCCGAGCAAACCCTCGTCGCTGATCTCGCGCAGACGCTGGGCAATTACCTGCTTTGCCGAATACGCTGCGATGCGACCAAAGTTTTCTGGCGTGACATCATTCTCAGATGTTTCGCGAGTCTCTTCGTTCCAGATAATTTCAAAAATGTGAACCGAACCGGTCTGCTTGTCTAGCACCGCACGAGCCTTGTGCTCTTTCGGATCTAATGAAAGATTTTTGTAGTACGCCGCAAGAATGGCAGCTTCGATAATCGAGACTAGTTCGACAAACGGGATTTCTTTCTCGCGCTCGAGTGTCCTAAGAATTCCAAGGTCGATATCCATGAGCGCTGCCTCCCGGCCGATAGTTAGTTGTAGTTAAGTGCTGGTTGAAACTCGGCATTGCCGAGGCTAAACCAATTCTGCTACTACCGAGTTTAGCGGCACAGAGCGACGGTCACCAGAGCGACGGTTCCAAAGATCAACTTCTGCGTTCTCGAGACCTTTGCCGCAAATGATTACGTTCGGCACACCAATGAGTTCAGCATCGCTGAACTTCACACCCGGACTAACCTTTTGGCGGTCGTCAAGCATCACGGTCTTGCCAGCGGCTTCAAACTCTGCGGCTAGTTTCTCGGCGGCTTCGTAGACGTGGTTGTCTTTGCCGGCGGCCACAATGTAAACGTCTGCCGGGCTTACCGAACCTGGCCAGATAAGGCCCTTGTCGTCGCGGTTGGCCTCGGCCAGCACTGCCACCAGGCGAGTAACGCCGATGCCGTAAGAACCCATAGTCACGGTAACGAGCTTGCCGTTCTCGTCGAGAACCTGCAGGCCAAGCGCTTCGGCATACTTGCGACCGAGCTGAAACACGTGACCGATTTCGATTCCGCGAGCCAACTCCAGAGGGCCGCTGCCGTCTGGCGCAGGGTCGCCGGCGCGAACATCGGCAATGTCGACTACGCCGTCTGCAGAGAAGTCGCGGCCCTTTACCAGGTCGAAAACGTGCTTCTCGTTTTCGTTCGCACCGGTAATCCAAGCGGTGCCATCGACCACTCGCGGGTCAAGCAGGTAACGAATCTTCGAAGTGCCCTCGAGCCCGAGAACGGCCTTCGCGTTTTTCACCGGACCGATGTAACCCTTGACCAATTCAGGGTTGCGCTCGAAGTCTTCTTCGTTGGCAGCCTCAACCTCGTTTGGCGAGAAAGCGGCTTCTGCGCGTTTGGCATCGACATCGCGATCACCAGGAACACCGACCACAACAAGCGAGCGCTTGCCTTCTGGCGATGTAAGCGCGAGCACAACGTTCTTGAGCGTGTCTGCGGCGGTCCACTTGCGACCGTCTTCGCGAGGCACCTGCGCGTTGGCAAGATCAACAAGCGTTGCGATTGTCGGAGTGTTCGGCGATGGATGAACTTTCGCAGCTGGCAAACCATCAAACGACTTAGCCTCTGGCGCAACTGTCTTCACTGCCTCAACGTTGGCAGCGTAGCCGCCAGCCGAGCGCACAAAAGTGTCTTCACCGATTGGGCTCGGTGACAAGAATTCCTCGGATGCGCTGCCGCCCATAGCGCCAGCGTCTGCCTTCACGATTACGTATTCAACACCGAGACGAGTGAAGATTCTTTCGTATGCATCGCGCTGCGATTGGTATGCATTTCGCAAACCTTCATCTGTTACGTCAAACGAATAGGCATCTTTCATGACAAACTCGCGACCGCGAAGAAGACCCGCACGAGGTCTAGCCTCATCGCGATACTTGTTCTGAATTTGGTAGAGGCAAACCGGCAGGTCTTTATAGGAGTTGTAGAGATCTTTGACGAGCAGCGTGAACATCTCTTCGTGGGTAGGCGCTAGAAGATAGTCGGCCTTCTTGCGGTCTTGAAGGCGAAACAGGTTATCGCCATATTCTGTCCAGCGGTTGGTGGCCTCAAAAGGCTCACGCGGCAAGAGGGCCGGAAAGAAAACTTCTTGAGCGCCAGAGCGGTTCATCTCTTCGCGCACGATCTGCTCGACCTTGGCCTTCACCAGCAAACCGAGCGGCAGCCAGGTGTAGACGCCCGGCGCAGCCCTTCTGATGTAACCGGCGCGCAGCAGCAGCTTGTGGCTGTCTACTTCAGCTTCAGAAGGGTCTTCTCGCAAGGTGCGCAAGAACAGGGTTGATAGGCGAATCGGCATAACAAAGACTTTACCAAGCGGTCACAACGACCGCTCGAATGAATGGCTTTACTTGTCTGGGTTTGAGACAACTACCTCTGGGCTGCCGACGAGGGCGGGGTCCATTGTGGCAGCGATTCGGTTTGCCTCTTCGATCAGGGTTGCGACGATTTCGCTCTCAGGCACGGTCTTGATTACCTCACCGCGAACAAAAATCTGTCCTTTACCGTTTCCTGAGGCAACACCGAGGTCGGCTTCGCGAGCCTCGCCTGGGCCGTTTACTACACAGCCCATAACTGCAACGCGCAACGGAACGGTTAACTTCTCAAGGCCAGCGGTTACATCGTTTGCCAATGTGTAGACATCAACCTGTGCGCGACCGCATGAAGGGCAACTTACAATTTCGAGCTTTCTCGGACGAAGGTTTAGGCTCTCAAGAATTTGTGAACCAACCTTGATCTCTTCAACCGGTGGCGCAGAAAGTGAAACGCGAATCGTGTCTCCGATTCCCTTGCTAAGCAGCGCTCCGAAAGCAACCGAAGATTTGATGGTTCCCTGAAACGCTGGGCCAGCTTCGGTGACCCCGAGGTGAAGCGGCCAGTCGCCGCGCTCTGCGAGCATCTCGTAAGCCTTGACCATCACAACAGGATCGTTGTGCTTAACCGAAATCTTGAAGTCGTGAAAGTCGTGCTCTTCGAAAAGTGAGGCTTCCCAAACGGCAGACTCGACGAGAGCCTCTGCTGTGGCTTTGCCATATTTTTGTAGCAAGCGCGGGTCAAGCGATCCAGCGTTGACTCCGATTCGAATAGAAACACCGGCCGCTTTAGCAGCCTTTGAGATTTCGCCAACTTTGTCATCAAATTGACGAATGTTGCCGGGGTTGACACGCACTGCACCGCAGCCGGCATCAATGGCCGTGAATACATACTTTGGTTGAAAGTGAATGTCTGCAATAACCGGAAGTTGTGACTTGCGCGCAATGATTTGAAGCTTGTCTGCGTCGTCTTGGGTAGGAACCGCAACGCGAACGATGTCGCAGCCCGATGCGGTGAGTTCGGCGATTTGCTGCAGGGTTGCGTTCACATCGGTCGTCTGGGTTGTGCACATCGACTGCACAGAGATTGGCGAATCACTGCCAACGCCGACTTTACCGACCATGATCTGGCGAGTCTTGCGACGTGGAGTCAAAACCGGTGGTTTTGGCTTTCCGAGGTTAATTGCAACCATTTGTATTCGCTTTCCTTTGACCTAAGCATAAACAGCCAAGTCTGCTGACTTATTTCGAAACGCTAAAAACCCTACAAACCGAGCGATAGCGGGTTGACGAAGTCGATTACCAAGAGAATCAAGCTCAACACGATAAGCAAAACCGTCACGGCATAGGTGAGCGGCATGAGCAAAGCCGTGTCGGCCGGGCCGGGATTCGGCTTCTTGCGAAGTCGGTAGAAGCCCTTCTTGATTGACTCATAGACCGCGCCAGCCAAGTGCCCCCCATCTAGTGGCAAAAGCGGCAACATGTTGAAGGCAAAGAGAGCAAAGTTGAGGCTCGCGAGCATCATCAGCCCGGTCGCCCACTTGTCGAGCGGATCTACATTGTCGCTGCTAGCAATCGAGCCGGCGGCTTGTCCGATTCCGACTATTGAAACCGGGCCGCTAGCATCACGGGCTTCACCGCTCAGTGTGCTGCTGAGAAGGTCAACCACCTGAACCGGAAGGGTGAAAATCAGCTCGAAGGTCGAGGTAAGAACGTTGACCGAATAACCAAACGCCTCGCCTACTGTTTGCGACTGACGAACAGGTTCGAGCACAACTCCGAAGAAAGGCAGCTTCTCGGTGACGGTTTTGCCGTCGATGGTGACGCTTGGTCGACTAACCAAAACAGGGGTTACGCTCGCGGTTACTTTTGACTGGTCGCGCTGCACTTCGAACGAGAGAGTTCCCGGGTTCGCAATCGCATACTTGGTAATCTCATCGAAGTTTCTTACGGGCTTGCCATCAACGGCCAAGACCACATCGCCAGCCAACAAACCGGCCTGCTTTGCAGGGCCAACTTGATCGGCCTGCGAGCACTCAACCGCTTCGGTGAAACTGCTCGGCACGCACTGCGAGACTTCAACGATTGTTGTCGAGCGCTCGTAGCTTCCGATTCCGATTAGCACCCCGAAGGTGAGTGCGAAGCCGAGAATTAGGTTCATGAACGGACCACCGAACATGATGATCATTCGTTTGTAAACCGGTAGTTGGTAGAACATGCGATTCTTGTCAGCTTCGGTTACGTGCTCACTGTGAGCATCGCGCGCGGCTTGAATCGAGTCTGCGAAGAAACCGGAGCCAACCTTGGCACCAGGTTTTGCCGGCGGATACATTCCTATCATGGTGATGTAGCCGCCAAGCGGAATTGCCTTGATGCCGTATTCAGTTTCGCCGCGTTTGCGCGAGAAAAGTGTTGGCCCGAAGCCAATCATGTACTTCGGCACCTTGACGCCGAAGCGCTTAGCCGGCAGCAGGTGACCGAGCTCGTGCCAGCCAATCGAGAAGCCGATGCCGACCAGAATAAGAAATATTCCGCCTATGTACCAAAGAATGTCAATCATTATTCGACCCTAAGAAGTTGCGCTGACAAAAGCCTGCAAGTTGTTAACATGCCGTCACCATCTGAGCCACTGCCCTGTCGCGTGCCCAGCGCTCGGCCTCAAGAACCGCTTCGAGTGTAAGTTCGCGAGCTGGCTCGTGCGCATCAACCACGCGCTGAATGACATCGACGATTTGATTGAAACCAATTTTGTTGCGGTGAAACGCTTCGACAGCTTCTTCGTTTGCCGCGTTATAAACCGCGGGATAGGTGCTGGCTGCCTTACCCACCTGGCGAGCGAGACGCACAGCGCCGAAGACGCTTTCGTTTAGCGGTTCGAACGTCCACTGATGTGCCTGACCGAAGTCGACGGCGCTAACCGCGTTCTCGATTCGATTCGGCCACGACATTCCGAGCGCAATTGGCAGCTTCATGTTTGGAGGTGAGCATTGCGCCATTGTCGATCCGTCGAAGAACTCGACCATCGAGTGCACGACCGATTGCGGGTGAACCGTAACTTCGATGCGGTCGATCTCGATGTCAAACAAGAGGTGCGCTTCGATTAGCTCAAGACCTTTGTTGACCATGGTCGCCGAGTTTGTCGTAACAACTTTGCCCATGACCCAGGTCGGGTGAGCGAGCGCTTGCTGCGGAGTCACCAGGGTGAGTTGCTCGCGAGTGAAGCCACGGAACGGCCCACCAGATGCCGTCAAGATAAGTTTGCGCACCTCGCGCGCCTCGCCGGCAAGCAAGCACTGAGCCAGCGCCGAGTGCTCGCTGTCCACCGGAACGATCTGTCCACGCTCGGCGGCATCCGTGACCAATCGCCCGCCCACAATGAGTGACTCTTTATTAGCGAGAGCCAAGGTCTTGCCGCTGCGAAGCGCAGCCAAGGTTGGGCCTAGACCGATAGAACCGGTAATGCCATTGACCACGACATCGGCGTCGGTTTGCTCGACGAGTTCTGTTGCTGCCGACGCGCCCAAAACGGCTCGGTTTGCGGGCACCGAAAACTCGGCGGCCTGCGCCTCTAGAAGTTCGGCGTTGGTTCCGGCCGCGAGCGCGACCACCTCAAATAGGTCTCGATTCTCTCGAATAACCTCGAGCGCTTGGGTTCCAATCGAACCGGTCGATCCGAGAATAATTACGCGACGCATAGTGCAATCTTGCCACCAGCCCAGCGAATGCGAGGCGTAGGATTGAAATATGAGCGAACAATCAGTCATGTATGCACGCAACATCGTTACTGCAATTCCGGGCCCAATCTCTCAGCAGCTTCACGCGAAGCGCCTAAAAGAGGTCTCTCACGGTGTGGGTGCTGCCCTGCCGGTCTACATCGACCACGCCCACGGCGCGCTGGTCACCGACGTTGACGGCAACCGCTTTATTGACCTCGGTTCTGGCATCGGCGTGACCACAATTGGCCACACCAACGACGAGGTAGTCAAGGCCGTGCAAGAGCAGGTCGCCAAGCTGACCCACACTCTCTTTACGGTCACCCCATACGTTCCTTATGTGCAGGTCTGCGAACTGCTCAACAAATACACCCCTGGCAACTTCGAGAAGCGCAGTGCCCTATTCAACTCGGGTGCGGAGGCTGTAGAAAACGCCGTCAAATTTGCTCGCAAGTTCACCGGTCGCGGCGAAATTGCCGTTTTTGATCACGGATACCACGGGCGCACCAACTTGACCATGGCCATGAACTTCAAGGCAATGCCTTACAACAGCGGCTTTGGGCCTTTCGCTCCTGGCGTGCACCACGTGCCGATGTCGTACCCGCTTCGCGATGGTGGCATCAGCGGCGAAGACGCTGCCAAGCGCGCCATCAACTACATGGAGAAGCGCGTCGGCGCGGCTAACCTCGCGGCGATTGTCATCGAGCCAATCCAGGGTGAGGGTGGCTTCATTGTGCCTGCCCCAGGATTCTTGCCAGCACTTTCGGCTTGGGCGAAGGCAAACGGCATCGTTATGGTTGCAGACGAAGTTCAGTCGGGTATCGCCCGCACCGGACGCTGGTTTGCATCGCACTACGAAGAAGGCTTCGAGCCTGACATGTTCACAATCGCAAAGGGTATCGCTGGCGGAATGCCAATCTCGGCGGTTACCGGTCGCGCAGAAATCATGGACTCATCTCACGCCGGTGGTATCGGTGGCACATACGGTGGAAACCCTGTTGCCGCAGCTGCCGCAGTAGCAGTGCTGAAGCAGATCGAGGCCGGTGGCGTTCTTGAGCGAGCACTTGAAATCGAGATCATCTTGCAGTCACGCCTTTCAGACATGAAAGACAAGTACCCGGTTATTGCCGAGGTTCGCGGCCGTGGCGCAATGATTGCCATCGAGTTCGTTGAGCCAGGCACCCTGAACCCGAACGCGGCGGCCTCTGACGCAGTGGTCAAGCACTGCCACCAGAACGGCGTTTTGGTTCTCAACGCGGGAACCTTTGGTAACGTCATTCGCTTCCTACCTCCGCTAGCTATCACAGACGCTCAGTTGAATGAAGCGCTCGACGTGGTTGCCGAAGGGCTTGCGAAACTCTAGTTTCAACAAAAAGAAAACCCCTCATTCGTGAGGGGTTTTCTTTTTGGCTACTGCCTATTTCATGGCAGCTAAGCGCTTTGCCTTGATAGACGAACGAATCTGAATTGTCAGCACAATCGCAATTGCTAGCAAGAACACGCCGATTCCGATGACGTTAGCTTCACCCGGAAGACCCTTTGAAGCTGCGGTGTAGACAAACTTCGGGAAAGTCTCGGTCGGCCCTGAGTTGAAGTAGGTGATGATGAAATCGTCGAAGCTCAAAGCAAACGAAAGAAGCGCTGCGGCCATGATGCCAGGTAGTAGCAGCGGAAAAGTGATCTTCCAAAAGACCTGGCTCGGAGAACCATAGAGGTCAGTGCCGGCCTCTTCGAGGGCCGGGTCAAGACTTGCTACACGCGCCTTTACCGTCACAACAACGAAGCTAAGGCAGAACATGACGTGTGCGATAACGATTGTGGTGAAACCCATCTCGACGCCAAAGTTGAAGAACTGCGCGGCTAGACCCGCGCCAAGCACCAGCTCGGGGGTTGCCATTGGCAAGAACAGGAGCAGGCTGATGGTCGAGCGAAACTTGAAGCGGTAGCGCACCAATGCGATGGCAATCATTGTGCCGAGTGTGGTTGCGATCAGGGTCGAGATGAGACCAATCGAAATCGAGGTAGCGAATGCCGCGCAAACACCCTGAGCCTCGCAAACGCTAGTCCAGTTATCGAGCGTGAAGCCGCGCCAGGTTATGTTGCTACGACGGTAGTCGTTGAAAGAGAAGAAGAAAGTAAAGGCAATCGGAATGAGCAGGTAAACGAACGCCAAGACCGAGTAGACCGGCAAGGCATAGCGACCAAACGAGAACTTTCTCACAGCAGATCATCCGTTCCGCTACGCCGCACATAGAACGTGACCAAGAGCATGATGGCACCCATCAGAATCACCGATAGCGCTGAGGCCGTCGGATAGTCGTAGCTCTTCAAGAACTTAGATTCCACAACGTTGCCGAGCATCGCGGTTTGCGTGCTGCCTAGAAAGAGCCCAGAGGCGTTGACGTAGTCACCCGCGATTGGAATAAAGGTGAGCAGAGTTCCAGAGACGATGCCCGGCATAGATAGCGGAATTGTTACCTTGCGGAAAACCTTGCGCGGATTCGCGTAGAGATCTGCCCCGGCTTCGAGGTAGCGAATGTCTAGACGCTCCAGGCTCGTGTAGAGCGGCAAGGTCATAAACGGGATGAAGTTGTAGGTGAGACCGAAGATCACCAAGAAAGGGGTTCCAACCAGATACTGATCGCTGGCGAGAACGCCAATGCTCTGCAGGGTTGTGACTATCCATGATTCGTTTGAAAAGATTTGCTTCCAGGCAAAGGTGCGAAGCAAGAAAGAGATGAAGAACGGCGCGATAACAAGGGTCAGCATCAAAGCCTGAAGCAACGGATAGCGCCGGGCTTTGACGCCGATGAAGTATGCGAGCGGGTAACTGATTAGCAGTGCCGCGATGGTTGCGAAGAACGCGTAGATAAACGAGCGGCCAATTTGCTCGCCGTACTGACTTACGACGTTGACGTAGTTGGCAATTTCGAAACCGTAGCTGTAAACCGCAAAGCCGGTTGTGTAGTCGACAGTCTGAAGCGAGGTGATGACGAGCGAAACAAGCGGGGCAACGAAGAAGATTACGAGATACATCAAGCCGGGTGCGAGCAACAAAATCGCAACCTTGGCGCTCTTCTTGCCAGGGGTGCTTGGTTTGTGGCCCGAACCTGTTGCGTGACCGAATGCTGCGATTGCCATTGGTTAGGCTACCGGCTCAAGTTCACTGACACTTTCGGGAAGGTCAGATAGCCCAAAGGAGTGCTCAACCTTCCAGCTAACCCAGACTTTAGCGCCGAGTTCGATAACGGGGCTCTTGCCAATGTTCTGAGCGAAGACAGTCACGTTGCCGAGGTTAGGAATCTCAATCAGGTACTGGTTGCTAACTCCGGTAAAGCGAATATCGATGATCTCGCCCGGGCCAATCAGGTTGTGATCTGATGAGAGCTTTGGCTGCTCCTCGTGAAAGAAAGCCTTTTCTGGTCGAACACCGATGGCTATTGTGCCGTCGTGCTTTTCTGCGCGAGTTTTCGGAACCGAAATCTTCGAGCCGGCGACTTCAATGCTCACGGTCGACTCGTTGTGCGACTGCGCCTTGCCAACAAAGAGGTTCGACTGGCCCAAGAACTTCGAAACGAAAACGGTCTTTGGTCGGTCATAGAGCTTCTCGGGTGAACCCATCTGCTCAATGTGGCCCTTGTTCATGACCGCAACGGTGTCGGCCATGTCCATGGCTTCTTCTTGGTCGTGTGTTACGTGCAAGAAAGTGAGTCCGACTTCCATCTGAATCGCCTTGAGCTCAATCTGCATCTGTCTGCGCAACTTCAAGTCGAGCGCACCGAGTGGCTCGTCGAGCAGTAGCAGCGAAGGTCGGTTGACTAGGGCTCGCGCTAGTGCCACGCGCTGCTGCTGGCCACCAGAAAGTTGAGCTGGTCTGCGCTGGGCGAGGTGACCGAGTTCTACCAGGTCGAGTGACTTCTGTGCCTTTGCGAGAACGTCGTCGATTTTGCGCTGACGCAAACCGAACGCAACGTTCTCGAGAACAGACATGTGTGGAAACAACGCGTAACTCTGAAACACGGTGTTCACCGGACGCTGGTATGCCTTGGTGTCGGTGACATCCTTGCCACCAATCAAAATCTGACCGGTGGTTGGCTCTTCGAGCCCGGCAACAAGTCGAAGTGTGGTGGTTTTGCCACAGCCCGAGGGGCCGAGCAATGCAAAGAATTCGCCAGCGGGAATCTTTAGATCAAGGTGGTCAATTGCGGTGAAGCCAGGAAATTCTTTTCGAATTCCCACTAGTTCAAGATCGGCACCTCTCGCGACGAACTCGGTGGCCAACGCCCTATGCTCCGAGCAATACGTCTTGGAATGCCTGTGCGAACTTCACTGACTCTTCGCCAGAAAGCGCACGGAATCCATATGCGTTCTTCATGAACTCTTCGCTTGGGAAAATCAACTGGTTCTCTGCTAGAGCCGGGTCGATCTTCATGGCCTCTTCTTGAGCGCCAACAACTGGGGTCACGTAGTTCACCCAAGCTGCCAACTCTGCCGCGACCGCTGGGTCGTAGTAGTAGTTGATAAGAGTTTCAACGTTCTTCTTGTGGGTCGCACCCATCGGAACAACGAAGCTGTCTGCCGAGATGGTGGTTCCACTCTCAGGAATGAAGAAGCCGTACTTGTCGGTCTCTGCGCTTAGGTTCAGCTGCACGGTGTCGCCAGACCAGGCAATAGCGGCGATGGTGTCGCCGTTCTCTAGGTCTTCTGAGTAGCTGTTTCCCTTGATGCGAGCAATCTGGCCGTCGGCAACCTTGCCAGCGAAGAAGTCGATTGCGTTCATGAATGCGTCTTCGGTCAGGCTCGACTCGCTAGTGATGTCGATTCCCTGAGCCAACAAGATGAGACCGATTGTGTCGCGCATTTCTGAAAGAACGCCGACGCGGCCCTTCAGTGACGGCTGCCATAGGTCTTCAAGACTGGTTGGTGCATCCTGTCCGGTTGCCTTCTTGTACTCGGCCTTGTTGTAGGTGATGCCGGCCAAGATGCCCTGGTATGGCATTGAGAAGTCTCGGTTTGGGTCGTGCGCTGCACCGAGGTAAGCAGGTGCGAGGTTTGACTTGTTTGGAATGTTTGCTGCGTCATACTTCTGCACGTAGCCAGACTGAATCCACTTTGCTGCCATCCACTCGGTTGGGCAAGCAACGTCGGCACCAATGTCTTGACCCTGTGCCAACTGCTTCTGAACTTTGCTGAAGTAAGTGTCGTTGTCGTCGATCTCAATCTTGTACTCGACCTTGATTCCGGTCTGCGCTTCGAACTTCTGAAGAGTCGGGTAGTTTCCGTCGTCGTCTTCGTCCATGTAAAGCGACCAGTTGTGCCAGATAAGAAGTTTTTCTGTGTCAGAAAGATCGGTTGCGGCGGTTAGTGCCTGCGGTCCGCTCGCTGGGGCACAAGCTGCAAGCGAAAGAGCTGCTGCAGAAGCACCCATGCCCGCGAGCGCGGTTCGGCGCGTCATTTGCGAGGTCTTGATTGCAGATAACAACTGCTTGAACATGGGGTCTTGGTTAATCGAGTTCTTCAAAGAAGCTCCTTCAATCGAAAGGGCACCAGTGCCCAGCCAACAACAAAGACGCGAATGCGCTTGGGCTAATTGTGCCACAGAAATAGGCCATCGAAACTGCAAAAAGGCTCACAAGACACGGTTTTTTGAACCCGAGTTTTGACCGATAGGCTGGGTTCGGTGGCGGCAATGTGGCCGTCCGAAACGGAGAATCATGAAGGTCTCAGTACCTGCAGAAGTAAAAAACAACGAATTTCGCGTAGCAATCACACCCTCTGGCGTTCACGAATTAGTGGCAGCCGGGCACGAGGTATTCATTCAAACCGGAGCCGGTGAAGGCTCATCAATCTCAGACGCCGAGTATGAGGCCGAGGGCGCAAAGATCTGCCCAGACGCAGCGTCAACCTGGGCTGCCGGCGACATGGTGCTGAAGGTAAAAGAACCAATTGCAAAGGAATACGGGTTCTTGCGCGAAGGACTCATTTTGTTTACCTACCTTCACCTCGCTGCAGACCGACCACTGACCGAGGTTTTGCTCTCGAGCAAGGTGACCTCGATCGCCTATGAAACCGTTCAACTGCCATCGCGCTCGCTGCCTCTCTTGGCACCGATGAGCGAGGTCGCCGGTCGCCTTGCGCCACTGGTTGGAGCACAAACTCTCATGCGCCAAAACGGCGGCAACGGAATGCTAATGAGCGGTGTGCCTGGCACTCGCCCGGCTCGAGTCACCGTAATCGGTGCCGGAGTTGCCGGAGCCAACGCGGTGGCGATTGCTATCGGCATGGGAGCCGAAGTAACAGTGCTAGACACCAACTTGTATCGCCTTCGCGAACTCGATGATTTCTATGCCGGTCGACTTCGCACCATCGTGAGCAACACCTTCGAGTTGCAGAGATCTGTAAATGAAGCAGATCTAGTTATTGGTGCGGTGCTAATTCCGGGAGCGAAAGCGCCGAAGCTGGTTACCAACGAAATGGTTAGCAAGATGAAACCGGGCAGCGTCTTGGTTGACATTGCAATCGACCAGGGTGGCTGCTTCGAAGATTCGAAGCCAACAACTCACGCCGAGCCAACCTTCAAAGTTCACCAGACCACTTTCTACTGCGTAGCAAACATGCCTGGCGCTGTTCCACACACCAGCACCTATGCGCTGACTAACGCGACCCTCCCCTATGTGCGAGCAATCGCAAACCGAGGATGGAAGTCTGCCTGCGCCGCCGATGCCGCGCTTTCGCTTGGTTTGAATACTCACGATGGAATTCTTTTGAACGCTGGCGTTGCCGAGGCTCACTCGCTACCCGCGGCTGAACCCGACTCTGTTCTATAACCTCTGGGCGAAAGCCCGGTAGCGCGAAATAAAAGGGTTCGGCTGCGCTGGCGTGCGCAACAATCTGAGCGCTTGCCAGCGATTGCACTGCGTGTTTCAAAGGTGCTCGGCTTAGTTGGCCGAGCATGGCAGCATCAACCGGATCTGGGTTGCCAATCAACACGCGCAGTTTGATGTTGCTCAGCAAAGCCCTATGAACGCCAACCAGGTTTTGATTGGTCAAGATCAGGTGCATTCTTGCCGAACGACCCCTGGCAGCAATCGCGGCTAGCACCTCTGAACTGCGTTTCACCGTGCCGAGAAGATGCGTGAGTTCGTCGATTGCAATAACCAGGGCGTTTCTAGGCTCTGGCGAAAGTTCACGTTGACTGAGCTCAAGCTCGAGCCAATCGAAAACTTTTTCGGTTGCTCCCATGTCGTGATCGCTCGCGAATCGCAGGCTCTGCAATCTGAATTCCTCGAGACCCAAGCCACCTTTGAAGTCAACGCAGACAAGGCCTGGTTTGGTCTCAGCGTTATTAAGTTCTCGCAGCATCTGTCGCAGCAATTCGGTCTTTCCGCTGCCGGTGCTGCCAATCAGAATTGCGTGCGGCCCGTCGTCAACAAGTGACCTCTGCACCACTTCGGTCTCGTTGAAGCCAAACGCCATGTTCAAGTTCGTTTTCGAACGCTCAAAATTCTTTGAGAAGAAATCTTGCATCGCACTCGAAGTGCTCGAAGTAGCGCCGAGCCTCTCAAAGATGAAATCTGCTTGCTCGGCCGACCAGAAAATCTCTCCCCTTGGCATTCGAAAATCATCGAGCCAAATGTCGCGATTGATAACGCGAAGCTTTGTGTTCGCAGAGAGCTTTGGGCGTTTCGAAAGGCGGTAGCGAACCAGCAGCGCAATCAGAATTGTGAACACGGTTGAAGCCGCCAGAAAATAGTTGTTCGAAGTAACGCCGAGCATCACCCCGTAGGCAAGCGAAGGCAAGAACCAGAGCAACTGCATCGCTCAAGAATCGCAAATGCGAACGGCGTCTAGTGAGCCCTACTCGAATCTGTGAACAACTCGGTCAACAAGCAGCTGACCTTGGCAAACCTCTAGATTCGACTATTCGCCAATGTATGACATCACGTGCTTGACGCGCGTGTAGTCCTCGAAGCCGTAGTTCGACAAGTCCTTGCCGTAACCCGAGTGTCTGAAACCACCGTGCGGCATCTCTGCAACCAGCGGAATGTGGGTGTTGATCCAGACGCAGCCGAAGTTAAGACCCTTAGAGAATCGCATTGCGCGACCGTGGTCTTTTGTCCAGACAGAAGAAGCCAAACCGTAGTCAACGTCATTGGCCCAGCGCAAAGCCTCTTCATCGTTGCTGAACTTCTGCACGGTAACTACTGGTCCGAAAATCTCAGACTGGATGTGCTCATCCTGCTGCTTTAGACCAGACAAGACGGTCGCTTCGAAGAAGTAGCCGCCGTTGTCTTCGATGGCGTTGCCGCCGATCTCGATCTTGGCGTGGTCTGGAAGGCGGTCGATGAAGCCCTGAACGCGCTCGAGCTGGTTGACGTTGTTTACCGGGCCAAACAAGACGTCGTCGCGAGAAGGCTGGCCGGTGGTGGCGTTGACCTTGACGCTCGCTGCCAACTTGGCAACAAACTCGTCGTGCACTGACTCGTGAACGAGCATGCGAGTTGCAGCTGTGCAGTCTTGGCCAGCGTTGAAGAAGCCGGCGATGGTGAGTTGCGCAACGGCTGCGTCGAGGTCGGCATCAGCAAAGATGATGACCGGCGCCTTGCCACCGAGCTCTAGGTGCACGCGCTTTAGATCGAGAGCGGCCGACTTGGCAACTTCCATACCGGCACGCACAGAACCGGTGATGGCAACCATCTGTGGAATTTTGTGTTCTACAAGGGCACGGCCTGTGTCGCGGTCTCCGGTTACAACGTTGAAAACACCGGCTGGTAAGAACTCAGAAGCGATCTCTGCGAGCAACAAGGTAGATGCGGGAGTGGTGTCTGAAGGCTTGATGACGATCGTGTTACCCGCTGCAAGTGCCGGGGCGAATTTCCAGGTGGCCATGTTCAACGGGTAGTTCCACGGAGTCACCTGACCGATGACACCGATTGGTTCGCGACGAATAGAAGACGTGTGGTCTTTCGCATACTCGCCGGTTGCAATGCCCTGAAGGTTTCGAGCCGCACCCGCAAAGAAACGAATCTGATCTACCGAAACGAGAACCTCGTTCTCGATCAAACTTGGTCGAGGCTTTCCGGTGTTCTGAGATTCGACATCTGCCATTTCTTCGGCGCGCGCTTCAAGAGCGTCGGCGATTCTGAATAGAGCGAGTTGGCGTTCGCCAGGAGTGGTCTGCGACCAGGTCTCGAAGGCTTTGTCGGCAACTTTGTAAGCGGCATCGATATCGGCAGCGTTGCTCAGTTGAGCCGTGGCATAAGGCTTGCCGGTTGCCGGGTCGAAGATCTCGCTGGTCTGGCCAGACTTGGCCTCTACATACTCGCCATTGACGAAGTTCTTTAGCTGCTTGAGCGCCATCGCTCACTCTCCTTTGAAGTTGATATAAAAACTCTATAACCACGAGAGCGTAATCTCGAAAACGAAGCAAAACTGCCCCTAGAGTGACCTTTTCGTTACCAAAATTGGCAAAACGCCACTGATTCATTTGCGAAATGCCCAAATGAGTGCCAAAATCGGACCATGAACCGCACGGCAGCCAGAACTACGACCCTGGATGATGTCTCAAAAGCCATCATCGAGCAGTTGCAGTTTGACGGCCGTCGCTCGTATGCCGAGATTGGCAAGGTCGTTGGCCTCAGCGAAGCAGCCGTGCGTCAACGTGTGCAAAAACTTACAGAGACGGGCGTGCTGCAGATTGTTGCGGTAACCGACCCGATGCAGCTCGGCTTCTATCGTCAAGCGATGATTGGCATTCGCTGCACGGGTGACACGCGATCAATTGCAGAGACAATTGCCGCATTATCCGAGACCGATTATGTAGTTCACACAGCAGGAAGTTTTGACATTTTGGTTGAGGTGATCTGTGAAGACGATGACGAATTCATAGAGCTACTCAATTCAAAGATCCGGTCGCTGCCCGGAGTAACTTCAACCGAGACATTTGTCTACTTGAAGTTGCACAAGCAGTTCTACAACTGGGGAACGCGATGATGCGTCTCCACAATGAACAACAAACAATGTAAAGAGTGATATTTCATGGCAACCAAGGAGAGCCTGGTGAGCAAACTTGCTCGCGGTGTAAAAACCGTGTTCAAGCCGTCGAATGGGACGACCAATGCTAAAGCCGACCGCGCCACCCCGCTTCTAGACGCTCGCAAGAGCGGCGTTGAGGCAACACCTAAGATGCTGCAGCAGGCAGCGAAGGACAACATGTTCCTTCACTTCACCCGCCACAGCCCTTACTACACCGCCAAGGGTGAGATTCCAATCATCACCAAGGCGTCTGGTCACCACTTCTGGGACCAAAACGGAAAGAAGTACTTCGACGGCATCTCGAGTCTGTTCTCGGTCAACATTGGCCACGGACGCACTCGTCTAGCCGAGGCTGCCGCAAAGCAGATGAAAGAGCTTGACTACTTTCCACTCTGGTCACACGCCCACAAGCCAGGCATCGAGCTCTCTGAGCGCTTGCTTTCTTATGCGCCGAAGAACCTGAGCCGCGTTTTCTTCACCACCGGTGGTGGCGAAGCAAACGAGACCGCCTGGAAGTTGGCCAAGCAGTATTTCAAGATGATCGGCAAGCCGACCAAGCACAAGGTGCTCACCCGCGCAGTGGCCTACCACGGCACATCGCACGGAGCCCTGTCGCTAACCGGCATCCCGTCAATGAAGAAGATGTTCGAACCTCTGGTTCCAAGCACCTTCAGAGTGCCAAACACTAACTGGTACCGAGCTCAAGACAACTTTGCGACCGAAGAAGAGTTCGCTCTTTGGGCCGCAAACCGCGTCGAAGAGATGATTCTTTTCGAAGACCCAGACACCGTTGCGGCGTTTATCTTCGAGCCGGTTCAGAACTCGGGTGGCTGTTTCACCGCGCCGAAGGTTTACTTCGACCGCGTTCGTGAGATCTGCGACAAGTACGACGTTCTGATTGTTGCCGATGAAACTATCGACGGATTCGGGCGAATTGGAACAATGTTTGCTTCGGAGAAGTACGGTTTCGAACCAGACATGATGGTGTTGGCCAAGGGAATGACCTCGGCCTACGCTCCGATTGGTGCATTGCTGATTGCAGAGAAGTTGTTTGAGCCATTCAAGACCGGCACCAACATCTTCCCGCACGGATACACCTACGGCGGCCACCCGGTTTCGTGTGCCGTTGCACTTGAGAACCTCGACATCTTTGATGAAGAAGATCTCGTTGGCAACGTTGCTCGCAACGAAGCCGAGTTCAAGGCAACGCTCGACAAGTTGCGAGACCTGCCGATTGTTGGCGACATTCGTGGCGCAGGTTACTTCTGGGCCATCGAGCTTGTAAAGAACAAAGAGACTCGCGAAACCTTCAACGACAAAGAGAGCGAGAAACTGCTTCGTGGAATTCTCTCTGGTCGTCTGTTCGAAGAGGGTCTCTACTGTCGCTCTGACGACCGAGGAGATCCGGTGGTTCAACTTGCACCGCCGTTGACCATCGGTCGCGACGAGTTTGTCGAGATGGAGCAGATTCTTCGCAGCTGCCTCGATGAGGCGTACAAGTCAATGTAAAGAGTTTCTAACAGGCTCTTACAGAGGCCGGGTTTTCAACAGATTCGCTCAGAATCGTTGAGACCCGGCCTTTGTCTTATTCTGGGATGCATGACACAACCGGATGCCCGCATTAGTTTTGATAGCCCAATCGGCGCAATCACAATTGAAGCCATGAACGACAATATCACAAGCCTCACAATTGGTGAGAGCAGGCCGACCCTCGGGTCGAGCAAGATACTTGGCGAAGCAAAGCGACAGATGAGCGCATACTTCGCCGGCAAACTAACCGAATTCGATCTACCGGTGCAACTCGAAGGCACAAATTTTCAAAAGGCCGTCTGGAAGCAGATTGCAAAAGTTGGCTTCGGCAAAACCACGAGCTACGCCCAGATTGCCGAAAAGCTAGGCAAGCCGCTCGCCTCTCGCGCTGTGGGCGGCGCGGTCGGGGCTAATCCGGTGCCGCTTATTGTCGGTTGCCATCGGGTGCTTGGCGCTTCGGGCAAGATAACCGGTTATTCGGGTGGCAAAGGTTTGCCAACCAAACGCCTACTGCTTGAGCTTGAGTCGATTGATTACAAACAATGACTCACACCCGAAAATTCGATGATGGCATCACTCGCTGCTCCTGGCTCAACACCGACCAGCTCTATATCGAATACCACGACAGCGAGTGGGGTGTCGAGGTTAGAGGTGATCAAGAAATGTTTGAACGAATTGCACTAGAGGGTTTTCAGGCTGGGCTTTCTTGGATCACGATTCTGAAACGTCGCGAAGGTTTTCGCAAAGCTTTCAAGAACTTCGATCTTCGCAAGGTGTCTCGCATGAGCGAGTCAGACATTGAGAGACTCATGCAAGACGAAGGCATAATTCGAAACCGAGCGAAAATTGAGGCCACGATTCGAAACGCAAACCTGGTGCTTGAATTGCAGAAAGGCGGTCAGAGCATCAGCGAAATCGTCTGGTCGTTCGCTCCCCCGGTCAGCAAGCGCAAAAGAGCAGCCTCCGACTTTGGTTGGCTTGCAACCACCGCCGAATCTGAAGCGCTAAGCAAACACCTGCGAAAACTCGGATTTGGGTTTGTCGGAGCAACAACAATGCACGCACTCATGCAGGCAACCGGAATGCTAAACGATCACGCGCCCGGCTGCTTTAGGCGCAATCAGCTCTAGTTGGCTTTTGGTGGCGAATAACTTACAACGAGCGTGAGCTCGCGACCAGCCTGCTCGAGAGCGAACCCAGCCTTCTTTGCGATGCTCCTTAGGTCAGCAATAGTCTTTGGCAACTGATTGGCGTTGAGCACCGCGTGAATTAGCTCGCCCTTTGACTTCTTGTTGAAGTGGTTCATGGCAGTGCGAGAACCGTCTGCGGCTTCGAGCACCACATCAAGCCAGTAGGTCTCAATTTCGCTCGGAATCGGAGCGAGGGCAACGTATTGCTTAGAGCGCATGTCGATGATCAGACCCTCGAGCCGGCGAAAGACCACCTGATGCGGCTCTGCCCAGATGGCCTTCAGCTTTGTGCTCGCCGAACCTTTGTAGCTCGGAATCAGGCCGGTTGCCGGAATCAGGCCGAAAAGGGCCGACTGAATCAAGACCACATCCTTGGCTCGCTTTATGGCAGCGTCGTTCAGGTGAGCAAATTCGGTAGGCGTGCCCTTTAGCCCGCGGCCGTGAATTGCCGAGTAGAGCGTGCCCGTGTATCGATCAATCGCCATCATGGTCGGAGCATCTAGCACACTCAGTTGGTTTAAAAGTTCGGCAGCTTGCATGCGCGCTGGTTCGAGAGTGCCAAAAGACAGCGCGACATCGCGAACGCTGAGACTTGACTCGGTTGCTCCGGAATAGGCCGAAGACGCTTTGGTCTCAGAAGGCGGCAAGAGAAAGAGCATTGGCTAAGTCTAAGTTGCTGGGCAAAAGAGCAGGTCTTGGTCGGCTTACACTTGAGCCATGGTCAAACTAACGAAGATTTACACCCGAACCGGCGACGAGGGAATGACGGGATTGAGCGACTTTTCGCGCACCCGAAAGACAGATCCGCGAATCGAAGCCTACGCCGATGTTGACGAAGCAAACTCGGCAATTGGAGTGGCAGTCTCACTCGCTCGTAACGAGTTCGACCACGACACACTTCAGTTGCTCTCGCAGATTCAGAACGACCTCTTTGACCTGGGCGCAGACCTATCTAACCCGCTAAACGAACACTACGAGTATGAGCCACTGCGCGTTGACGCCGTTTGGGTTGATGCACTTGAAACCGCCATCGACAAGTACAACTCGCAACTAGAAAAGCTCGACTCATTCATACTTCCTGGCGGTTCTGGGCTGGCTGCCGGCTTGCACCTAGCGCGCACTGTCGTTCGACGCGCAGAACGCGCTACCTGGCACGCAATCGAAACCTATGGCACCGAACCTGCAAAGAAGGGGCACAACGACGGCGGAGTTAGCCCGGTTGCTGCAAAATACCTAAACCGCCTCAGCGACCTGTTGTTCGTTTTGGCGCGTTACGCAAACATCAAGCACGGCGGCGACGTGAAGTGGGTTCCGGCGGCTAACCGTCGCGAGCGACCAGAGCACCCAACTCGTACAGAGTAGGCAACTCGGTGGGCTTTCTCGAATACCTGCGAAGGAGCATGCGCAAGCGCTCGGGCGGCGCCGGTGGTGCTCTCGGCATATTCAATGAGCTTTACAACCCGAGCGCACACTCTGCACAGATAATCGTTGAAGAACAGCGACGCGCAGTGGTTGCTAAGCCATCGCCAACAGACAAAGACCTAGACGGCAAAAAAGAACACCCCACCAACTAGGTGGGGTGTTCTCTTTTAGTTTTTAAAATCGAACCTCTAAACGAGTGCCGCGTGCCTTGCGAAGATTGTCAACACATCGTGCTCAATCGACAAAAAGCCGTCTTCAGCTGAAGCAACTAGCTTTTCGCCGGTTGGCAGCGTGATGCGAACCTCACCGGCAGCCAAAATCGCGAGCATCGGCTCGTGACCTGGCAGCAAACCAATTTCACCCTCAACAGTCTTGGCGATTACCATTTTGGCGGCACCGGCCCAGACCGCCTGATCGGCGGCAACTAGTTCTACGTGAAGGGTCTTGTCAGACATTACTTGCTGCCTGATTCCTTCTGCAGACGAGCGTAGTTCTCCATGACCATGTCTAGGCCACCAACGTTGAAGAAGGCCTGCTCTGGAATGTGGTCGAACTCACCGGCAGCAATCTTGCTGAAGCCCTCGATGGTGTCTTTGATTGGAACGGTTGATCCAGGAACACCAGTGAACTTGGTAGCCATGTAGGTGTTCTGTGACAAGTACTGCTGAATGCGGCGAGCGCGTGAAACGGTGATCTTGTCTTCCTCAGAAAGTTCCTCGACACCCAGAATCGCGATAATTTCCTGTAGTTCCTTGTTCTTCTGCAAGATGCGCTTTACAGCAGTTGCGGTCTCGTAGTGATCCTTGCTGATGTAGCGAGGGTCAAGAATTCGAGAGGTCGAAGTCAACGGGTCAACCGCTGGGTAGAGACCCTTCGAAGCAATTTCACGAGAAAGCTCGGTGGTCGCATCCAAGTGGGCAAAGGTGGTTGCCGGAGCCGGGTCGGTGTAGTCATCGGCTGGAACGTAAATCGCCTGCAAAGATGTGATCGAGTGACCACGGGTTGAGGTGATGCGCTCCTGGAGAAGACCCATCTCGTCAGCAAGGTTCGGCTGGTAACCCACGGCTGAAGGCATGCGGCCTAGAAGGGTTGAAACCTCTGAACCTGCCTGAGTAAACCTAAAGATGTTGTCGATGAACAAGAGAACGTCTTGCTTCTGAACATCGCGGAAGTACTCGGCCATGGTGAGAGCCGAAAGGGCCACGCGAAGACGCGTGCCTGGTGGCTCATCCATCTGACCGAAGACCAGTGCGGTCTTGTCGATAACGCCAGACTCGGTCATTTCGTCGATTAGGTCGTTACCCTCACGAGTACGCTCACCCACACCGGCGAATACAGACACACCGTCGTGGTTTTCGGCCACACGGTAAATCATTTCCTGAATCAAAACGGTCTTACCAACACCGGCACCACCGAATAGACCGATCTTTCCACCCTGAACATAAGGCGTTAGCAAGTCGATGACCTTGATGCCGGTCTCGAACATCTGAGTCTTTGATTCGAGCTGGTCGAAGGCAGGTGGCTGGCGGTGAATTGACCAACGCTCGTTGACCTCGATCTTCTCGCCTGGCTTCGCGTTGAGAACTTCACCGGTCACGTTGAAAACGTGGCCCTTGGTGACATCGCCAACCGGAACCGAGATAGGCGCACCAGTGTCTTGCACGGCACCGCCGCGAACCAAACCGTCGGTTGGCTTCAGAGCGATCGCACGAACTAGGTCATCACCGAGGTGCTGAGCAACCTCGAGGGTGAGAATGATCTTCTCGCCACCTAGGTCGATGACCGTGGTCAGCGCGTTGTAGATGGCTGGGATGGCATCGTGCGGATACTCGATGTCAACCACCGGACCATTTACTCGTGCGATGCGACCAACGCCACCGGCGTTTACAGTCGACTTTGCGACTGGCTTGGTAGCTGCCGCCTTAGCGGCTGGCTTTGCAGCGGCCTTTGCGGCTGGCTTCTTTTTGGTTTCGGCCATGTTCTTTCTTTCTCTTAGTCCTCGTCGCCTTGTGAAGCCAATGCATCGGCTCCACCAACGATCTCGGAAATCTGTTGGGTAATTTCTGACTGACGTGCCGCGTTGCTTAGACGGGTGTAGTTCTTGATTAGCTTCTCGGCGTTATCGGTAGCCGACTTCATGGCCTTCTGACGGGCCGCGTGCTCTGATGCGGCAGACTGCAACATTGCGTTGTAGATTCTGCTCTCGACATAAACCGGCAGCAGTGCGTCTAGCACCTTGCCGGCATCCGGTTCGAACTCGTAGAGCGGAAACACATCGCCAGCCGATGGGGCTTCTTCTGCCTCGACAACCTCGAGAGGCAGCAAGCGAACGGTCTCAGGCTCTTGGCTGATCATCGAAACGAAACGGTTGAAGATTAGGTGAATCTCGTCAACACCGCCGTCTGCGAAGTCTTTCTTGAAGGCTTCAAGCACGGCGTCAGAGATTTCTTTGGCTGTGTCGACCTTCGGAAGGTCGGTTCCACCAATCCACGCTTGAGCGCTCTCGCGACGACGGAAGCTGAAGTTGCTTACCGACTTGCGACCGACCAAGAAGTAGATGACGTCTTTGCCCTGCTCACGAAGAAGCGTGGTCAACTGCTCTGCTTCTTTTAGAACGTTCGACGAGAAAGCTCCGGCAAGACCACGGTCAGATGTGAAAATCACAACTGCCGCGCGGTCGATGCGAGCTGGCTCGGTGGTTAGCGGATGATCAATATTCGAGAAAGTAGCAACGGCAGAAACAGCACGAGTCACGGCACGCGAGTATGGAGTTGCCGCAGCCACACGCTGCTGCGCTTTCGCGATGCGCGAAGCCGAGATCAGCTCCATGGCGCGAGTAATCTTCTTGGTCGTCTGAGCAGATTTAATCTTCTGCCTGTAGACGCGAAGTTGCGCTCCCATGCCTATTCCTCTCTTCTGTCGTTAGTGATTCGCTCGAATTACTTCTTGCGCTTCTGCTTGACGATCTTTTCTTGCTGAACTTCTTCTTCGTCTAGCGCTTCAGCGCTAGCTGATGAAGCAAGTGATGCACCCGAGCGGGTTGCGAAGCTCTTCTTGAACTTTGCGACCTGCTTGGTTAGCTCAGCGATGGTGTCGTCGTCGAGGTTGTTGGTCTCACGGATGGTGGTTAGCGCCTTCGAGTTGCGGCGAAGGTGCTCAAGTAGTTCACCCTCGAAACGCAAGACGTCTTCAACCGGAACCTCGTCTAGCAAACCGGTGGTGCCGGCCCAGATTGAAACAGTCTGCTCTTCGACCGGGTAAGGCGAATACTGTGGCTGCTTCAAGAGCTCGGTTAGGCGAGCTCCGCGAGCAAGCTGCTGACGCGACGCGGCATCTAGATCAGATGCAAACATCGCAAATGCCTCGAGCGAACGGTACTGAGCAAGTTCAAGCTTCAGGGTTCCTGAAACCTTCTTGATGCCCTTTACCTGAGCCGCTCCACCAACACGAGAAACCGAGATACCCACGTCGATAGCTGGGCGCTGGTTCGAGTTGAAGAGGTCTGACTGCAAGAAGATCTGGCCGTCGGTGATCGAGATCACGTTGGTCGGAATGTATGCAGAAACATCGTTTGCCTTGGTCTCGATGATTGGGAGACCAGTCATCGAACCCGCACCAAGCTCGTCGTTCAACTTTGCACAACGCTCAAGCAGGCGTGAGTGCAAGTAGAAAACGTCACCTGGGTAAGCCTCGCGGCCTGGTGGACGCCGAAGAAGAAGCGAAACTGCACGGTAGGCCTCTGCCTGCTTTGACAGGTCATCGAAAATGATGAGAACGTGCTTGCCGCCATACATCCAGTGCTGACCAATTGCCGAACCGGTGTAAGGAGCAAGGTACTTGAAGCCCGCTGGGTCTGATGCTGGTGAAGCAACGATTGTGGTGTACTCCATTGCGCCGGCAGCCTCTAGCGAAGCCTTAACCGAAGCGATGGTCGAACCCTTCTGACCAACGGCAACATAGATGCAGCGAACCTGCTTCTTTGCATCGCCTGACTCCCAGTTTGCTTTCTGGTTGATGATGGTGTCGATCGCAATCGCGGTCTTGCCGGTCTGGCGGTCACCAATGATGAGCTGACGCTGGCCACGGCCAACTGGAATCATGGCGTCGATGGCCTTGATGCCGGTCTGCAGTGGCTCGTGAACAGACTTGCGGGCCATAACGCCAGGAGCCTGAAGCTCTAGCGCGCGGCGACCCTCTGCCTTGATGTCACCGAGTCCGTCGATTGGGTTGCCAAGCGGGTCGACAACACGACCGAGGAACTTGTCGCCAACGGGAACCGAAAGAACCTCACCTGTGCGGTGAACTTCCATTCCCTCGACGATGCCCTCGAAGTTACCGAGCACAACGGTTCCGATTTCGCGCTCATCCAAGTTCAGAGCTAGACCAAGCGTGCCATCGGCAAACTTGAGCAACTCGTTGGCCATCGCACTGGGCAGGCCTTCAACGTGGGCGATGCCGTCACCGGCGTCAATCACGTGACCTACTTCGGTGCGCGAAGCCTTGGCTGGCTCATAAGACTTTACGAAGTCCTTGAGCGCGTCGCGAATCTCGTTCGGGCTGATTTTCAGATCTGCCATCTCGTTCCTCTACTTCTCGGTGTTACCCGTTTTTGCTTGGTTGATTTATCAACCGAAGTTCTTATCAGTTCGCTTATGCGAGCTGAAGTTTTGCCTCATTTAGACGGCTCACTAGTGTGCCGTCAATTACATCTCCAGCGATTTGAACACGGATGCCTCCGAGTATCGCCGGGTCAATCTCTAGATTTAGTTTCAAACTCTGTCCGTAGCTAGCCGCGAGGCTCTTCTCTAGACGAGCAAGTTGCTTGGCATCGATTGGCGCGGCAACCGTAACCACTGCAACCAGGCGATCAGCGAATGCCGATACCTGCTTACCGAAGGTCTCGAGAACCAAAGACGCACGACGGTTGCCACTGCCGAGAACAGCGCGGCGAATCAAGAGTGCGGCCTCGGCTGAAGCCTTGCCCTTGATGAGGGTTTCGACCAGCTTGGTCTTTGCCTGCTCGCTCGCGCTCTTGTCTGCAAGCGCAAACTGAAGCTCAGAGTCGGTCTCGATTGCCTGCTGAAAGCCGAAAAGCGATGACTCGAGTTCGTCTAGATTCTTCTTTGCGGCTGCAATTGATGCAACCGCGTGAACGGCTAGAGTCTCGAGTGCCATTGCCAAATCTCTCGGACGTGACCAGCGCAAAACAACCAGAGAGTTCAAGAAATCGAGTGAAGGCTTAGAAGCGACCTTGCCGAAAACGGCTTTGACCACACCTGCCTTCGCATCTTTGTCAGCGGAAGGATCTGAAAGGATGCCGCGAAGTTGTGCGCTAGATGCGAGAACCGCACCGAGAGAAAACAACTCTTCTGCGAACTTGATGTCTGCCTTGGCGAGCAGTGGCTTGAGGGCCACCATTGCCTTGGCTGTCGACTGTCTGGTTGCGCTTGCCATGGTTACTTCTTCTTTGTCTCTAGCTCGGCCAAGAACGAGTCGACAACGTTGGCCGCCAACTTGTCGTTCTTGAGGCTTTCGCCAACCACGCTTGATGCGAGGTCAACTGCCAGAGAACCAACCTCGGCGCGCAAAGACACTAGCGCGGCTTGGGTTTCTGCTTCGATCTGTGCCTTCGCTGACGCAATCAAGCGTGCTGCTTCTGCCTGAGCTGCCTCTTTGATCTCGACGCCGATAACAGCTGCTTCTGCGCGAGCCTCGTCACGAATCTGTGAAGCATCCGCGCGAGCAGCTGCCTGCTCGGCTTCGATGTTGGCAGTCTTCGCTGCAGCTTCGGCTTGCGCCTTTTCTGCGGCCGCAAGACGACCCTCAATCGCTTCGGTTCGTGCGTCGAGGTTCTTCTTGAAGTTCGGAAGAACTTTGAACCAGAAGAAGACCAAAAGAATGGCGAAAACAACCGAAGACCAGACAATGTCGTAGATAGCCGGAAGGAGTGGGTTTTTAGCCTCACCCTCCGCTGCCGCGACGATAATGCTTGAAATCATGTTGTTGGTTTCCTAGCGATTAGACGAAGATGAATGGTGTTGCAAGACCGATAAGCGCTAGCGCTTCGGTGAATGCGATACCTAGCCACATGGTGACCTGAAGCTTTGATGCAAGCTCAGGCTGGCGAGCGATTGACTCGATGGTCTTTGAAACTACTAGACCCACACCAATGCCTGGGCCGATTGCTGCAAGGCCGTAGCCCACTACTGCGATGTTGCCAGATAGTTCTGCGATGTTGTTTACGTCCACTTGTTATTTCCTTCCGTGGTTTTGAACTAGCGGTTGCTAGCCCTTAGTGCTCATCTGCCAAGGCCAACTGAATGTAGACCGTGGTTAGAAGAGTAAAAACGTATGCCTGCAAGAACGAGACCAAGATCTCGAACACAGTAAAGGCAAATCCGAACACAAATGTTCCAGCACCGAAGAGCTTGAAGAAACCTTCGGCGTTGAAGAAGAAGAACTGGGTCGCCGAGAAACAGAGCACGAGCAGAAGGTGGCCGGCAATCATGTTCATCGTGAGACGAAGAGCAAGGGTTACCGGGCGCAGAATGAAGGTCGACAAGAACTCGATCGGGGTAACCAAAACATAGAACGCCTTAGGAACTCCAGCCGGAAACAGGTTCGCGGTGAAGAACTTCATGCGGTGCTTTCTAACACCTGCGTAAATGAAGGTCACGTATGCTACGGCTGCCAGCACAACCGGCAATCCAATTCGCGAGGTTCCAGCAATATTCAAGAACGGGATGATTCCGGTTATGTTCATGCCCAGAATCAAGAAGAAAATTGTGGTTAGCAGCGGCAAAAAGCGTTCGCCGTCTTTTTCGCCGAGTTGCTCGTGAGCGATGTTCTTGCGAACGAAGTTGAGAGAAATCTCACCCATCAATTGAAAGCGCGAGGGAACGAGAATGTTGTTCTTGTAGGACTTTTTGAACTTTGAAGACCAAAGCCAGAAGAGCACGATTAGAGCGGTCATCACCAACAGGCGGATTAGCATGATTCGGTCTAGCTCAAACCACGTGCCTTGGAAAGCAATTACCTGCGGATAAAACTCGTCGATTGAAGGGGCGCTGAATCCACCGTCTGAAGCCTCGGCATATGCTGCCTGGGTTAGCAGAGAAAGAGCGTTAATCAACGGCGGTGTTCTCCTGAGTCGGGGCAAGCTTTTTGGGCTTACGGCAGGCTGGTTTCGAATATCCTAACAGCATAAAATCGGGCAAAATTGCGGTTTGTAGCGCACTGGGCCTTATTCTCAGCCTTTGTTTACTTTGGCTCAAAGGTTGGAATGCGGGCCTTTGTGAAAGCCACCGCATCAAGTGCCAGACTGCCCAAAATCGAGACCACAACGCTTCCGAAGAGCACCGGGCCGACAATGAAGTCAGCTCCCCTTAGCGTGGCAACCAAAGCGATAAAGCCGAGCAATTTCACGATCCACCCGCCGAGCACCACACCGAAGAATCCACCGAGCGAGAGCTTGCCGCCGAACAAAACAGAAAGCGCGGTCATCGAAACGAAGACGAAGGCCATGGCTGCACCAATCAGGGCGCTCACGAGTCCGTTGGTTGAGGCGACTAGGTAGCCGATGAGTCCCCCGGCAGCGGCAATCAAGGCAATTAGCAAGGCACCCTGCTTCAGGATGGTCGCAAACAACTTCTCAATGGGACTGCTCATTTTTCGCTCCTCTGCGTTTTTGAACTATTGGCCAGAGAGTGAATGTGCTCGCTGCAATGGTTCCCAAAATAACAAACAGCGCGATGCCCTGGAGCGGCAAAAAGAAAAACATCAGGCAACTCAAAGAAATGAGCGCCGTCCAGATATAGAAGACAAAAACCGAACCAACGTGGCTGTGGCCCAGGTCTTGCAGTCGGTGGTGAATGTGCTGGCGATCTGCGGCAAAAGGCGACTTGCCAGCCCTGAGTCTGCGAAGCACAGCAAGCGTGAAATCAAGCAGCGGCAGCACCAAAATTGCCAACGGCAGAATCAGTGGAATGAAGGCCGGCAACAGATCTTCTTTGCCAGCCATGTGCGGGTCGATCTGACCGGTGACCGTTAGCGCTGAGGTCGCCATGAGCAGACCCAAAAGCATCGCACCAGAGTCGCCCATGAAAATTTTGGCCGGGCGCCAGTTGAGCGGCAAGAAACCCACGCACATTCCAATAACGATCGCAGAGAGCAGCGATGCGAGGTTGAAGTAGTTCGAAGGAGAGGTCTCTTGCGCCAGCAGGTAGCTGTAGGCAAAGAACACGACGGTTCCGATGAGCACGACTCCGCTGACCAGCCCATCCAAGCCGTCAATAAAGTTGACCGCGTTCATAACCAAGACCGTGAGAAAGACGGTGACAACCAGGGATGTGCCGAAGCTGCCGATGGTTAGACCCGCGATAGGCAACGAGATTATCTGCACACCCTGCCAGGCCAAAATGCCAGCGACCGCAAACTGACCGGCCAACTTGAGCGTCCAGTCGAGGTCGTATAGGTCATCGAGAAAACCGATCAGGGTGATCATGAAAGCCGCAACGACGATTGCAATTATCTGAACCGGTTCGGCAAAAACGCTTTTGAACCAACCGAGAGCTCCGGCAGCTGCCAGCGCGACAACGAAGCCGCCGAACATTGCTACTCCCCCGAGTCGAGGCGTTGGTTTGGTGTGAACGTCTCGCGCACGAATCTGCGGGTAGAGCTTGTAACGGTGTGAAATCTTTAGAGTCACCCAGGTGAGTGCAAACGTCACCAGAGCGCTGATAAGTGCAACGAGAAGATAGGCGCGCATTACTTCTGAACCTCGAATAAGTCGCCAACCACGGTCTTGAGTTTGGCCTTCTTTAGCGCACCGATTCGAACGATACGAATCTTGCCGCCGGTTACGACTTCACCGTCAACCACGCTTTCGGTAATTGAAGTGAGGTCGAGAATTGTCGAGGCCTCGCCCTTAGGTGATGTCCCGCCATCGAGGTAGGCAGAGACGCTCGCGCCGAGGTAACCCTCGGCCTGCTGGCAGGTGGTGGCCGCCGACTCACCGGTTAGGTTGGCGCTGGAAACCGCTAGCGGCCCCGTCTCTTCTAACAGCGCTAGCGCAATTTTGTGATCTGGCATTCGCAACGCGACTGTGCCTTTGGTCTCGCCGAGATCCCACTGCAGCGAAGGCTGTGCCTTCAAAATCATGGTGAGCGCACCGGGCCAGAATGTGTTGGCAAGCGACCGAGCAATCTGAGGAACAGACTCGGTTAGAGCATCGAGTTGGCTCATGTTAGAGATGAGCACGGGCGGTGGTGATTGCGCGGTGCGACCCTTTGCATCGAGCAGAGCCTTGACTCCCTTGTGCGAGAAGGCGTTTGCGGCAAGGCCATAAACCGTGTCGGTCGGCAAGACAACCAGTTCGTCACGCTGCAATGCTATTTTCGCGAGCCGCATGCCGGTGAGAAGGTCGGTATCAACTGCGCAGTCGTAAAGTCTCTGCATCGTCGCCACCTTTCGCTAGCTCTTTCGAGCCGAAACCGCTCGATCGCTGCCAGTCAAATCTTTGTGGGCTTCGACTCGGTCAAAACCCTCTGCCAATAGTAATTCACAGACAGCTGCCGACTGGGTGTCGGCATGCTCGATGACCAACAGGCCACCGTCGACGAGCAGGCGACTGGCGGTGGCAGCCACAACTCGAATTAGGTCGAGACCATCGTCGCCACCGTAGAGCGCGAGCTTTGGGTCGAACAGGTGAACCTCTGGGTCGATTGGCACCATGTCAACTGGAATGTATGGCGGATTCGAAATCACAACCGAGACCGAACCATTCAGCGAATTGAATGCATCGGCCATGTCACCGAGAACCAAATTTGCACCCGGATAGCGCTCGAAGTTGGCAGAGGTGTAGGCGAAAGCATCAGGTGATAACTCGACCGCGTGAACCTGCGCCTTGGCAACTTCGGTGTGCATCGCAAGTGCGATTGCTCCCGAGCCAGTGCCAAGGTCGACCGCTATCGGGCTAGCGAGTTGGCTCGCGCGAAGTTCATCGATAGCGATTTGCACAACCGTTTCGGTTTCTGGTCGAGGCACAAAAACGCCTCTGCCAACCGAGAGTTGCAATTGCCTGAAGTAGGCAAACCCTGTGATGTGCTGCAGTGGCTCGCGCGTGAATCGGCGAGCACCGAACTCAGCAAAAGTCTTGGCCTGGTCTTCGTTCAGGGTGAAACCGGTTTGCATGGCGGCTTGCACCTCGCCGCGACTGAAGCTCAAAATGTGAGCCGCAATTAGTTCTGCGTCGACCTGTGCAGCTTCGATGCCAGCACTCGCAAACTTTTCGGCAGCGTGAGAAACAACGTCGCGCAGTAAAACCTCACCCATCGGGTTTGTCTTTTACTTTTCAGTGCCGAGTGCGGCTAGTCGCGCTTCTTCGTCAACCTGAATGGCCGATTGAACGACAGGCTCGAGAGCGCCATCCATGACCTGATCTAGGTTGTAAGACTTGTAACCGGTGCGGTGATCTGCGATTCGGTTCTCTGGAAAGTTGTAAGTGCGAATTCGCTCGCTGCGGTCGACCGACTTGACCTGAGACTTTCTGGCGGCAGACTGCTCGGCGTCAATTGCCTCTTGCTGCGCAGCGAGAATTCGAGCGCGAAGAACGCGCATTGCGGCCTCGCGGTTTTGCAACTGCGACTTCTCGTTCTGCATCGAAACGACGATTCCGGTAGGAAGGTGAGTGATTCGAACGGCAGAGTCTGTCGTGTTTACCGACTGACCGCCAGGGCCGCTCGAACGGTAAACATCGATGCGAAGGTCGTTCTGGCTGATCTCAACTTCTTCTGGCGCATCAACCTCAGGAAAAACCAGAACGCCCGCGGCTGAAGTGTGAATTCGACCCTGGGTCTCGGTTACCGGAACGCGCTGAACACGGTGAACGCCACCCTCGTACTTGAGGTGCGCGTAGACCCCCTGAGCAGGGTCGGTGGTGTTCGACTTGATGGCGATCTGCACGTCTTTGTAACCGCCGAGGTCTGACTCGTTCTTGTCGAGAATCTCGGTCTTCCAACCCTTCGAGTTGGCGTACTGAATGTACATGCGCAGCAGGTCGGCAGCGAATAGTGCCGATTCAGCACCACCTTCGCCGGCCTTGATTTCCATGATTACGTCACGGCCATCATCTGGGTCGCGCGGAATCAGTAGGCGGCGGAGTTTCTCGGTTGCGGCAACCAGCTTCTCTTCTGAGGCTGGCACCTCGTCGGCAAATGACTCATCTTCTTTTGCGAGTTCGCGAGTTGCGGCTAGGTCGTCGGTAAGGGTAACCACCGAGTTGTAGGCCGCCACGATTGCGCCAAGCTCTGCATAGCGACGATTTAGTTTCTTCGCCAAGGCAGGGTTCGCGTGCACGCTCGCCTCAGACAACTGGGTCTGAAGTGCGAGGTGCTCCGCTAGAAGAGGCTGTACCGAGTCGAGCAATTCTTAGTCCTGGTCTGAACCTGACGGAATCGGCATCGACTTCTGAACCTGCATTAAGAACTCAACGTTGCTCGAGGTTTCCTTTAGTCGGTTTAGAACCAACTCGAGAGCCTGCTGCTGGTCGAGTCCGGCAAGTGCGCGACGAAGCTTCCAAATGATCTTTGTCTCGTCTGGTGCCATCAGAATTTCTTCGCGACGGGTTCCAGAGGCGTTGACGTCGACAGCCGGGAAGATTCTCTTGTCTGCAAGTGCGCGAGACAAACGAAGCTCCATGTTTCCGGTTCCCTTGAACTCTTCGAAAATGATTTCGTCCATCTTCGAACCGGTCTCAACAAGAGCGGTCGCAAGGATGGTTAGCGAACCGCCATCCTCGATGTTTCTCGCAGCACCAAAGAAACGCTTCGGTGGATAAAGAGCTGCAGAGTCAACACCACCAGACAGGATTCGACCAGAGGCCGGAGCGCTCAGGTTGTATGCGCGACCGAGACGAGTGATCGAGTCGAGCAGCACGACAACGTCGTGACCAAGCTCAACCAAGCGCTTTGCGCGCTCGATTGCCAGTTCGGCAACGGTTGTGTGATCTTCAGCAGGGCGGTCGAAAGTTGAGGCAATGACCTCGCCCTTTACGGTGCGCTGCATGTCGGTAACTTCTTCGGGGCGCTCGTCAACCAAAACAACCATCATGTGAACCTCAGGGTTGTTGGTTGTGATTGCGTTTGCGATTGCCTGCAAGACCAAGGTCTTACCGGCCTTCGGAGGAGAAACAATCAGACCTCGCTGGCCCTTACCGATTGGTGCTACCAAGTCGATGATTCGCGTGCTTAGGCGGTTGGCTTCGGTCTCGAGACGCAAGCGACTCTGCGGGTAAAGCGGGGTTAGCTTGCCGAACTCGACGCGGTTTGCCGCCTCTTCGAGGGTCTGGCCGTTGATTGTGTCGACGCGCACGATTGCGTTGAACTTCTGACGCCCTTGGCTGTCGCCCTCTTTTGGCTGACGAATTGCGCCAACAACAGCGTCACCCTTGCGCAGGTTGTACTTTTTTACCTGACCGAGTGAAACGTATACGTCGTTAGAGCCAGGCAGGTAACCGCTGGTGCGAACGAAAGCGTAGTTGTCGAGAACGTCAAGAATTCCGGCAACCGGAACTAGAACGTCATCTGGAGAAATCTCTGGTTCGATTTCGTCACGGTCGTGACCCTGGTTGTTGCCGCCGCGGTTGCGGTTGCGACCATCGCGGTCACGGTAACGATCGCGGTTGCGATTGCGATTGCGGTTTCCGCCTCTGCGCTCGTCGTTGAAATCACGATCGTTGCGAGAGTCGTTGCTGCGAGTCTCGTTGTCTTTCGAAGCGCCTTCACGTGCAGCGCCATCGTTGTTTGACTCACGCTTTTCACGCGGTTCGCGCGGTGGGCGCTGCTCGCGTGGTTCGCGAGCTGGCTTTTCTGCCGACGACGAGTCGCCTGCGCTGCTGGCTTCGCTAGCACCTTCAGGCTTGCTTGCGCCGCGACGACGGGTTGGTCGCTTCTCGCCGGCTGAGTCGGTGTTTGCAGTTTCGCCTTCTGCCGCTGCGCGACGTGGCTTCTTTACTGCTGGTGTGTCTTGGATTTCATCCATGTAGTTATTTCTCTTTCTGAGATTCAGATGACTGGTATTTGTTAGTCATCACCCGCACTGTGCGTGCGTTCGCATTAGATTTGCGAGGGATTTCACCAAAGCGTTCTGAATGAACTGCTGTTTAGTGGTGCAAGGTAACTGTAGCACCCTTGAAGTCGACAGCCAACAGCAAAGCCCGCCATTGTGGATAGTTTTTTGCCGCTAGCTTGGCTGCCTCTAGGCGCTCGGCGGGGTCGCTGGCCAGCACAAGCACCGATGGGCCTGCGCCCGAAACCACCGCCGCGTGCCCGTTTTTGCGCATCAGCTGGATGAGTTCGTGGGTCTCAGGCATGGCCTCGGCCCGGTAGCTCTGGTGCAGTCGATCTTCTGTGGCGGCCATCAGCAGCTCTGGGCTCTGGGTTAGCGCGGCTACTAGGAGGGCCGAGCGAGAGACGTTGAAAACTGCATCTTCGTGCGGCACCGATTCTGGCTGAAGCGATCTGGCCTTCTCGGTAGACATCTTGAAGTCGGGCACAAGTTCGAGTGGCGAGACGCCGCGGTGAACGAAGAGCTTTTTGGTGTGCGCGCCGGTCTCGTCTTCCCACGCGATGTTGAGGCTGCCGAAAAGCGCAGGTGCAACGTTGTCTGGGTGACCCTCGAGCTCGGTTGCGATGTCGAGAAGTTCTGTCGAAGTGATTTCAACGATTCCTTCTAGAAGACCTTTGGCCGCCATGATGCCGCTGACCACAGCTGCACCCGATGAGCCCATTCCCCTGCCGTGTGGAATCACGTTGTGGGCTTTGATTCTGAGCCCTGGCATTTTCTGCCCGTAACGATCAAACGTGAACTTGATGCACTTAACCACCAGATTGCTCTCGTCGGTGGCAACTTCACCAGCGCCCTCGCCGGTTACTTCGACAACAACTTTGTCGCCGGCTACTGCCTCGACTTCAAGCTCGTCATAAAACGCAAGTGCCATGCCGAGCGTGTCAAACCCAGGACCTAGGTTTGCCGATGTGGCCGGAACCTTGACCGAGACTTTTCTGCCGACGATAGACATAACTAGTTCAACCCGAGGCTCTCTGCAACTTCGGCGGCGTTGTTGTTCACCACAGTTGGCAAAATGTCGCCACCGTCTTCGTCTTTCAAAGCCCAGCCGGCATCCTTGAGGCCGTGACCGGTCACAGTGACAACGATGGTTGCACCCGCAAGCGAATCACCCTGCTGCGCAGACTTGAACAAACCGGCTGCTCCGGTTGCCGAAGAAGGCTCAACGAAAACGCCAACCTCGTTTGACAAGAAGCGGTGCATCCACAAAATCTCTTTGTCGCTCACTGCGCCGAACTTGCCGTCTGAACACTCCTGTGCGCTCAATGCGAGATCCCACGAGGCCGGGTTTCCGATTCGAATTGCGGTAGCGATGGTCTCTGGGTTCTTGACCGGCGAGCCCTGCACGAAAGGTGCCGAGCCTTCGGCCTGAAAACCCCACATCTTTGGAACACGCTTGATGCGGCCCTCGTTGAAATCTTCGAGGTAGCCCTTGAAGTAGGCAGAGTAGTTGCCGGCGTTGCCGACCGGCAGCACGTGATAGTCGGGAGCGAAACCGAGCGCATCGACAATCTCGAACGCGCCAGTCTTCTGTCCCTCGATGCGGTCGGGGTTGACCGAGTTGACGAGGTGAACCGCATAGTTGGCCGAAAGGTTTCTGGCTAGATCGAGGCAGTCGTCAAAGTTTCCGCGAACCTGAAGAATCTGTGACTTGTGCGCGACGGCTTGGCTGAGTTTTCCGAGCGCGATCTTGCCCTCTGGAATTAGCACTACAGACTGAATTCCGGCAGCTGCGGCATAGGCGGCAGCCGAGGCCGAGGTGTTTCCGGTTGATGCACAGATGACGGCCTTGGCTCCGTGGCCGATGGCCTTCGAGACAGCCATTGTCATGCCGCGATCTTTGAACGAACCGGTCGGGTTCATTCCCTCGACCTTTAGCATCACGCGCTCTGCACCGACCAACTTCGCCAGAGCTGGCGCTTCAACAAGAGGCGTACCGCCTTCGCCGAGCGTGATGATCGGGTTGTCTGCGCTGATGTCTAGTCGATCGATGTATTCACGGATAACGCCGCGCCACTGGTGAGCCATTAGATTCCTTCTAACCGGATGACAGATGTTATTGACTCAACCGCATCACTGGCAGCGAGCGCAGCGACAACTGCAGACAGCGAAGCATCGGTTGCCTCGTGGGTGCCAATTTCTAGGTTCGCGGTTTTGCGTGAGGGTGTTGGTGTCTGCTCGACAAATTCGATCGACACTTCGTGACTCGCGAAGATATTTGCAATTGCGGCAAGCACACCAGGTTGATCTGTGGCTTCGAGAGTGATCTGGTATCTGGTGAAGATGCGATCGATTGGAAGAATCGGAAGGTTTGCGTGCACCGAATCGGCGAGACCAGGGCCACCGGCCACGTGACGTTTTGCAGCGCTAACCAAGTCGCCAAGAATCGCGCTTGCGGTCTGCGCTCCACCGGCACCCGCTCCGTAAAACATGAGTTGACCGGCAGACTCCGCCTCAACGAATACAGCATTGAAAGCCCCACGAACCGCGCCTAGCGGGTGGGTGCGCGGAATCAGGGTTGGGTAAACGCGAACCGAGATACCCTCGACGCCAGACTTGTCTGCATCGATTCGTTCTGCGATTGCCAAAAGCTTGATGACGTTGCCATCGCGCTGTGCCGCGCGCATGAGTTCTGGGGTGACACTTGTGATGCCCTCGCGGTGCACCTGTTCGATTGGAACCTCGGTGTGAAAAGCGAGGTATGCAAGGATGGCGGCTTTCTGAGCGGCGTCGTAACCCTCAACGTCGAGAGTCGGGTCGGCCTCAAGATAACCGAGTTCGGTTGCCTCGGCCATTGCCTCTTCGAGAGAAACCCCGGCCGTATCCATGCGGTCAAGAATGTAGTTGGTCGAACCGTTGACGATGCCCATGATGCGCTGAACCTTGTCGCCAGCGAGTGATTCGCGCAACGGTCTGATGATTGGAATAGCGGCAGCAACGGCAGCCTCAAAGTAAAGTTGCGCGCCAACCTGCTCTGCAGTGTCAAACAATTCGGTTCCGTGCGTTGCGAGCAATGCCTTGTTCGCGGTGATGACATCGCTGCCTGAGTTCAACGCCTGAAGAATGTAGGTCTTGGCAGGCTCGATGCCACCCATGACTTCGATGACAATGTCGGCGCCGAGAATAAGTTTCTCAACGTCGGTTGTGAGCAGCTCGGTTGGAAAACCCTCGGCACGTGACGCCTTGATGTCACGAACGGCGATGCCAATTAGCTCGAGCTCTGCGCCAACCCTGGCAGCAAGTTCTGCCTTGTTCTCGGTTAGCAATCGGGCGACCTGCGCGCCGACAGATCCGGCACCGAGCAGGGCAACGCGAAGTGGGCGATATTCAATCACGGCTATGCCCTCCCTTCGTGGTTCTTCATCGCTTGGTAGCGAAGGTCTCTAGTGAACAAGTCTGCCTCTGTTTCAGCCCGAATGATGAGTCTGGCTTCAGAGTTTCTTACGGCCACAACTGCGGGCTTGGTGAGCATGTTGTAGTTATTTGACATCGAGTAGCAGTAAGCGCCGGTGGCAGCCACGGCAATGAGATCGCTCGCGGTGATATCAGCGGGCAGGTAATCGTTGCGAACCACGATGTCGCCACTCTCACAGTGCTTGCCAACGACCCGCGAGAGCGCTGGTGCCGCATTCGATGAGCGCGATGCCAAAACCGTGTGGTACTCGGCTTCATAGAGCGCGGTTCTCATGTTGTCGCTCATTCCGCCGTCGACAGAGACATACTTTCGCACGGCCTCGGCTTCAGACACGGTCACATCTTTGATGGTGCCGACCGTATAGATAGTGACTCCCGGGTTTCCTGCGATGTAACGACCCGGCTCGAAGGCCAATTTAGGCACTGGGATGGAGTTCTTGCGGCACTCAACTTTTACCGCAACTGCCAAGGCCTCTGCGAACTCGTGAATCGAAAGCGCTTCGTCGGCAGGCTTGTAGTTGATGCCGAAACCGCCGCCGAGATTTAGTTCGCTGACCTCTGCTACTTCAGAAAGTTCGGCGTGCAGTTTCACCAAACGTCGAACCGATTCGATAAAACCTTCGCGAGCGTGAATCTGAGAACCGATGTGCGAGTGCAGACCAATGAATTCGAGGTGACGGTCTGAGCGAATCTTGGCAACCAGGCCAGGTGCATCTGCAAGCGAAATGCCAAACTTTTGATCTTCACGTGCTGTTGCCAAGAAGTCGTGAGTGCTTGCGTGAACACCGGTATTCAAGCGCAGGCGAACCTTCTGAACCTTGTCTTGGGCTGCTGCGGCAGCTGCCACTCTTTCGATTTCGATTTCGCTGTCAAGAACAATTGCGCCAACCCCCGCGGTGATTGCCCTGGCAATCTCACGCGTTGACTTGTTGTTGCCGTGAAGACCGATTCGGTCTGCAGAAATTCCACTGGCAAGTGCGGCGGCGAGCTCTCCCCCGCTGGCAACATCGATGTTGAGTTGCAACTCGTTGATCCAACTCGCGATTTCAACAGACATGAACGCCTTACTCGCGTAGTAAATCTTTGCGGTTGTGCCAATTGACTTGGCTGCATCTTCTAGGGCGCTCTTAACCGATAGGGCGCGCTGCCTAAAGTCATCCTCGTCTATTACATAAAGAGGTGTGCCGAATTGCGCTGCCAACTCTCGAACCGAGACGCCGGCGACAGCGCACTCTCCGCTTGCTTGGCGCACAAAGTTGCTAGGCCAAACGCGCCCATCGAGGGCGTTGAGGTCGTTCGGCTCTTCGAGCCAATCAGGAGCGAGTGAGTTAGACATCGACTACATCCTCTCTGGTGCGCTAACACCGAGCAGGTAGAGCCCATTGCGAAGAACCACGCCGGCGGCGTTGTTGAGCCAGAGACGAGTGCGGTGCACTTCGTCAACGGCGTTGCCGGCCAGCGGAGTTACTCGGCAGCTGTCATACCAGCGGTGATAAGCGCCGGCGACTTCTTCGAGGTAACGGGCAACTCGATGCGGCTCTCTAAACTCTGCGGCCGAGGCAACAACTCGTGGCATCTCGCTTAGCTTGGCGAGCAGGTTGCCCTCGGTCTCGTAATTTAGCAGCGACGGATCGAAGCTGCTCAAATCAACACCCAGAGTGGCTGCGTTGTTTTCGACCTGCCTAGTGCGCGCGTGCGCGTACTGCACGTAGAAAACCGGATTATCGTTGGTCTTCTTTGAAAGCTGCTCGAGGTCGATATCGAGCGAAGAGTTGATTGACGAACGCGTCAGCGCGTAGCGCGCTGCATCGACACCAACAAAACCAACAAGGTCTTCCATGGTGACAACGGTTCCGGCACGCTTAGACATGCGAACCGGTTCTCCGTCTTTCACCAGGTTGACCATCTGGCCGATGAGAATCTCAAGGTTCTTTCCTGGCTCATCACCAAACGCTGCGCACATTGCCATCATTCGCGGAACGTATCCGTGATGATCTGCGCCGAGCATGTAGACGCACTGGTCAAAGCCGCGGCTGCGCTTGTCGAGATAGTAGGCAAGGTCGCCAGCGATGTATGCGGCTTCGCCGTCGCTCTTTAGAACTACACGGTCACGGTCGTCGCCGAAGGTTGTCGTGCGAAGCCAAAGCGCTCCGTCTTCTTCAAACATGTGACCCAGCGCTTTGAGCTTTTCGATTGCGCGCTCAACCGCACCAGAAACATAGAGCGAGTTTTCGTGAAAGTAGACGTCGAAGTCGACGCCGAAATCGTGAAGTGATTCACGAATCTCCTGAAACATTTGCTCGACGCCAGCCGCGCGAAACTTCTCTTGCGCGTCTACTTCGCTCATGCTCAAAATGTCTTCTGCCGTCTCGGCAAGCACGCGCTCTGCAATCTCGGTTATGTAAGCACCCGAGTATCCATCCTCTGGCGCTTCTTGCTTGCGAGCCGCGGCCAAGAGTGAGCGAGCAAATCGATCGATCTGAGCACCGTGGTCGTTGAAGTAGTACTCGCGAGTGACTTCTGCGCCCTGCGACTCAAAAACCCTGGCAAGCGAATCGCCAACGGCAGCCCAACGGGTGCCGCCAATGTGAATTGGGCCGGTTGGGTTAGCAGACACGAACTCGAGGTTCATTTTGACGCCAGCCAACTCTTTTGACGTGCCAAAGGCCGACCCAGCCTCGACGATGGCCTTGGCCAATTCGCCGGCGGCTGCCGCGCTAAGGGTGATGTTGATGAAGCCGGGCCCGGCGATGTCGACCTTTGAGATTGCCTCGACTTTCTCGAGTTCTGCCCCAAGCAATTCGGCAAACTGACGAGGTTTTAGGTCAAAACGAGCCGATAGTTGCATGGCAACGTTGGTTGCCCAGTCGCCGTGTTCACGGCTCTTCGGTCGCTCAATGACGACAGAATCGGGAATCTCGGCGGCAACGAGCTTCTCTTCGGCCACTAATCGGGCCAGGATGCGAACAATCGCATCGCTTAGATCTGCTGGAGTCAAGAGAATTCCTATAAACGCGCTCGGATGAGCCAATTCTACTGACCAGGGATAGAAATCTATCGAGGGTAAGAAGCATCTATGGCTTGTGCAGCGTCGGGCCAGGAACTTTCGCCCCTGATCCAACTAGCAACAGCAATCCAAAATTGTTCGTTTACCTGGCGGGGCATCGCCGTTGAAGCATCAAACCCAAAGAGGTCAGCCTCAGCTGTAGCCCTGCCAACCAGTCGGGCAAACCCTGCAGGATACGCATCTACATCGAAGGTTTTGTGCGGCGAAAGGAACGGTACTGACTTGACCATCTCCATGCCGAATTGGTCACTCAAAACAAATCTCAGAACCTCAGAGACATCGGAGTCTTTGACAAACGCAGATGCGATGAAACCGTCACCAATCACCACCCTCTTGGAATCTTTTAGAGGTGGCAAAGCAAATGCGTTGACAGATTCAAAGTTTCCACTCAACACTTCAGCCTGGATTTCGGTTGGGAAAAAATCCGTGAGGAACGAACCCTGCTTGAACATAAAACATTGCCCGCTTGACAATCCGCCGTCGCTAAACAGTGGGGTAGTTTCGCCAAATGATGTTTTTGACATTTGAACGCCGCCGCCGTAGACAGAACCTTCGCTGAGAAGTAATTCGCTTACTGTCGAAGCAGCACTCGAAACTTCTTGCGAATCGAAACTTACCTTGCCCGAAATCCATTGGTTGTAGACCGATTGGCCTGCCTGCTCGAGAACGTATTGTTCGAGCCAGTCTGTCGCTGGCCAACCGGTTGCGCCACCAGACTCAATTCCTGCACACCACGGATAGCCAGATTTGTCTTTTTTGATTTGTTCGGTCAGCGCTAGAAGCTCTTGGCCGTTGGTTGGCACTGCATAGCCATTTCTTTCAAAGGCCTTTGGGCTGTAAAAAACCAGAGACTTATTGCCCGTCTTTATATTGCTCGATACCGGCAACCCAAACGTCTTCTCGCCTTGGCTGGCGACTTCTGCCCAACCTGAGATCAGGGTGTCTTTTATTGAAGCAACATTCACGAGTTGTTCAAGCGCAACAAGTTTGTCGGAGTGGTTCAACAGATCTCGTGGGTTATCCCAAATCACGATGTCGGGTAAGGAGTTAGCTTTGATGTCAGAATCAATCTGATCGTTCAGATTCGAGGGTGTCTCTAAGACAACCTGTATTCCGGTTCTCGCCGAAACCAAACTGAGTTCGCGCTTGAAGGCATCAGCCGAAGCATCAAAAAAAGGTGCATACACTCGAACTACCTTGTCGCCCGCGTCCAATCCAGGTGAGCACGCGGTGAGTAATTGCACAGACACAGCCAAAAAAACTGAAGCAGTTATAAACCGAAGTAAACGCAACAGACTCTCGATTCCATGTGGCTCAACCTGAACAAGTGCAATCCCCAACTACATACAGCATATACTTTGAGTGAACCCTTGGCCCCCATAGCTCAGGGGATAGAGCGCCGCTCTCCGGAGGCGGAAGCGCAGGTTCGATTCCTGCTGGGGGCACGTGAACTTAACCGAACTACTCAACGCCCAAGAATGGATTACATCGGTCGTCACCGATGTGGGCCCGCTCTCCGTCTTGATTGTCTGCGGAATTCTGTTTGCCGAGACAGGCTTGCTATTCGGTTTCTTCTTGCCGGGCGACAGCATTCTTTTTCCGATGGGCCTCATGATGGCTACCGGCATTCTCGACTTTCCACTTTGGCTCGCCTGCCTAGCGTTCACAGCGTCTGGTTGGTTGGGCGACCAAACCGGATACTGGATTGGCCGAAAAGCCGGCCCAGCAATTTTCAAGCGCCCAGACTCCAAGTTCTTCAATCACCGAAATGTTGAGCGCACCAAAAAGTTCTTCGACCGCTTTGGCCCAAAGGCGATTATTTTCGCCCACTTCGTGCCGGTTATGAGAACCTTTGTTCCGGTTGCGGCTGGGGTTGGCAAGATGCCTTACCGCCGCTACCTGAAGTACAACTTCATTGGAGTTACCTGCTGGGCAACCGGCGTCACGCTTGTTGGTGCAGGGTTGGGTCAGATTCCATTCGTTCGTGAGAACGCAGTGGTCGTGACAGCCGCGTTTTTGATCATCACGACGATTCCGATTATTACCGAACTAATCAAGGCCCGTCGCGAGAGTGGCAATTAGTTGTTGCAGTGCCATCGCTCGATGACTCATTGAGTTCTTGACCTCTGGCGGCATTTCGGCCGCCGTGATTTCGAAACCGTCTGGAATGAATATCGGGTCGTAGCCGTGCCCGAAACTCCCCCGCTCTTCGCGCGCTACCCTGCCGGACCAAACTCCCGTGAAACTCTGTTCGCCAGCTTCGCTGACCATAGCGATTGTGCAGATAAATGCCGCGGTACGATTTTCATCTCCGATGTCGCGCAACTGAGCGAGCAACAACTGACGATTGGCTGCATTGTCGCGACCACCAGCCCAGATTGCGGTGAAAATGCCGGGTGAACCACCGAGAATCTCGACCGCGATTCCGCTGTCGTCTGCAATCGAGGGCAAGCCCGTGTGTGCAAAAGCTGCGCGGGCCTTGATAAGTGCGTTCTCGAGAAAACTCGTGCCGTCTTCAACCGGCTCTGGCCCGTCGTAGCTCACCAATTCGAGGTCGGCAACAGCAGGCTCAAGAATTTCGGCAAGTTCTTGTAATTTGCCCTTGTTGTGCGACGCGAGAACGAGCTTCATGCTCTTGCTAGGCCAGTGCGTTTTTCTGAATTTGAGTTAGCGAGGCCGTGCCCTTGAGCGCTAGATCAAGCAGGATGTTCAACTCATCGCGATCGAAAGGTGCACCTTCTGCAGTGCCTTGAACTTCAACAAACTTTCCAGAACCGGTAACAACAACGTTCATGTCGGTTTCGGCGCGAACGTCTTCGGTGTAGGCAAGATCGAGCAGGGCAACCTGGTCGATGATTCCCACCGAAACCGCGGCAACGCTATCAATAAGGGGCTTTGACTTTGCCGGAATATGCTTGTGGGCTCTCGCCCACTCAATTGCGTCGTGAAGCGCAATATATGCTCCAGTAATCGCCGCCGTGCGCGTGCCGCCGTCAGCCTGAAGAACATCACAGTCGATAACGATTGTGTTTTCGCCGAGTTCGCGAACGTCGATGATAGCTCTCAGCGAACGGCCAATTAGTCGCGAAATTTCGTGGGTTCTTCCGCCAACTTTTCCTTTGACGGCTTCGCGATCGTTGCGATCGTGAGTTGCTCGCGGAAGCATCGCATACTCGGCCGTAACCCAACCCTCGCCCTTGCCAACTTTCCAACGCGGAACGCCAGGTGTGAATGAGGCTGTGCAAAGAACTTTGGTTGACCCAAATGAAATCAGCGCTGAGCCTTCTGCGTGTTCGCTCCACCCGCGTTCGATCGTTACCTCGCGCAGTTGGTCTGCCGCACGGCCGTCAATTCTGATGGTCATTTTTACCTCTCTAAGGTTTCACGTGTTCAACACTTGCGACCTCTGGGCCCAAGAATCTGCGCGCCAACGCTCCGAATGATTCTTTGTCACCGGTCGCAAGAAATCGAAGGGTCGGCTTGGTTGTAGCGGTGCGCAACAAATCGTGCTCGACCAGTGTGCGGTAGACATCCTTGGCAGTTTCTTCTGCGCTAGAAACAAGAGTCACGTCTTCACCCATCACATAACTGATAGCTCCGGTGAGCAGCGGGTAGTGAGTGCAGCCGAGAACCAGGGTGTCTACCCCAGCCTCGCGAATCGAACCGAGATAACCCTCTGCGACCTTCAACAACTCAGGCCCCGAGGTGATTCCGCGCTCAACGTAGTCAACAAAATCTGGGCAGGCCACGCTTGTGATCTGCAGGTCTACTGCAGCGGCAAATGCATCGTCGTAAGCCTTCGAGCCGATGGTCACCGAGGTGCCAATCACTCCAACCCGTTTGTTGCGAGTCGAGGCCACGGCTCTGCGCACTGCGGGTTGAATAACTTCTACAACCGGAATGCCCTGGGCCACCGTGTAGCGCTCGCGCGCATCGCGCAAGACCGTCGCCGAAGCAGTGTTGCAGGCAATAACTAGAAGCTTGACGCCCTCTTCGACCAGACGATCCATGACGGTGAGGGCTAAGTCTCTAACCTCTTGCACACTCTTGGGGCCGTAGGGAGAGTTAGCCGTATCGCCAAGGTAAACGATTGATTCGTTTGGCAGCTGATCGATTATTGCCCTAGCAACAGTTAGCCCACCGACTCCTGAGTCGAAGATTCCGATTGGGGCATCATTCACGAAAATTAGTCTAACTGCGGGCCGATTAGGCGCAGGTAGGCTGGAAGCGTGCTAAACACAACAGCCCTGCTTACCGACCGCTATGAGTTGACGATGCTCCAGGCCGCTCGTCACGCTGGCACAGCAGATCGCCGCTGCGTATTCGAGGTATTCACTCGCCATTTGCCC
>CAEZXK010000003.1_pt1 | contig 68982 bp, 68 predicted proteins | sample 7265231 | NCBI WGS metagenome assembly CAEZXK01 (sample SAMEA6813906, study PRJEB35770) | uncultured Rhodoluna sp. | biome: Freshwater; feature: Freshwater reservoir; material: water | place: Czech Republic | collected 2015-11-04 | depth 0.5m m | reverse complement strand
ATGAAAATACTCTGGCACACTTGTCTAGTGAATACAGACACCAATTGGCTAGGTCGCGTGCTCGAACTCGACATCGAAAAAGTTGCACACGGCGGAATCTTCGTGGCTCGTCACGAGGGGCGTGTGGTTTTCGTCTCGCACGTATTGCCCGGTGAAAAGGTGCGCGCTCTGGTTTACGAAGATCGCGGGGGAGCTTTTTGCAGAGCTGAGCCGCAGGAGATTTTGACCGCCTCGCCAGATCGTGTCGAACACGTCTGGGATCAAGCCGGAGTCGGCGGTGCCGGTGGTGCCGAGTTTGGGCACATCCGGTTGGCTCGCCAGCGCGAGCTCAAAGCCGACGTTATCGAAGAGGCCCTGCAGCGCATGGCCGGCATCGAGCGTCGAGTTGAAGTCGAAGCTGTAGAGGGCGACGAAGAAAACAATGGTCTCGGCTACCGCACGAGAGTGCAGTTGCACGTTAACGAATTCGGCGACGCCGGCCCATACATGGAGCGCAGTCACGATGTGGTTCTGGTGCGCGATCTGCCGTTAGCCGTTGAAGAAATTCGCGAGGCAGCTTTGCACGCAAAGAATTGGTCTGGCGTAAAAAAGATCGACATCGCCGCTTCAAACACCGGGCAGTTGCAGTGGAAGGTCGACGAAAAAATCAAGGGCGACGAACGCTTGGTTGAGCGCGCTGCCGGTCGCACATTCAGAATTTCTGGCGGCGGTTTCTGGCAGGTGCACCGCAAGGCTGCCGAACTTCTTGCCAAGACGGTTCTCGACATGGTCGATGAAGCCGGTTTCAATAAGTCGGCAAACAACCTCGACCTCTATGGTGGCGTTGGCCTTTTCGCGAGCTCACTCGCTTCGCGCTTTGGAAACGAAACTCGGGTCACCACGGTTGAGGCTTTCAAGCGCGCCACGGAAGATGCCACCTTGAACATCGCCGACATGCCAAAGGCAAAGGCAGTTTGCGCCCAGGTCGACCGTTTCTTGCAAGATCAGCAGCGGGCCATGCAGCAGGGGGCTTCATTCAAGGATGCGACCGTCGTGCTCGACCCTCCTCGCGCTGGCGCGGGTGCCAAGGTGGTCGCCCTTCTGGTTGACCTAGCTCCGCAGCAGATCGTTTATGTAGCCTGCGACCCGATAGCCCTAGCCAGAGACCTGAAGGCACTGTTGGCTGGTGGCTACGAGATTGCCAGCATGCGCGCTTTCGACCTTTTTGCTCACACTCACCACGTAGAAACGGTTGTTTCGCTGGTTCGAAAGTAACAACTCGGTTTCGAAGTCTCGTCTGTCTAGGGCGTGCTTTAGTCTTTTTAAAATGCCAAAAGCAGACGTTTCTTCATCGGTGCCAATTGCCCTTGGCCGAATCGATGACCTTCTCGCCAAGATTTTCGCTGTGGCCGCAATTGTGCTCTCGATCGATGTCGTGCGCAATGGTTTTCAACAGTTGCCGATGCTCAACGAGATTTGGTTTTACACATTCTTGTCGGCAATTCTCGTGTCATTGGCCGGGTCATTTATCGCAGCCTATTGGCTCGGTGGCATGCGCTTTTGGTATCGGGCAATTGTTTTCTCAACTCTTGCAGCCATGGTGCTTTGGCCGTTGCAAGTTGTTGACACATCGACCCTGCCGCTTCACTACAAACCTTGGGTTTGGTGGGCGGTCGGCTTTGCATCGTTAGCGGCAACAGGTGCATTCAAGAGAAACACGGCATTTGTCTTTTTGCTTTTGATGCCAGTGGTTTGGTTGATCATACGAATCTCACCTTTTGGTGCAAGTGAGAACTTTGAAATCGCGCTCGAAGATTCGCTTTACAGCTTCTTTTTCTCTACTGCGGTTTCTTTGCTAGTGATGTTCTTGCGGCAACGCGCAGATCAGGTTGACAGCGAGTTTGAGTCTTTGTCGGCCGCGCGTCTAGAGCGCGCCTTTCTCGATGTCAGGCAAATAGAGCGAACCAAGATCAACTCGATTGTTCACGACAGCGTGATTGCCTCGCTTGATGCCGCTGCCGATGCGAACTCAGAAGCCGAGCGAACCTCTGCAGCAAAATCGGCCAAAGAAGCTATTCTGCGACTTGGTCGAGAAGCCAATCGCGACCCCATGGCCCGCGAGCAGATTTCGTCACAGTCGCTATTCGAGAGCCTCAAGGCTGCCATCGAGAGACGCAGCACGTTCGTTTCGGTCAAGGTCAAATCTCCGGTTGACCTGCAGATTCCATATGAAGTTGCAGTCGCTATTGCAGAGGCAACCTTTCAAGCTCTCAACAATTCAATAGTTCACGCAGAAAACGCCTTGAACCGCAAGGTCGTGCTCAGTTCTTCGCGCAGTTCGATCAAAATCGTCATCGTCGACGACGGAGGGGGCTTCAGGATGTCAAGCGTTCCCAAGAATCGTCTCGGCGTTAGAGTTGCCATTTTTCAACGTTTAGAGAGCTTGGGCGTGAAGGTCAACCTGCAGACCTCGCCTGGCGACGGCACAACTTGGGTATTCGAGTGGGCAAAGAATGATTAAGATTTCGCGCCGCTGGTTGGCACTCATTTCGATTACTTTTGGTTTTTTCCTGAATTTTGTTGGGGCACTGAGGTTTGAGAATTTCAATAACTACCTGTGGGCGATTTCGACCAACCTTCTGCATCTGGTCTGCCTTCAAATCACCACCCTGGCCTTCAAATCTGATCGCATGGCCAATTGGGCGGCCTGGCTCAACATCGCAGCGGTCATCTACATTCCGATAGTTCTTCACGTAACTCACATCGGCCCGGTCACTGGCGACTACAACACCTGGTATGTCACCGCATTAGCCGTGCTATTTGGTTCAATGATTGTTCGTGAGCAGTTGAAGTTAGCTATTGCTGGCACCGTGATTCTCGTTCTTCAGGTCGTCTTGTGGGGTGGCTTAGATTTCGTTTCGCGCAGCGGGTTGGCCGGTGCCGTGATGCTGGTTGTCGCAACCCTGGCCATTTCAACTGGGCTCAACCGAACCGGTGAAACTATTTCTAGGTTGCAAGCGCTCAAGGAAACCGAAGTAAAGACAACCGCAATGGCGGAGCGAGCAAGGCGAGAGCACCGAGAGCGAGTAGCAGAAGCGATTGAAAAAGCCGTTCCAACGCTGAATGAGATTGCCAAGGGTTCAAAGATGAACCGAAGCAAAAGATCAAAAGTATCTGCGTTGGCCCAAAACCTAGAAGATGAAATTTCGGGCGGTCGACTGGTGACACCAAATATTAGAGCAGCGGTAGCAGCTGCCAGACAGCGATCAATCGAAGTGACACTGATTGACGAAACTCCGTTTGATGATCACGATCTGGCTGACTTGCTCGACATTGCTGTGGCTTCTATCGAATCAACCAACGTTGGTCGCATCAAACTAATTGCGCCAAAGCAAGAGCGCTACCTGCTGCGCTTAACGGCAACGAGGCCGGGAGTTGTAACTCCCGACCTCGACCTGAAACTTGGCGAACGCCAACTCGACTAGCTAGCCGAGAAGAGCTTTCTTGAGGGTGTCTAGACCTAGCCCACCTAGGTTTAGAGCTTCGCGGTGAAACTCCTTGATGTCGAAGCTGCCAACGCGTCTTGCCGCATACTCGTCGCGAATCTGTTCCCAGATGCGCTGACCGATCTTGTAGCTCGGTGCCTGGCCTGGCCAACCAAAGTAGCGGTGTACTTCGAAGTTCACGAACTCCTTGCTCATGTTCACGTTCTTGCCCATGAAGTCGAGCGCGTAGTCGAAGTCCCACTTGCCGGTGCCGTCGAGTCTCGGCTTGCCGAGGTGCACGCCCAAGTCGAGCACAACGCGAGCCGCACGCATGCGCTGACCATCGAGCATTCCCAGGCGGTCGCCCGGGTCATCCAAGAAGCCAAGATCTGCCATGAGCCGCTCGGCATAAAGTGCCCAGCCCTCGCCGTGGCCAGATGACCAAGACGCCAAGCGACGCCAAGAGTTCAGTTCGGCACGGTTGTAAACCTGCTGCGCCACCTGAAGGTGGTGACCCGGCACACCCTCGTGATAAACCGTTGTGGTTTCGCGCCAGGTGTCGAACTCGGTTACGCCTTCTGGCACAGACCACCACATGCGACCCGGACGACTGAAGTCATCGGTTGGGCCGGTGTAGTAAATCGCTCCGCTGTTGGTCGGCGCAATCATGCACTCGAGAGTCTTTAGCGGTTCGGCGATGTCGAAGTGAGTGCCGCTCAGCTTTTCGATTGCGTTGTCGCTCAAGCGCTGCATCCACTTCTGCAATTCATCGGTGCCGTGAAGTTTGCGTGACTTGTCGTTGTTCAAAACTTCAATCGCTTCTTGCACCGTCGCGCCGGGCTTGATTTCGCTCGCTACCGCGTCTTGCTCTGCGGTGACTCTGGCGAGCTCTTCGCGACCCCACTCGTAGGTTTCGTCGAGGTCAACCTTTGCGCCAAGAAAGCGTCTGCTGAAAAGCGCGTAGCGTTCGCGCCCGATTGCATCTTCTTTATTGGCTTTCGGCAACAGCTCTGAAGACAAGAACTTTGCAAGTTCGGCGTAACCCTCGGTTGCCACCTGACCGGCAGCTTCAATGTCTTTCTTGAGTGATTCGGGCATTTCGCCGCTTTCGAGCTTCGCACCGGCGGCAAACTTCTTGAAGAATCCTTCGGCCGAACCAAGCTCGGTGGTTTCGCGAATCACAAACTCAACCTGTCGCTTAGCTGGGGTGTCGTTGGCGACGATGCCTTCGCGAAGACTGCGAATGTAGCCGTCGATTGCCTCTGGCACTGCACGCATGCGCTTTGCGAGATTCTGCCAGTCGTTTTCGTTGGCGGTTGGTGACAGGTCAAAAATGTCACGGATGCCCTGCGCCGGCGATGCGAGCACGTTGAGGTCACGCTTCCAGAGACCCGCGTCGTGCATCTCTATGCCGAGCTCGAGGCTGTTGATCATCGCATCCTTGGTTACCTCGTCGACCTTGTCGCGAGTGGCAGTTGCGTTGACCTCGCCAAGCACGCGACGCATTTGCCTTGCGTCTTCTTCTTGGCCCTCTGGTGAGGCATCATCGAGTTTGTCTTCGCCGCCGGGCTTGCCGATGTAGGTGGCAAAGCTCGGGCTCATCTCGGCCATCTTGTCGACCCAGGCGTCGGCTACTTTGTCTAGTTCTGAAGGTTGACGCGTCATTGCATTTCCTTTGCTTGCTTCGGTTGAACTCTTTTGTTCAGTTAGTTTAGGCCGTCTCTGAAAGTGGTTTTCCACTGGCCGAAACCAGGGGTGATGCCACCGCGCAGGTTGACGCTGTTGCGGTTCCAAGTTGACTTAGGTGCGGCACGTTCGGCTCTTGCCTGCGCAGCCGCTTCGGCAACAGCTAACTCGACAACCGCAATTGCCGCGGCGAGTTCGGTCGGGGTTGGGTTGCCCCGAACCACCTTCACCTGATCTCTGAAATCGCTCATAAATTTTGCCGGCCTAAAGCGGAATGTTTCCGTGCTTCTTTGGCGGAGCGTCTGCACGCTTGGTGCGAAGTGCGCGCAGCGCTTTGATAACCGAGATGCGCGTTGCGCTCGGTTCGATGATTCCATCGAGTTCGCCGCGTTCGGCAGCCAAGAACGGTGAAGCCACGTTGTAGGTATATTCGGCCGCCAACTTCGCGCGCACCGCGGCAACATCCTCGCCGTTGGCTTCGGCTTGCTTGATTTCGTTGCGATAAAGAATGTTCACCGCACCTTGGCCACCCATAACCGCGATCTCGGCAGTCGGCCAAGCCAGGTTGATGTCAGCGCCGAGTTGCTTTGAGCCCATAACGATGTATGCGCCTCCGTAGGCCTTGCGGGTGATCACGGTGACAAGTGGCACGGTTGCCTCGGCGTATGCGTAGAGCAACTTGGCTCCGCGGCGAATAACTCCGGCCCACTCCTGGTCGGTGCCAGGCAGGTAGCCGGGAACGTCGACGAGGGTCAAAATCGGAATCGAGAACGCGTCGCAGAAGCGCACGAACCTGGCGGCCTTCTCGCCGGCCTCGATGTTTAGCGTGCCCGCCATCTGCTGTGGCTGGTTGGCAATGATGCCGACGCTGCGGCCGTCAATGCGAGCGAAGCCGATGATGATGTTCGGGGCGAACAGCGGCTGCACCTCGAGAAACTCGCCACCGTCAACAAGCGATTCGACAATCTTGTGCATGTCGTATGGCTGGTTAGGCGAGTCTGGAATAAAGGTGTCGAGTTTCAGATCTTCATCTGTAACTTCGAGCACACCGGTCGGTTCGTATGCAACGGTCTCGCTCAAATTGTTTTCTGGCAGGTAGCTAAGCAAAGAACGCGCGTAGTCGAGGGCATCCTCTTCATCGTTCGCGAGGTAGTGCGCAACACCCGAAGTCGTGTTGTGAGTGCGAGCGCCACCGAGTTCTTCCATGCCAACGTCTTCACCGGTCACGGCTTTGATTACATCTGGGCCGGTGACGAACATGTTTGATGTCTTGTCGACCATAATCACGAAGTCGGTTAGCGCTGGTGAGTAAACCGCTCCACCAGCAGCAGGGCCCATGATGATTGAAATCTGCGGGATGACGCCCGAGGCCATTGTGTTGCGCTTAAAGATTTCGCCGTATTTGCCGAGTGCGATAACGCCCTCTTGAATTCGAGCACCACCCGAGTCGAGAATTCCGATCATCGGAACTCCGGTCGCGAGAGCGAGATCCATGATCTTGATGATTTTGTTGCCGGCTGTCTCACCGAGTGAGCCGCCGAAAATTGTGAAGTCCTGCGAGAAGAGTGCAACCTGGCGACCGTTGATGGTTCCGACACCGGTGACCACTGCGTCACCGTATGGGCGGTTCTTATCCATGCCGAAAGCGGTTGAACGGTGGCGCACGAATTCGTCTAGCTCAACGAACGATCCTTCGTCGAGCAGCATCTCGATGCGCTCGCGAGCGGTCTTCTTGCCCTTTGCGTGCTGCTTTTCGACGGCGGCTTCACCGCTGGCGTGAACTGCCTCGTGGTAGCGGTTTTTGAGATCCTGAAGTTTGCCGGCTGTGGTCGACAGGTCGTCGACTGGTTTCGGGGTAGTCATAAAAGCAACCCTAGCCCTTGCAAACCCCCGTTCTTTTGAAGATATCCGAAAGCAAAAGGGGTTTTTCGTTGTGAATTGCTACAGAGACTAGCCTTTAGCCATGAACTTCTCACAGTCGGCTCAGTTGGCCAAGCGACTCGATTGGGTCGAGTCAACCGGCTCAACCAACAGCGACCTAATCGCCGCGGCCACAGCCGATTCGGCGGCCTACCCAGACTTTTCGGTTCTGGTCACATCCGAGCAGACCGCTGGGCGAGGGCGATCTGGCCGAGAGTGGCAGGCACCTGCCGGCAGCTCGCTCTTCGTTTCGGTGCTGCTCAGGCCCACCGCCGTGGCGGCAACCCAGTTTGCCTGGCTGCCGCTCATTGCCGGCATGTCGATGGCCAACGCCATCTCGCAGTTTGCCGGTTCGCAGCGAGCCCAGGTCAAATGGCCAAACGATGTCTTGATTGGCGACAAGAAGGTATGCGGTGTTTTGAGTGAACTTCTGCCCGATGCCTCTGGCGTCGTAATTGGTGCGGGAGTGAACGTGTTTCAATCGCTCGAGCAGTTGCCAGTCGAAACTGCAACATCGCTAGCCGTCGAAAAGATAACAATCGAATCGCTCGACGACTTGCTGGCCGCCTACCTGAAAAACCTGCGCCTGCACATGAACGATTTCATCGCGCTCGCGGGTGAACTCGGCGCAACCGACTTGCACGAACAAATCAGCATGACCTGCTCTTCGATTGGTCGTGAGGTGCGGGTTCTGCTGCCCAATAATCAGCAGTTTGTTGGCAAGGCAATCGCGATTGATTCGATTGGTCGCTTGGTTGTGCAAAACGAATCTGAAACACGTTCGGTTTCAGTTGGCGATGTCGTGCACCTGCGACACAATTAGCACGTGGCTTTTCAAGAAGAACAAATTATTGCGCGCATTAGGCGCAGCTGGTTCACCCTAACCTTCGCACTGCTCGCGCTCTTTCTGTCGGCAGCGATTTTGAGCTACGTCAGCAACCGGGTGGTCGACCAGTGGATTCTCTATTCGGCTTACGTCGTGTCGGCGGGGTTGGCGATATTTTTCTGGCTCATTCCAACAATTCGCCACCTCAATTTCTATGTCGAACTAACCACATCGCGCCTCATCGTGAGAGACGGAATCTTTGGTCAAAAGACCACCGAGGTTGCCATCGCCGAAATCAACTCTGTTGAGCTTGGTCGCGGCCGCAAACTGACCCTGGGTCGAAGAAACGGCGAGCCACTCGTGCTCGAGCGCATGCCCAAGGCCAAGCTGATTGCCGAAGAATTGAGGGCTGTGGCCCCGCTTGGCTCAGGCCTAAGTGCCTAAGCACCTGGTTGCTAGCCGCTTTTCACTGCGACAATAGATGCATGCATAACCCACGCGTCGGCGCCATTGGCGGCGGTCAATTAGCCCGCATGATGGGCGACGCAGCGGCAGCCGCCAAAGTTGAGTTCTCGGTGTTGGCCGAGGTGGCCGAGTCTTCGGCCAAGGCGTTTGCGAGCACGGTAGGCGATTACAACCAGCTCTCGGTTGTCGAGCGATTTGCCGAAACCGTTGATGTCATCACTTTCGATCACGAGCACGTTCCGCTAGAAGTGCTTCACTCACTCGAGGCCGCTTCGGTTTCAGTGCAGCCACCTTCGAAGGCTCTTGCCTTTGCACAGAACAAGCTCAAGATGCGCCAAAGGCTCTCGGCGCTCAATTTGCCGATGCCGGTTTGGCGCGAGATAAAAACTGCTGACGACCTAACCGAATTCATCGGCAGCGTCGGCGGAGTTGCAATTCTCAAGACACCAATCGGCGGCTATGACGGCAAAGGCGTTCGTGTGGTTCATTCGGTTGCCGATGCCAAAGACTGGCTCGACAATATCTATGACTTTGGCGGCTCGCTTCTCGCAGAAGAGAAAGTCGATTTCGTTCGTGAACTCGCGCAGCTATCGGCAAGAAACACAAACGCAGAATTTGCGGCCTGGCCGCTGGTCGAAACTCGACAGGTCGATGGGGTCTGTGCTGTTGTGATAGCACCCGCACCAAACTCAATTTCAGAAATGCTTGAGCGTTGCGAACAGATTGCGAGAGCCATCGCAGAAGACCTTGGCGTCACCGGTGTGCTCGCTGTCGAAATGTTCGAAGCCCGCGACGGGCGAATCTTGATCAACGAGCTGGCAATGCGACCGCACAACTCGGGGCACTTTTCTATCGAGGGTTCGGCAACATCGCAGTTCGAACAGCACCTCAGGGCCGTTGCCGGACTACCGCTCGGCCCGACCAATTTGCTTGCCGGGCACGCGGTCATGGTCAATCTGCTTGGCACAGGCGATACCAACACCTTCGTTGAACACTTCGCGCTGGCGGCCGAGCGTCATCCGGCGGTTCACCTTCACGCCTATGGCAAAGCCGCTCGCAAGGGTCGAAAAATGGGTCACGTCACGGTTGTTGACGATGATCTCGACTTTGCGCTCGCAGAAGCAAATGCAGCCGCGGCCGTTTTGCTACAAGGCAACTAGCCTCGGTTCACTTAAAATCAGAGGGTTCGAACGAATGGAGCTCTCATGGCAGATCAGCCGCTAATTGGCGTCGTCATGGGCTCAGACTCAGACTGGTCGGTTATGGCCGACGCGGTTCAGGTGCTAAAGGAATTTGGATACGAGTGCGAGGTTGAGGTTCTCTCGGCTCACCGAACACCAGAGCGAATGATCGAGTGGGGCAAGGCCGCGGCCGGTCGTGGTCTCAAGGTGATTATCGCCGGAGCCGGTGGGGCAGCGCACCTTCCCGGCATGCTTGCCTCGGTCACGACTCTTCCGGTTATCGGTGTGCCGGTTGCTCTGGCAAAACTCGACGGCATGGATTCGCTGCTCTCAATTGTGCAGATGCCTGCCGGAATTCCGGTTGCGACGGTTTCAATCAACGGGGCAAAGAACGCGGGCATTCTTGCCGCCAGAATTCTTGGCGCGTTCGACGAGAAGCTCGCGCTGAAGTTGAGCGCCTATGGTGAGTCACTCAAAGATCAGGTCGCCGAAAAGAATGCGAAGTTAAAATCGCAACTCTAAATCGCTCGCCAATAAAATCTGCGACGTCAACATCGTCGTCGCGCTCGCCTTTTCATAACGTTGATCGAGCCACCCCAGAGCAGATGCGAAAGCGCGCTTGGTGGTTGATTGTTCTGACCGTGGTCGTGCCAGGTTCGGCACAGCTCGTTGCCGGCAACCGCAAGGTTGCGCGAATCGGCATCACGGCAACTCTGGTCTTCTGGGCTCTCGGCCTGCTCGCGCTAGTAATCGGGCTGATAAACCGCAGCTGGTTGGTTTCGATTGTCACCATGCCGTTTTTGGTTGGAGTGCTCGCAGTAGCGCTCACGCTCTACGCGGTGATTTTCGCGGTGCTCGCTTTCGACACAATGCGTCTAATGCGACTCGGCAGGCTATACAGCCGTGACCGCTGGATAGCGCTCGGTGGTTTAGTTATGGCCGCGGTGCTTGGCACCAGCGCCATCTCTTGGGCTGGCAACACGGCTGGCATCTCGGCAGGAGCGCTCGGTTCGATCTTCAACCAGGGCGGCTTCACGTCTCCGGTAAATGGTCGCTACAACATTCTTTTGCTCGGCAGCGACTCGGGCAACGACCGCTTCGGACTTCGCCCAGACAGCATCTCGGTGGTCAGCATCGACGCGACCACCGGCAAGACCGTCAACATCGGAATTCCGCGCAACATGCAGCGCGTCAGTTTCTCTGCCGGTTCGCCGATGCTCACGGTTTACCCCGACGGCTGGAGTTGCGGTGTTGAATGTTTGATCAACGCAATTCACAAAGACGTAACCGACAATCACGCAGGGCTTTATCCCGATGCTGAAAAGCAAGGTTCAACACCCGGCATCGAAGCAACCCGCGACGCAGTCGAGTGGGTAACCGGTTTGACGATTCAGTCATACGTGATGATCGACATGGCTTCTTTCTCTAGCCTGATTGATTCGCTCGGCGGCATCGAGATCAACGTGAAGCAGCGATTGCCAATTGGTGGTCAGCGCGACGACGCGAGCGATGCCAAGGGTTGGATCGAAGTTGGCAAGCAGCGCATGGATGGCTACCTCGCACTCTGGTATGCGCGTTCACGTCACCTTACTTCTGACTACGACCGCATGCGACGTCAGCACGAAGTTGAGAATGCTGTGCTCAAGCAGATGGAACCTGCCAACGTTTTGACACACTTTCAAGACATAGCTTCGGCTGGTAAGCGCTTGGTGAAGACTGACATTCCTTCGCCCATGCTCGCCACCTATGTTGAATTGGCAGGCAAAGCTCGCAAGCATGGCATCAAGCCGCTGGCTCTGGTTCCGCCGGTGGTCGACCAGGTTCGCCCTGACTTTGCGGCCATCAGGGTCATGGTCAAGACAGCGCTTGACAATAACGGCTCAAACTAGCCCCTCGGCTAAACTTCTAAAAAGCCCGTCTGGGCTGCTAAACGCTTGAGGAGGCGGCAGTGTCACTTGCCGAATATGCCAAGCAAAACGGGCTAAGCAAGGTCGGGGCTCGCGAGCCACTCTGGTCTTATGTAAAGCACGCCTGGCAGCGCCGCGACTTCGCCTACGTTATGGCGCTCTATACCAACCAGGCCAACAACTCTCGTAACCGTCTCGGCCGCTGGTGGATGGTGCTCTCGCCGACACTGCAGGCAGCCGTTTACGGTCTGATCTTCGGCATTTTGCTTGGAGGTTCGAGGCCAGACAACTTCATCCCGTTCTTGATCACTGGCGTTTTCTTGTTCTCGTTTCTTCAGGGTGCTTACACCGCGGGAGCAAACTCGGTTTCTAACAACATCGGCTTGGTTCGCTCGCTCAGTTTTCCGCGCATCTTGTTGCCAATCAACGCGCTGATTCAGCAGGTTTTCTCATTGCTACCGCAGGTGGCACTTCTTGTAGTCACACTGCTCGTGTTTCAGCAGCAGGTCACTCTGAATTGGCTGTATCTCGTGCCAATAATTTTGCTCATGATTGTTTTTGGTTTCGGCTTGGCCACTATTTCAGCTCGCCTAACGGTTCACATTCAAGACCTGAACAAGTTGAATCCATTTCTAACGCGAGTGGTCTTCTATGTCTCTGGAATTTTCTTCAGCATCGAGACCGTGCTCAAGGATTACCCGCTCGCCATGCAGATTGCCAGTTGGAACCCGGTTTACGTTTACATCTCGCTTGCTCGCGGTGCGATGGTCGAAGGCTATTCGATGACAGCCGGCATGTGGATTGCTGCAGTGGCCTGGGCGCTCGGTTTGTTTGTGATCGGCACCATCTTCTTCTGGAGAGCAGAGGAGCGCTATGGTTGCGAAATCTAAACCGCAGAAACCCGTGGTTGTCGTCGACAACGTCAACGTGGTTTACAAAGTATTTGCGAGCGGTCGCAAGGCAACGCGCAGATCTGCCGGCGGCGGTTTCTTGTCGCGCAAGCTTCAGCTTCGCGAGGTGCACGCAGTAAAAGGTGTCAGCTTCACAATTTACGAGGGCGAATCGGTCGGTATTATCGGCTCAAACGGCTCTGGCAAGTCGAGCCTGATGACGGCGATTGCCGGCCTGAACCCAATCGAGAGCGGGGCAATCTACGCCTCGGCTAGACCCATGCTTCTGGGCGTTGGTGCGGTCTTGTTGCCCGCAATTTCGGGGCTAAAGAACATCTTGCTCGGCGGTTTGGCCATGGGCTACACCCGCAAAGAGATCAACGCATCGTCTGATGCCATCACCAAATTCGCCGGTCTCGAGGAGTTCATCGACCTGCCAATGAAGACCTACTCGTCTGGAATGTCGGCCAGGCTGCGCTTTGCAATTGCCGCCTCGCGCGACCACGACATTCTGATCATTGACGAGGCGCTGGCGGTCGGTGACCAGGAGTTTCGCAATCGTTCAGAAGCGAGAATGCGCGAGATGCGCGATCGCGCCGGAACCGTTTTCTTGGTGAGCCACAGCATGAAATCAATTCTCGACACCTGCACCCGAGTGATCTGGATCGAAAAGGGTGAACTAATCATGGATGGCAAACCAGAGAAAGTGGTTAAGGCCTACAATAAGCACACCGGTTCAAACACAGTCGACTAATGGCAAAGACATCGGGCGTTCGCGCTAAAAAGTTTCTTCCATCGATAACTGTAGTTATGCCGGTGCTAAACGAAGAAGCGCATCTCGAGGCATCTGTGCAAAGCATTCTCGCGCAGTCGTATCCGAGCGAAATCGAACTAATTATTGCGCTCGGGCCTTCGAGTGATGACACCAACAAAATTGCCAAAGAGCTTGCCAAAAAAGATAAGCGCATCAAGTTGCTCGACAACGAGCGCGGGCTAACCACAGTCGGCCTCAACGCCGCAATCAAAATTGCGAAGCACGATTACATCGTGCGCATCGATGCGCACAGCGAACCAGAGCCAAACTATTTTCAAGATGGCATTCGCATTTTGCTCGAGCAAGACGCAGACGAGGTTGGCGGCATTATGCAGGCCAAGGGGCACAGCGCGTTTCAGAAAGCCGTCGCCTACGCCTACACCTCGCGCTGGGGAATCGGCGCGGCGAGCTATCACATCGGCGGTCAGGCCGGCGAGGCCGAGAGCGCATACCTTGGCATCTTCAAGAAGTCGGCGCTCGAGCGGGTCGGTGGCTACGACGAGTCGATAATTCGTGGCGAAGACTGGGATCTCGCTCAGCGCATCAAACGCACCGGCGGCAAGGTTTGGTTCTCGCCGCAGCTCAAAGTGACCTACTGGCCTCGCGGTCGTTTCAGTCGACTCGTGAAGCAGTTTTACTCAACCGGCGTTTGGCGCGGCGACCTAACCAGGCGCGATATCGCAGCGGCCTCGAAGCGCTACTTCGTTCCGCCACTGTTGGTCTTGGGCTTGTTTGTGGGTTTGATTCTCTTGGCGTTCGGCCAAAACCTTGGCATTCTGCCGGCAGCCGCCTATCTGCTCGGCATAACCCTGGTTTCGGTCTTGGCCGCTGGGCTTAGCCTCAAGTCGCGCGTTGCCCTGGTTGCAGCTCTCGCGGTTATGCACCTGAGCTGGGGTTGGGGTTTCTTGCGCGGCTTTGTTCGCGGGGCAACCGGAACCGTCGACAAGAGCCGAGTGACTGCGAGCGGTTCATGAGCGAACTCAAGCGACTGATCAAGACCTATTCGCCAACGCGAGTGCTCGGTGCTCTTCGTCGTCGGCGCAGTGACTTGCTTCGCAAGCTGCAGTATCGCCCGCAGGCCACGACTTCTCTTCGCGAGGCAGTGCTCTTCGAATCTTTTCAGGGCAAAGTCATCGGCGATAGTTCGCTAGACATTTATCTTGAACTAAAGAGCCGCCGCCCAGATCTTGAATTCATCTGGACAACCTCGGCAACCACTCAAGCACCAGCGGGTTCGCGCGCTGTTCGACATGGCTCGAAAGATTGGCTGCGTGCGATTGCGACGTCAAAGTATCTCGTCAACAACACCAACTTTCCCTGGTACTTTCGCAAGGTCAAAGGTCAGGTCTATTTGCAAACTTGGCACGGCACACCGCTTAAGCGACTCGGCCGCGATATCGAAAACAATCACCTCACCAAGGGTTATCTCGACACCATGGATCGCGAAGCGAGCTACTGGGATTTTCTCGTCTCGCCCTCTGCGTTTTGCACAGCGATTTTTCCGGGTGCCTTCAACTTCCGCGGCAAGATAATCGAAACCGGATATCCGCGAAACGACCGACTGAGCAAAACCGCATCGGCCGAACGGCAGCGCATCCGTGAACAAATTGGAATCACCGACCCGAGCGAAACGGTAGTCATGTATGCGCCAACTTGGCGCGACTACAACCGCAGCGCAACCGGCAACTGGCAGTCGGTGAACTTCATGAATGAAAACATCGAACTTCCAGAGGGCTTCACCATGATTTACCGCGGGCACACCAACACTCACGCGGTTCACAAGGGAAGTGTTGCCGGTCGAGCTATCGATGTGACGATGTATCCAGATGTCACAGAGCTTTATATTGCGGCCGATGTGATGATTACCGACTTCTCTTCGGTGATGTTTGACTACACGGTCACCGGCAAGCCGATCATGTTTTTGGCCCCAGACATCGAGCGCTACCGTGAAGAGCGCGGCTTCTACTTCGACTTCGAAGACACCGCGCCCGGCCCGATTTTGAACACGGAGCAAGAGGTGCTTCAGGCGCTCGGCCGAATTGACCAGGTCAGCAAACTCTACGAGAAGCGCTACCGTGCCTGGCAGCAAAAGTTCAACAGCCTAGAAGACGGCGGGTCTGCGGCCCGCGTGGTTGACCTGGTTTGGGGTGCGAAGTGATTGCAACCATTCGCAAGTTGCTCGGTTCGGGCCTGATCCCAAACGCCTACTACCTGGTCATGCGCTTCGTCTGGTGGCTCTCTTTCAAGGCCAGGGGGCAGAGCGCCGATGTGCCAAAGGTCACCCTGGTGATTCCGGTTTACAACGTGCAGCAATACCTGGCAGACGCCCTTCGCAGCGCGCGAGCTCAGAACTACCAAAACTTCGAAATCATCGCTGTCAACGACGGCTCAACCGACGGCTCGGCCGAAATTCTGCAGCGCTTTGCCGCGAAAACCGAGAACCTCAAAATCGTCACCCAGCACAATCTAGGATTAGGTGCCGCGCGCAATGCCGGAGTAGCCGCGGCAACCGACACCAAATACCTGATGTTTCTCGACAGCGACGATTTGTTGCCACTCGGAGCAATCAAGCGCTTTGTCAATCAAGCGCAAGCAACCGGCAGCAAGCTGGTTGTCGCAAAAGCCGTTTGCTTCTATGGCGTGCGTTACTTCGATCGCACCTCGACCGCAAAATTCTTCAAGCAAAACCTTTCAAGAACCAACCTGAATCAAAACCCTGAGTTTCTTGGCGACGCGACAAGTTGGAACAAGCTCTACAGTTTCGATTTCTACAAAGAGCACAAGTTTTCGTTTCCGGTTGGCGTTTGGTTCGAAGACATGACCCTGGTTTGCACCGCTTATCTTGCCGCTAAAGAATTCGATGTGCTGAAGAGCCCGGGTTATTTCTGGAGAGTGCGTGCCGAAGGCGAGTCAATCTCGAAGCGCAACAAAGAACTGAAGTCGCTGCAAGACCGACTGCTCTCAATCGAACAGATCAACAAGATTCTCTTGCGCGCCTGCGAGAAGGGACTCATAGAGCGACAAGTTGTCGACAGCCACCTCATCCGTGTTATCTCGATGGATCTTCAGCTTTACACGGCGGCACTCGCCGAGACCGACGAAGAGTTCTTCAACGAGTTCAAAACTCGTGCCGGCAAAGTGCTCAAGTCGGCCGACGAGTCGGTTTGGGCCGCGGCAACGGGCAAGCACAGATCGATTGTTTGGGCGGCCATCAACGGTTCACGCGAGCAAACACTAAAACTGCTAGCCGCATAATCTCAGAAACCTCACAGGCACAAATCTCGCCCGTTTCGAGGCCCCAAAGTTAGGCTTAAAGAACCTAACGGAGGCCAAATTGAACAAATTTCTAGCAGTCGTGGCCGCTTCTGGCCTAGCTCTCTCCCTGAGCGGATGCAGCCTCATTTATCCAAACTGGGGCACCGACCAGAACCCGTCAACCAGCCAATCGGCTAGCCCGAGCGAATCGGCGAGCCCGACAGAATCGGCCAGCCCGACCAACTCGGCAAAGAGCCCAGCAACAGTTTCTATTGACGACGCTTATGTCGATGCAACCGCCGGGGTCGTCAGTGTTCTTGCTCAAGTTACAAACTTCAACGAGGATGGCGGCACCTGCACACTGACAATTGCGGCCGGAACCCAGTCGAAGACCATGACCGTAAAGGCCGAATCAAACGTCACGACCACCCAGTGCTTTCCGATGGAACTTTCGCTTAGCGGATTGCCAAAGGGCACAGCACTCGTCACTGTGACCTACGAATCAGCAACACACTTTGGGGTATCCGCAGGCCGCTCGGTGCTGATTCCCTAATCGGAATTCAGATAAACAATGAAGCTAAGCCTGAATCGCATTCTTGCAGTCGCACTGAGCTTTGTGCTCGTGTTCGCTGGCATTTCTGCATTTCAGACCGAGACACCGGCGAAGGCTGCCGACGCTTCACGATTTGATCCGGGCCTCATCATTAGCGACAGCGTCTTCTATGACTTTGGCACGATGACGGTTGCCGAGATTCAACGCTTCCTCGAAAGCAAAGTTCCGGTTTGTCGAGCCAACGATGGCGGGCCAACCTGTTTGCGCGATTACATTTCTGACCAACTTGAAAAGCCAGGCGAAGACGGCAAGTGTGCACCAATGCCCGCTATTCCGAACATACGAGCATCGCAAATTATTTACAACATCGCTCGCGCTTGCGGAATCAACCCGAAGGTTTTGTTGGTGACGCTTCAAAAAGAGCAGGGATTGATTCAGGCTTCAAACCCCACCGCCTATATGTATCGCGCCGCCATGGGCTACGGTTGCCCCGATAGCGACCCCGGCATCTGCGGCAAGGTCTGGACCGGCTTGTTCAACCAGCTCTACAAGGGTGCCGGTCAATTGCAGTGGTACGGAGACCCGCGCGGCTCGTTCACCTATTTGAAGGTCGGTCGCACGGCCAATATTCGCTACAACCCGAACGAAAGGTGCGGAACCAAGCCCGTGCTAATCAAGAGCATCGCGACCACTGCGCTCTACTACTACACGCCATACACCCCGAATGATGCCGCGTTGAAGAACCTCTATGGCACCGGTGATTCTTGCAGCGCTTATGGAAACCGAAACTTCTGGCGCTTTTTCAGCGACTGGTTCGGCAGCCCGATCGGTGGTGGATTCTTGCTGAAGAGCGAGACCTCGCCTACCTATCTAATTGTCGATAACAACAAGTATTTGATTAGCGATCCGGCGATGATCGAGGCACTGAAGCCACTTGGCCCGCTTGGCGTAATCTCTCAGGACTACCTCGACTCGTTTGCCACGGCGAGCACGTTGAACCGTTTGATTAAGTCGGCAACCGGCCAGTATTGGTTCTTCGACGAGGGCAAGAAATTCACCATCACGACCTGCAACCAGGCCGCTACCTTTGGCCTCGATTGCGTGACCGCGGTTCAGCTAACCTCGTCGCAGCTGTCGGCACTTGCCAACGGCGGCGCACTCACCGAGCGCGTTGGCGGCGAAGGCACAGAAGAGTTCTTTATCAGCGGCGCAAGCAAACGACAGATTCTCGACCCGTTCTCAGTGACCGAGGCAGGCATAAACTTGCCGGCGCTTTCGCCAACCAAAATCTCTGCTTTCAACTATCTGCCGTGGGGTAATCCGGTAATTGCAAACAAGTCGCTTTTCACAAACAGGACAACTGGCAATAAGGGTGTTTTTGTCGACGGCGTTTATTTTGAAATCGATGCGAAGACCTCTGCAGAAGTCAACTTTGCAAAGTGGTTTGCCGCCTCAAACGGCACGATGACAACCGACGGTCTAAGCAAGGTCAACAGCGGCGTCACAGTCAAGTCGATTGTTCAGGGTCCAACCGGTTTGCACTACTTGCTGACTCCAGAGGGCAAGCGCCCGATAATCAATGGCACTGAGGTTATTGCCGACGCACCGATTGTCTCTGAAGCCTTCTTGAATGCAATTCCTTCTGACGCTACCTCTATCACCGCACCGGCATTCATTCGCGGTGCTGGTGACAAGACCATCTATTTCGTGAACGCAAAGCAGCGACGCGCAACTCTGTCGGCGGCAGATCGAGCGCTGATCGGGTTCAACATGTACAGCACCGGTGTTGTCGACATAAGTGCTGCCGCACTAGCCATGATCAAACTCGGGCCACCGGTTATCGCAGACAGCACGGTTGTTCGCTCGACCAAAACCGGATTGACCTACTGGATCACCGGGCCAAACACTATGGCCAGTGTTGAGAATACGAATCAGGCAACGCAATTCGGGCTTGCCAAAGCACGAAGCGCAACCAGCGCTCAGTTGGCGGGCTATCGGCAGAATTCCAAACTCACCGGTGTCAAAGCTTCGTGCGGTGTGCAGGAATACATTGTTGCCAGCGGAAAGTATTTCAAGGTCGATGCGGCAACTGCAGTTCACTATCCGGGTGCAGCGCTTAAATTGAGCGACATTACCTGCTCGAAGATCGTCGTTGCGCCCACCGAGATTGGCCGATTCATCAGAACCCCAGACAAGGTGTACTGGCTAATTCAGAACGGCAAGAAGCGTCAGATTTCTAACGCCGCCAGGTATGAGAGCCTGCGCGCCGGAGGCTTGCCGGCGATCAACATCGACACCTACTTCGCGAGCCGAATTGTCACGGGTGCGGCCGCACCAGCTGTTCTGGTTGAGCCCACCGCAACGCCGACACCGACGCCCACTGCAACGTCAACCCCCACACCAACCCCGACTCGCAGCGCAACGCCAACTCCAACCAGAACACCAACACCGACCCCCACGCCAACGCGAACCGTGACCCCAACGGTTACCCCGTCGCCAACCAGCACATCGTTCTTCTACACCGTGGTTAGCGGCGATACGCTCTCTGGCATTGCGCTTAGGTTCAAGCGAACGGTCAGTGCCATTCGCACCGCGAACAAGTTGACCTCAGATGTCATCAAAATCGGGCAAAGACTTCTGATTCCATAGACTTGTCGCATGTCTAAACAGGTTGTTATTCTTGCCGCCGGAATGGGAACGCGACTAGCGCGACCACTTCCAAAGCCACTGACCGAGCTGCGCGATGGCCGCTCGATCATGAAGCAGCAGATCGACAACCTCAAGACCGCGTTCGGCGAAAGTTACCGCGTCATGATTGTTGTGGGTTTCAAGCTCGAAGCAATCATCGAGAGATTTCCTGAGGCAACCTTCGTCTACAACGAATTCTTCGACCAGACCAACACCTCAAAGAGTTTGCTGAAGGCACTTCAAGCCTCTGGCGACGGCGGCGTGCTTTGGTTGAACGGTGATGTTGTTTTCGACCCGCAGGTTTTGGTTCGCGTAACCGAATTCATCGAATCGAATCAGTCGTTCGTTGTTGTCAACCAGTCGAAGGTTAGCGATGAAGAAGTCAAATACACCCTCGATGACTCGGGCTTTATTGCCGAACTTTCAAAGCAGGTTGTCGGCGGCCTCGGCGAAGCGGTTGGAATTAACTTTGTTGCCAGCCAAGACAAGGCTGCGCTAATCAAGCGACTTATCGAAGTCGATGACCAAGATTATTTCGAGCGTGGCATCGAGTTAGCAATCGAGAACGATGGCCTTCGCTTCAAAGCGGTAGATATCAGCGATCTCTACGCGGTTGAGATTGATTTCGCCGAAGACCTCGACCGAGCAAACGAGCTCTTTTAGGCGTCTTGCCTCGCGGTTCTAGAGAATCTTCGGGATCGTTGGCTTTCACAGCCATCAGAACCAAAAGCACCCAGCCAATTTCTAGCAGCATTCTGCTCTCTGTGAGGTTCTGAGCCAGCAGCCCAAAGAAGACCAGCATCGGCCAGAGGTAGAGCGGATTCGTGTGGCGAACGCCGAGTCGCCAAAGTTTCACGAAGGTGACCGTGATCAGAATCAGCAGCAGCAGCAGCCCGATGGCTCCGAGTTGAAACCACATGTCTAGGTAGGCGTTGTGCGCTTGGTAGTAGGGAACGCTGTCTATGACGACCAAGCCGTCGAAGGGTTTCACGCCAGGCATCCAGTGTGAAATCCAACCCCAGCCCTGGATTGGCCGATCGAAGATTAGCTCCAAGACCTTGCGCCAAATTGAGCTTCGACCCGTCATGTCTGGTGTCTTGCCAAAGAATGCAAAAACCTCGGCGCGATTTAGCAATACGACTAGCGCAATAACGCCCGCGCAGGCCCACACCCAGCGATAGATGCGGTGTCGAAGATCGCGATCTTTACCTTCGACGGCCAGGGCAACCACCGCAGCAACCGCAATCGCAGCGATTGCGAAGCCAACGCCAGCAGACTTCGACAGCAGAAACATAGAAGCGGCAAGAGCAAACGAACTGGCACTCAGCCACTTGGGAGTCGTCGAGACGGCGTAGTCGATTGCAAAGACAACCAGACCGATCATTGCAATGAACGCCAAGATGTTTGAGTTTCCGACGATGCCCTGAATGCGATCGCCTTCGAAAAGGTGACCGCGAGTCCAGTAGAAGGCAGGCGCCGGGGGAGTGTCGCCCTCGTAATTCTTGAAAACTGGGGCGATTGGGCCGCGCACTATTGCAGCTGCCACGAATTCGAATGCCAACGATGCCACCAGTATGACCCTGACCACATTGCTGAAAATGCGCAGCAGGTGACGCCAGCTAAATGCCGCCACCAGAAAGAGACCAAAAAGAGTGGTGGCATACTGCGCGAATGAAGCGATAGCCGAGAACATCTGGTAGTTCGAGTAGATGATGCTGATTGGCATTAGCACCAGCAGTGCGGCTAGCGACCAGGGGATTTGCTTGAAGATGCGTTTTGGCTCGCCGGTAAAGAAGTAGTAGAGGGTAACGCCGAAGAGCAAGCCCAGCAGAATGCCCCAACCCCACCAGCCGATTGAGTAGCGAACGGCGTCACCGGCAAGCAGGGTAAAAAGCGCAACATAGGAAAGGTAGGTTTTTGCGCGAAAACCAGGCTCGCGGGTGTTCAGAATCACCCGGATTGGTTGCGTCATCGCGTTCATTGAATTGCCTGTCTACCCGAACTAGGGCGAATTCAGTCTATTCAGTAGCCTTAAGCCAACTAGATAAAGGTCGTAACGATTTGATTCGCAAAATCACCAACCAGGCCATGCCATACGCCTGGGGGTCACGCACCCTGATTAGCGAACACCTAGCTATCGAGGCAACCGGCCAGCCGATGGCCGAAATCTGGTTCGGCACCCATCCAAGTTCAATGGCCAAAGATTCTAAAGATCAATCAAAGACCCTGCTCGACCTTCGTGACGGGCAACCGCTCAGTTTCTTGCTGAAGATTTTGGCTGCCGATTCGCCGCTATCGATTCAGGCACACCCAAACATCGAGCAGGCCGTCGAGGGTTTCAATCGCGAGAACCAGGCGGGCATATCGCTAACGGCTGCGCATCGAAACTACAAGGATGCCGGTCACAAGCCGGAGATGATTGTGGCCCTCTCAGAATTTGAAGCGCTCTGCGGTTTTCGAACAGAAGAGTACATTCGCGAGTTGCTCGAAGACATTCAGAGCTATCCGGCAGCCGAAGATCTAAAAGCCGCTGCGGCCCATTGGCACGAACTCTTGAACGAATCGCTGCGAGCGCTCTTCTCGCACCTGCTGAATTCACGAGCAAACTTCGGAGTCTTGTCGGTGGCATTGGCCGCGCTCGCAGACTTCGATTCGAGGTTCGAGCTGTGCATGCGACTCAACGCAATCTATCCGGGTGACCCTGGAGTGTTCATCGCGATGATGATGAACCACGTGCATCTTCAGCCCGGCCAGGCACTCTATTTACCGGCCGGCAACATCCATGCCTATCTATCTGGCCTTGGTGTTGAGATCATGGCTGCTTCTGACAACGTTTTGCGGGGCGGGCTCACCACCAAGCACATCGATGTGGTCGAGCTCGAGCGCGTCGTGCAGTTTGACAGCTTCGCGGTCGAATTCGTGAAGCAAACCGAGATTGCGGCCGGGTTGGTTGAGTTTCAAACCGAAGCCCAAGACTTCATTCTCTATCGGGTTGAGCCAAGCGGGCAGAGGGTTCTAGCCGACCTGCAGCTCGGCGAAGACGCAGTGATTCTCTGCACCGCCGGCGAGGTTGCGGTTAGCAACAGTCTCGGTGAGCGACTTGTGCTTCAGCGGGGTGAGGCTGCCTTTAGTTCGCGCGAAGCCAGACTGACAACTTTTGCCGGCAGTGGCACCGCGTTTGTTGCAATCGGCAAAGACTAGTTGGCGGCTGAGCGCGCGTTCCAAGCGCTCTCGATGATTTCGGCAAGACCGCGTTTTGCAGACCAGTCGAGTTCGCTCTTTATGCGGGACACATCGGCACAGAGGTATGGCGGGTCACCAGGTCGTCTCGGTTGCATCTCAACCTCGAAGTCGATTTTTGAAACACGTTTGATTTCGTTCAAAACCTGAAGCACGCTGGCGCCAACTCCGGTGCCGACATTGAATGTGCTGTGCTTGCGATCGTCACGTGCCAAATAGTCGAGTGAAGTTAGGTGTGCTTCTGCCAGATCGAGAACGTGCACGTAGTCTCGAACGCAACTTCCATCTGCGGTGTCATAGTCGGTGCCGAAAACCGCGGGTGCTTTGCCCGAAGCCAGCGCGTCGAAAACTATTGGCACCAGATTCATTTTTGCTGTGTCGGCTAGATCTGGCCAACCAGCGCCGGCAACGTTGAAGTAGCGAAGATTCACGGCACGCAAACCCCAGGCTCGTTCGGCATTGGCAGTCATCCACTCGCCAATTAATTTGGTCTGACCATAAGGATTGATTGGCTTGCAATCGAAATCTTCTTTGACGAAATCGGTGTCTGGCATTCCGTAGGTTGCAGCGCTGCTTGAGAAAACCATTTTGTTCACTTTGGTTAGACGCATCGCTTCGAGCAGGTGGGCCATGCCACCGATGTTCTGTTCGAAATACCACTCGGGTTTGCTAACCGATTCGCCAACCTGTTTTCTGGCGGCCAGGTGAATCACTGCTTCAACCGACTCGGCTTCGATGAGCGCGACCAGTTTTTGGGTGGCTGTTTCAGCGGCTAGATCGAGAGCCACGAGCTTGGCAGAGCCTATTCGCTGCTGAGAGCCAGACGAAAGGTCATCGATGACGACGACGTCTTGACCCTGCTGCTGAAGCAGCCGAACGACGTGGGAGCCTATATATCCAGCGCCACCGGTCACAAGAATGCTCATTTGCCTAGGTTACCGACCCGCAGCCCAATAGCCTAAGCCTCAATATGAGGTTGAGTTTGGGCGATTCACAACTTGACACGAGCGAATAACATCGGTGTAATTACACAGAAGAAAGTAATCAAGGGTGATCGACGATCATCTGGGATGGGAATACTCATGGATGATCGCAACGACGCACCGAGGAATTGGTTCGAAGACCCGGTGAATCTTGGCGTCTCTCGTGCTTACGGCGATGGCGATGACGACCCACTGGCATGGCAGGCAGACGCACTTTGTGCGCAGACCGATCCAGAAGCTTTCTTTCCTGAAAAAGGTGGCTCGACTCGCGAAGCCAAAAAGATTTGTGAGAGCTGCGACGTTCGAGCACAGTGCCTCGAGTTCGCACTAAAGAACGATGCGCGTTTCGGCATTTGGGGCGGCCTCTCAGAACGCGAGCGACGCAAGCTAAAGAAGCGCGCGTAACATTCGGCGAAAGCCGCAACGATGAAAACCTTCGTTTCTGCAATCGTGATAAGTCACGATTCTGCTGAGTTTTTATCGCGAACACTTGCAGCAATTCAAAATCAACCGGTCGATGAAGTAATTCACGTTGAAACCGGCAGCGCTCAAGGCGCACAATTCTCAATCGGTGACGTCAGCCTTGCCGCTTCGTTGCGTTTTGCAGCCGAAAAAGTCTCACCGCAAAGCGAATGGCTTTGGATTCTGCACGACGACAGCGCTCCGCTCGCCGATGCGCTAAAGCAACTTCTTGCGCTGGCAGAAGTTTCACCTTCGGTTGCGGTTATCGGCCCGAAGCAGGTCGACTGGCAAGACACCCGCAAGATAGTTCAGCAGGGACTCACTCTCACCCCGCGCGGCAAACTCTTTAGTTTGGTGAGCAACGAGCTAGACCAGTCTCAGCACGACTCGATGTCAGACGTCTTGGCTGTCGGCACAGCCGGCATGCTAGTGAAGCGAAGTGTCTGGCTAGAGCTCGGCGGCCTTACCGACAAGATTCCTATGCTCGCCGCCGACATCGACTTCTCAATGCGAGCACGTGCCAAGGGCTACCGGGTTGTTGTGGCACCGCACGCAAGAGTGGCGCACGCGTTGCTGTCTCTCAATGCCCAGCGCAAGCGCTCTTGGCTCGCCACTACAACCAAGACGGCCATGCGCAGGGCCGAGATTCAGTTGCGTCTCAGCTGGTCTCCGCTTTGGCTCGCTCTGCTTTTCTGGCTGGCACTGCCGTTGATTACCCTGGCCCGCGTTGTCGCACGCATCTGGGCCAAGCGACCAGATCGCATAGTAGGCGAGTTGTCTGCGGCCTTTTGGGCTGGCTTCACAATTCTGGCTAGGCTGCGGGCAAGGCGAAAAATTTCACGCTCGGCCCGCCTCGCATTCGCCTCGCTGTATGCAACCAAACAGCAGGTGCGTGACGACCGTCGGCGCAACCAAGAGCAAGACGAAATCGAAGCCCGAATAGAGGCTCACGCCGCGCTTGCCGAACGCGACCAACTCGATGGTTCGGCTCCAAACACCGAGCAGTTGCTTCTCGGTGCTGTTAGCACATCCAAGTCATTTGTTCAGGCTCGAGGGCTTTGGTTTGTCGCGGCTTTGCTCGCAATTTCTTATTCATTCTGGCCACTCGGCAATGCCATCAACGGCGGCTCGACAATTTCGATGAACCAAAACTGGTTCGATCTATTTCGCAGGGCGGGGGCGAGTTGGCATCCGATTGCTAACGGCTTCGTTGCGCCGAGCGATCCGTTTGTCTGGGTGCTAACCCTTCTCGGGTCAATCACTTTTTGGGCACCTTCTCTTTCAATTGCGATTCTGTTTTTCATCGCCCTGCCGTTGACATACTTCGGCGCTTTCAAGGCCGCATCGATTTTCACCTCAAAGACTCACGTTCGTCACTTGGTTGCTTTGGCATATGCGCTCTGGCCCTCGGTGTTGCAGGCTCAGCACGATTTGCGGTTGCCAGCGCTTATCGCGCAGATCGCTCTGCCTTATCTCGTGTTCACGGTTTCACGCGTCGCACTTCTCGGCAAAGAAATATCCGTGCGCTCAAAGCAGCAGACCTTTACCTGGGTTGGCTTGGCCGGTTTGCTTCTTGCCGTTTTGTCGGCAGCTGCGCCAAACACGATTGCGCTGAGCTTGCTCGCGCTGCTTGCCGTGTTCATTTTGCGACCGAGACGCTTCGGTTATCTGGTTTGGGTTCCACTGCCGATGCTTGCCATCTTTGCGCCAATATTCGTCTACCTCGCGATCATCCAGGGTCAGCCGCTTGCGCTGCTGGCAGATCCGGGTGTGCCGCTGCGAACCGATTCGTTGCCGTTCTGGCAGTTCGTCTCTGGTTCGCTCGACTCATCAATTCTCGGATGGGTCTCTGCGGGTTCCGGTTTGGTCTTGGTTTTTGCCGCTCTCTTGGCCCTGCTCTCGCCGCGCTTCAAGGCTGTTTTCGGCGTGCTCAGTTTCTCCCTCTTAGCGCTGGCAATGGCCTGGTTCGTGAGCCAACTTGAGTTCGTCGCCTCGGGCGTCGGCCAGTCGGCGGGCGACTTCGTCAATGGCTCTGGGCAGGCACTGCTTGGCTTCTGGGGTCTCGGATTGGCCCTCGCCACCGCGGCTTGGCTCGACTCGGTTCACCGGCGACAGGCGTCGGCAACGCTTTCGGCTCTGCTGGTTGCGCTCGTGGTTTTGCCGTCGGCCGGCGTTGCCGCGCTCAGCGCAAACCCCGGCACCTACACCGACGGCAGGGTCATGCCAGCCATAATCGACGCGCAGGCGAAGTCGGGGTTAACCGCGCAGGTGCTCATAGTGTCGGCCGACACCTCAGGCAGCGGCTATTCAGCTTCACTTGTTGGTGCCGATGGAGTTCAACTCGAAGACCTCAGCATCGCCTACCGTTTTGCGCTGGCCGACATCGAGAGCACCGGGCCCGAGTATCGACAGGTTGCCCAGTTGGTCGCAGACATGGTTTCAGGCAACCCTTCAAACATCGATTCGGCGCTGAGCCAAAATGCAATCGGCTACGTCTTGATACCGCTCTCGCAAAATCAAGCAGAGATAAACGTCAATGCCAAACTCTCAGTTGCTTTCGATTCGATTGCACAACTCGAAGCCGCCGGTGAAACTGACTTCGGCAAGATTTGGCGAGTGCGCGATCTTGCCCCCGACTTTGAACGCGATGAGTCATCGCCCTGGTCGATTACCAAGTTGATTCAACTGGCTGTCTTGATTTCGTTCGTGTTACTTGCGATTCCGAGCGCGCGACGAAAGCGCGCCGCAAGTTCATCTGAGATTTTTGTAGATTCGGGTGAGGGCAATGATTAAGCGTCTCACGAGTTTGTTCGGCATTATTTTCGTGCTCGCTGTTGCTGCTGTGTTTGTCTCACCGGTAACAATCCAAGTAGGACGAGTTGTCAATTCACCACAACTCACTGTGCAGGCGAGAGACTTGAATTTGATTTGTCCTGGGGCGGCCATCAATTCGGGAGGTACTAGCGGAACATCAGTTGGAAGCTTCAGCCGTATTGGTGCTGCAAATGTTTTTGGAACAGTCGCCGCCGGTGCCGAGACATTCGAACAGCGATACCTTGCCGACGGTTACTACGACAGTTATTCGGCAGAGACCTTCAACACCATTTCTCAGGATGGAACGGTTTTTGCAACCAGAGGTGATTCGGGCGAGCAGGGCAGCACCATGATCAACGTCGGTCAGGTTCAAAAAGCCGTTTCTCCAAGGCTGAATGGCCTCTTGGCTGCCTCTTGCCAAGCGCCGAGCCCGGAGATTTGGTTGCTGGGCGGCAGTTCTGCCACTGGTCGAGAAACCCTGCTTCTGCTTGCTAATCCGAGTCTTGTCGATATCACCGTGAGTCTGGAGGTCTTCTCTGAGGGTGGGCCGGTTCAGGCTTCGGGGTTAAGCGGAATCTCGATATCGGCCGGTACCCAGACGGTCGTTCCGCTTTCCTCACTGATTCCCGAGACCAGAACATTCGCAATACATGTATCTAGCTCGAGCGGTGCCGTCGCTGCATGGCTTCAACAACGAACCGTTCGCGGTCTGCTCTATTCTGGAGTCGACTTCGTTTCGCCGGCAACAGTCTTTGCTGAGTCAATGGTCATACCAGGCATCCTAATTAGGGGTGCGGCCGATGCGGCTGAGTTAAAGGCCTCGAACCCTGACTACTCAGATCTGACACCTGTGCTTCGAGTTTTCAACTCTGGAGAGAGCACGGCAACTTTCACAGCGCAGATAATCGGCGCGACTGAGAAAACCTTTGGCACAGTTATCCAGGACTCGGTTTCCGCGAAAACTGTTCAGGACTTTGAGATTCCGGCACTCGCCAATGGTGACTACTCGGCGTTTTTGAATGCTGATCAAAAAATCACGGCTTCAATTCGACTTGTGCGCACAGACAAAACCAAGTCGCCAAACACCGACTTTACTTGGCTACAGGCGGCTGAAACATTTGTTGGTTCAAGACAGCTAACCGTTCCATCGACAGGAATCAGTAAGTTGACTGTGGTAAACGCAAACGAAGAGCCAGCGAAGGTCACGGTTAATGGAGTGGCACGCGTGATTGCTGCAAGCTCGATGCTTGTAATCAGAGTAGATAACGCCAAGATTCTTACGATTGTCGCTGAAGATAGGCCTGTGGCTGCCAACCTGGTTGTCGATGTCGATGGCATGATTGGAAACTACTCCCTGGTGAATTACAAGAATTTGGGCGGCCAGGTCTCGGTGCGGGTTCGCTAGAACTCTGTGGCCAATAAACGTGTTAGCTAGTCGTCTTTTCGATAGCGGTCTGGAATCAGTTCCCACGGATCTTTGTCGATTAGCTCGCCTACCGCGGTAAAGACAAATTGCTCGATGTGCATGCGCTCATCCAGCGCATCTGGGCGACGGCTGTGACCCATGCGCTCAATCGGCAGGCGATAAATGGTGATCTCGAAAGCCGCTTTGTTGACCGACCAACGCGCCACCTGCTCGGTTGAATCCTTGATTACCGGGGCGTCGATTATTCGCCACTTGAGCCTCTCGAGTTCATCGGGCCAGGCTGCCTTCAGGTAGTCGCAGGTGCCAGAGACAATCTGCCCGAAGCTCGCCAGGCGGCTGTCGCCAACCCGAAAAAGGCCAGCCAGAATCGGCCTTCTGAGCCCGCGGCCATGGCGGTCTCTGTAGTTGCCACGGCTTGAACTCATAGCGCCATTGTATTCTTGACCCGATGAACACTCGGCCCTGCTCCAAGGTGACTTGCAGTCAGCAAGCCGTAGCCACCCTCACCTATTCGCACGAAGATCGCACGGCGGTGCTTGGCCAGCTGACCCTGGTGCACGAACCACACGCCTATGACCTTTGCGAGAAGCACGCCAAACGACTCACAGCACCGCAGGGATGGCAGCTGATCAGGCACGCAACCGTTCCGCGCGAATCACAAGAATTTTCAACAACCGAGAGCCAAAAAGAGATGTCACTAAACCAAATTGTTAAGAGCTACGACGTTCGCGGACTGGTTGGTTCGCAACTCACTGCGCCGATCGTCAGCGCGCTAGCGGCAGCCTTCGTCGACGAGGTGAATGCGGCTGGCAAAGACGTGGTGGTCGGTCACGATATGCGCGACTCGTCACCCGAGTTCGCCGAGGCCTTTGCAATTGGCGCTCAGGCGCGAGGTGCCAACGTTGTGTCAATCGGCCTCTGCTCAACCGACGAGTCTTATTTCGCCAGCGGGTTTTTAGACGCGCCAGCCGCCATGTTTACCGCGTCGCACAATCCTGCCTCTTATAACGGCATCAAGTTCTCGCGAGCCGGAGCCAAGGGCATAAGCATCGACACCGGCCTCGGCTCGATTCGCGACCGCGCGCAGATTTATCTCGATAACCAAATCTCAGAGGTCGCACAACCTGGCAGCTTTCGCGAACTCAACGTGCTAACTCGCTACGCGACCTACCTGCGCGAGCTGGTTGACCTCAGCGCAATTAGACCGCTCAAGGTAGTTGTCGATGCCGGCAACGGAATGGGTGGGCTTACTGTTCCTGCGGTGCTATCAACTGCCGCCGGACTTTCGAAGCTGCCGCTAGAAATCATCGAGATGTATTTCGAACTCGACGGTAGTTTTCCGAACCACGAAGCCAACCCGCTCGACCCAAAGAATTTGGTCGATCTTCAGCGAGCAGTTGTCGAACACGGTGCAGACATCGGCTTGGCATTCGACGGCGATGCCGACCGCTGCTTTGTTGTCGACGAAAATGGCGATTCGGTGACCCCTTCAGCTGTTGCAGCAATTGTTGCTCGCCGCGAAATCGCGCGCGAGAAAGCAACCAATCCCGGTTCGCCAATTACTGTGTTGCACAACCTGCTCACCTCAAACGTCGTTCGCGAAGTCATCGAAGAAGATGGCGCTCGCGCGGTTCGCACCAAGGTTGGCCACTCGCTGATCAAAGACCAGATGGCAGCCACCAACGCAATCTTCGGTGGCGAGCACTCGGCACACTATTACTTCAGAGACTTCTGGGGAGCCGACAATGGAATGTTGGCGGCCATGCACGTGCTTGCCGAGTTCGGAGCTCAGACCCTACCTCTGAGCGAGTTCGCCCGCCAGTACAACCCTTACTTCATGAGCGGCGAGATCAACTCGACCGTTGCCGATGTTCAGGCAGCCAAAGACCGCGTCTTGGAAGCCTTCGAGGGCCGCGCCAACGTCGAGGAGTTCGACGGCATAACCCTGTCTTCGCCAGCCCAGGCCAACTGGTGGTGGTTCAACGTGCGAGCATCGAACACCGAGCCGTTGCTGCGCCTGAACCTAGAGGCCGCAAACGAGTCAACGATGATCGCCATCCGTGACGAAGTTCTAGCGCTAATTCGGGCTTAAACTATTCGGCATGAGCCGTCAAAAAACCACATTCGATTTTCGAGTCAAAGACCTCTCGCTAGCCGAGGCCGGTCGACACCAGATTCGCCTCGCCGAAAACGAGATGCCAGGCCTGATGGCTCTTCGCGCCGAGTTCTCGGCCGCTCAACCGCTCAAGGGCGCTCGCATCGCCGGCTCTTTGCACATGACCGTGCAGACCGCGGTGCTAATCGAAACTTTGGTTGCCCTCGGCGCGCAGGTGCGTTGGGCCTCTTGCAATATCTTTTCTACCCAGGATGAAGCCGCGGCAGCTGTTGTTGTCGGCGAGCACGGAACCGTCGACGCACCAAGCGGAACTCCGGTTTTCGCTTGGAAGGGCGAGACCCTCACCGAATACTGGTGGTGCACAGATCGCATTTTCGATTGGTCGAGCGAAGCCTCAGCAGAGGGCAAGAACTATATCGGCCCAAACATGATTCTCGACGACGGTGGCGACGCAACTCTCTTGGTGCACAAGGGTCGCGAATTTGAGCTTGCCGGTTCGGTTCCGCCAACCGGTCTCGACGACAGCGAAGAGTATTCGGTGATTCTCGAATTGCTTCGCGGTTCGCTGAAGACCTCACCGAACCGCTTCACCGAAATCGCAAAAGAGATCAAGGGTGTCACTGAAGAGACCACAACCGGTGTTCACCGTCTCTACGAATTCCACAAGCGCGGCGAACTTCTGTTCACAGCAATCAACGTCAACGACTCGGTTACCAAATCGAAGTTCGACAACAAATACGGCATTCGTCACTCGCTGCCAGATGGCCTAAACCGCGCAACCGATGTTCTCATCGGCGGCAAGACAGTTTTCGTTGCCGGCTACGGAGATGTCGGCAAGGGGTCGGCCGAGGCAATGCGAGGCCAGGGTGCTCGCGTAATCGTTAGCGAAGTTGACCCGATCTGCGCTCTGCAAGCCGCCATGGATGGCTTTCAGGTTGCCAGGCTCGAGTCGGTCATCGAAACCGTCGACATTTTTATTACTGCTACCGGCAACACCCACATCATTCGCCCAGAGCACCTGATGCAGATGAAGCACCTTGCCGTGGTTGCCAACGTTGGTCACTTCGATGACGAGGTCGACATGGCCGGAATCTCGCAAATCAAGGGCGTCGAGAAGATCGAAATCAAGCCGCAGGTGCACGAGTGGCGCCTGCCAAACGGCCGCTCTGTGCTGATTCTCAGCGAGGGCAGGCTGATGAACCTTGGCAACGCCACGGGCCATCCGAGCTTTGTAATGAGCAATTCGTTCAGCAACCAGGTGCTCGCGCAGATTGAGCTATTCACCAAGACCGACGAGTTTGAACTCGGTGTGCACATCTTGCCCAAGCACCTCGACGAGAAGGTTGCCAGTTTGCACCTAGCCGCTTTGGGTGTTGAATTGACCCAACTGACCTCTGAGCAGGCCCGTTACATCGGTGTTTCGGTGAACGGCCCATTCAAGGTTGAGCACTACAGGTATTAGGAGCAGCACATGAGCTGGAAAATTCTGGTCGTCGAAGACGAAAAGCTAATGCTTGAAATGGCCCAGACCACGCTCGAAGTTGCCGGCCACAGAGTTGTTACCTGCGATTCGGGCACCGATGCCGTGCGAGTTTTTCAAGACACCAAACCAGACGTTGTAATTCTCGACTGGATGCTGCCGGGCAAGGATGGTCTCGAGATTCTTCAAGAGCTCGTAGCGCTTGCAAACACTCCCGTGATCATGGCTTCTGCAAAGACCGAGGTTGAGGATGTTGAGCGAGCTCTAGATCTCGGAGCTGACGACTACATCAAGAAGCCTTACGGCGGCAAAGAACTCATTCGCACAATCACTGCGGTTATGAATGTGCCAGAACGTTCAGACAACACCATCGTTGAAATTGGCCCGCTGACAATCGACGTTTCTGCCTACGAGGTAACTCGCGGCAACAAGCAAATTCTTTTGACCCCGCTCGAGTTCAATCTCTTGCTGACAATCGCAGAAGACCCGAAGCACACCTTCACCCGCGAAGAGTTGCTGAAGAAAGTTTGGTTGCACAAAAACCTAAACGAAGAGGGTGACTTCAAAGGCAAGATCGACACTCGCCTGGTGAACGTTCACATTCAGCGTTTGCGTTCGAAGATCGAAGAGAACCCAGACGAACCACAAATCGTCACAACCGTTCGCGGCCGCGGCTATAAGGCCGGCGCTTACTAAATGTTCTTGAGACGCGCTCTTGAGCGCGCCATCGGTGTTCTTCGAAGAAACCTGCAGGCTAGGGCGGTTGTCACCACAATTGCTCTTTCGCTCGGTGCGCTCGTGGTTCTCGGTGGTTTTCTCTCGTTCGGCATCGGCAACGGGCTCTACCAGACCCGACTAGATCAGGTGCTCGATGAGTCTGAGCGCGCGGTGATTGACGTGCAGAACACATTCGCGGCTTCAAACGCCAACGACGAAGTGGCCCTGCAGTCGCTGATCAACTCAGTTGTGCCGCGCCTCGAAAACAAATCGGCAGATCAGGCAAGGCTCGTTGCGCTGCTGAGAACTCCGAGCCAAACTAGCGCTGCCGTGCTGCAGAGCCCGATTTCTAGCGACCTAGACCTGTCGGTTATCAGCCAGTCGCTGCGCGGCAAGGTGCAGGTTACCCCCGGCCGCCTGGTCTACCAGGCCACCGAGCTCAAGGTTGGCGTCAACACCCATCCGGGATTAGTCGTTGGCGCACCGGTTGAAATTCCGCTAGCGGGTGTCTACGAGCTCTATCTGGTTTACGACCTGCAGCGCGAGCAAGAGACCCTCGACCTCGTGCAAGGCACGCTTGTCTTCGGTGGACTGATTGTTTTGCTGATCATCGGTTTGGTGAGTTGGTGGGTGACCTCACGAATTGTTCAGCCAGTGCGACGAGCCGCGCGAGTTAGCGAAAAGATTGCAGAAGGCGCGCTCGATGAGCGAATCGAAGAGCAGGGCGAAGATGTTATTGCTCAGCTCGGTCGCTCGTTCAACGCCATGGCAGACAACCTTCAAGATCAGTTGAAGCAGTATGAACAGATTTCAAAGATGCAGCAGCGCTTTGTGTCTGACGTTTCGCACGAGCTGCGCACACCGCTAACGACAATCAAGTTGGCCGGCGAGTTGATTTATGACAACCGCGAGGGATTCGCGGCACCGATCAAAAAGAGCGCAGAAGCGATGAACTCGCAGATTCATCGATTCGAAACTCTTCTTGAAGACCTGCTTGAGATTTCTCGCTATGACGCCGGCGCTGTTGCCGGAGATTTCGAGAAGGTCGAGCTTTTGTCGGTTGTGAAATCGGCCATCGCCTCGATTGAGCCGCTCGCCGAGAAAAAGGGTTGCGAGATTGTTCTCGAAGCGCAGGCTGAATCAATCGAGGCCGAAATTGACAGTCGCCGCATCGAGAGGCTTTTGCGCAATCTTCTCGCCAACGCGGTTGAGCACGGCGAAGGCAAACCGATAGTCGTTGCAGTCGCGGGTGGGGTAAACGCCGTTGCCGTCAGCGTTACCGACCAGGGCGTTGGCATGACGAGAACCCAGCTAGACCGAGTCTTCGATCGATTCTGGCGTGCAGACCCAGCGCGAAAGCGCACCTCTGGCGGCACCGGCCTCGGATTGGCTATTTCGCTAGAAGACGCCAACCTGCACTCGGGATGGCTTCAGGTTGCCGCTAAGCCGAACGAAGGTTCGACTTTCAGACTCACCCTGCCGCGCTACCAGGGCTCAGTTTTCTCGCAGTCACCGCTGCCGCTGCCACCACGCAAGAAGCAGGTGAAAGATGAGAGCTAGAAGTTTCAAGATTCTGGCGTTGCTACTTCTGGCGTCGCTAACCCTTAGTTCTTGCGCCAAGCTGCCCACCGGTTCTGAAGTTCGAGTTGGCTCAGACATTCAATCTGAACTAAGCACCGACTACCTCTACTACTCGCCAAGCGATCCGATTGAGGGTGCCGGGCAGCAGACAATCATGGATGGTTTCCTAAACGCCGCAACGGGCCCGCAGAATGACTATGAGGTTGCCCGCAAGTACTTGAGTGAAGACTTAGCTTCAAAGTGGAACCCGAGCGCCGAACTTTTAGTTGGCGATTCGAGACCGGTGATTAACCTGTCTGAATTAAATGACGCCACGGTCACGTTCAAGGCAGCTGCGCGAGTGGACGAACTCGGTCGCTACCAGCAGTTAGTTCCTTCAATAACTCGCACTATGAAATTCGCTTTTGTCGAAGAGAACGGTGAGTGGCGAATAAGTGAAGCACCAGATACAACCGTTCTGGTTCGACCGGTATTCGACGTATTGTTCAAGAACTACTCGCTTTTCTTCTATGACAATCAAGAGCGCTACCTGATTCCAGAAACACGTTGGTTTGCAACCAGAGTTGCAACCTCAACCAAATTGGTGTCAGCACTTTTGGCCGGCCCAGAGTTCTGGTTGGCCGATGCCGTTCAATCGTCGTTTCCAAGCGACACGAAGCTAGCGCTCGATTCGGTTCTCGTGCAAGACGGCGTTGCGATAGTCGATCTCGATGCTTCTGCAAACAGCACAACCATTTCGCAGCGGCAGCGCATGCTTGTGCAACTCACGGCAACGCTCACGCAACTGCCAAACGTTTTCTCGGTGCAAATCAGAATCGAGGGAGTGCCGCAGAACATCGCCAACCTGCCCTACCAGGTTTCGCTCGCCAATAACCCCGACCCAATCGTCCTGAGCACCGAGGGCTTCAGGCAGCTTTCAACCGATGCAATGCCGATGACTCGGGCGAGCGAGGCAGCGCTGGCTTGGGGTGCCTATGACTTTGGAATCAACAACCAGCAGACCCTCTTGGCTCTCAGTGGCCCAAGGGGAGTCGGCCTAACCCGCCTGGTGGGCGGCAAGGCAGACCCGATTGCAATCGACTCGAGGGCAGGCCTGCTCGCCCCAGAGATTGATCCGCAAGGCTACATCTGGACCCTCGGAGCTTCTAACGACTCAGCCCTGCTGGCCTTCAACTCATCGGGCGAGCAACGCTTCGCAACTCTTGGCTGGCTGGCCCAGGGCGAACACCTGGCATTCTCAATCTCTCGCGAGGGCGGCCGAATCGCGTTTTTGATGCGCTTCGAAGATTCGGTGAGAATCTATGTCGCCGCCATCGTGCGCGACGAAAACGGTGAACCGGTTTCAATCGCGACACCCATCCGTGTTGGCGCATCTGAACGACCCGTAAGTTCAATTTCATGGATAGGTGACACGACCGTTGCGACTATCGCCGAATCTGTTGGCAGCCCGAACTATCCGCTCTACTTGCAGATTGGTGGTCAGTCAAAACGACTATCGCCGGTTGCCGATGCGAAGTCGATTGTTTCGAATGGACTTTCTTCGGCGGCCTATTCGCTCGAATCAAACCAAGATCTTCGTCTGCTGCGGTCGCTCACCTGGATCAACATCGCAAAGGATATATTGGCGATTCACTTCGCCGGCTAACTTCGAGGCTGAATCACTGTTAGCAACTCGAGCGCTCTGCCGGTTTCTGTGATGGCATTTGCCATGAGTTTTTTCGAACCGTTGCTCGATTTGCTTTTGCCTTCTGCCTGCGCCGAATGTTCTCTGCCGCCAACGGTCTATTGCCGCAATTGTTTGAGCCGACACGAAGCTCACTTGGTTGAGCGCAGCTACTTTGTGTCTGGGCAGCTTGCCGTGGCGAAAAAGTTGCCTGGTCTTGCGCTATCGGTTCTAGACGATTCGGTTTCGAGAGCGATGACAGCCTTCAAAGAAAAGAATCAATTTGCCGTGGCACGCTCGATGGTCGATGCGCTGCTTCCAGACGAGAGTTTGTGGCCGGTAGATCTAGTTGTTGCTGCTCCGAGTGCTAGGGCCAATTTCAAGAAACGCGGATTCGTGCCAGCTGAGCTGATTGCCGAGCGGGTTGCCAAGCGCTGGGATCTGCCCCACCTGCGCTCGGCGCTCACGCTGGTTAGAAGGGTCGAAGATCAGGCCTCGCTCACTGTTGAGCAGCGTCAGCAGAACCTGGTCGAGGCCATGCGGGCTAACCCGAGGGTTGCGGGCAAGCGGGTTCTGCTCGTCGATGACATCGTGACCACCGGTTCGACCATTGCCGAGGTTGCCAGAGCCGTGGCCGCTGCCGCAGCCGAGCCGGTGGCATTCGTGGTTCTGGCCGAAACTCTGCGCCGGCATGCGCCCAGCCCACATCCAGCAGGCTTTCAGGTTGGGCCTATGGCCTCGCCTAAGATTGACTAAGTAAATCAACCGACTCGTCTGGAGCTCAATCTTGGCAAATATTCTCGACAAGGTGCTGCGCGCCGGAGAAGGCCGAATTCTCGGCAAACTGCGCAACTACGCGAACGCTGTAAACACTCTCGAAGAGTCATTCAGCTCGCTTACCGAAGAAGAGCTCAAGAGCGAAACCGATAGCCTGCGTGAGCGTTACGCCGCCGGTGAGTCTCTAGACGACATGCTTCCAGAGGCATTCGCGGCAGTTCGCGAGGCCGCAAAGCGCACCCTTGGCATGCGCCCATACGACGTTCAGATCATGGGTGGAGCCGCCCTTCACCTTGGCAACATCGCCGAGATGAAAACCGGTGAAGGTAAAACTTTGGTGGCAACAACCGCCGCCTACCTAAACGCCATCGCGGGTCGCGGTGTGCACATCGTTACCGTAAACGACTTCTTGGCCAACTATCAGAGTGAACTGATGGGTCGCGTTTTCAGAGCTCTCGGAATGACCACCGGTTGCATTCTTGCTGGGCAAGACCCTGCGCAGCGTCGTGCCGAATACCTGTGCGACATCACCTATGGAACCAACAACGAATTTGGTTTCGACTACCTTCGTGACAACATGGCCTGGGATAAAGCCGACCTCGTGCAGCGCGGTCACTTCTATGCAATCGTCGACGAGGTTGACTCGATTCTTATCGACGAGGCCCGCACACCTTTGATCATCTCTGGCCCAGCTTCTGGCGAGGCCAACCGCTGGTTTGGCGAGTTTGCAACCATCGCCGCAAAACTTCAGCCGGTTATCGATTACGAAGTTGACGAGAAAAAGCGCACGGTTGGAATTCTTGAGCCTGGAATCGAAAAGGTAGAAGACTACCTAGGCATCAGCAACCTTTACGAGTCGGCAAACACTCCGCTGATTTCGTTTCTAAACAACTCGTTAAAGGCAATCGCTTTGTTCAAGCGCGACAAAGACTACGTGGTCATGAACGGCGAAGTCTTGATCGTTGATGAGCACACCGGCCGCATGCTGCCTGGCCGTCGCTACAACGAAGGTTTGCACCAGGCAATCGAAGCCAAAGAGGGCGTCGAGGTCAAGGCCGAGAACCAGACTCTCGCGACCATTACTTTGCAGAACTACTTCAGGCTCTACAAGAAGATTGCCGGCATGACCGGTACTGCAGAGACCGAAGCTGGCGAATTCATGGGCACATACAAGCTCGGTGTCGTTCCGATTCCGACCAACAAGCCGATGATTCGAATCGACCAGTCAGACCTGATTTACAAGAACGAAGAGATCAAGTTTGCGATGGTTGTCGAAGACATCGCAGAGCGTCACGCCAAGGGGCAGCCGATTTTGGTTGGAACCACCTCGGTCGAGAAGAGCGAGTATCTCTCTAAGTTGCTTGCCAAGCGCGGTGTTCGCCACGAGGTCTTGAACGCTAAGAATCACGCCCGTGAGGCTGCAATTGTGGCTCAGGCAGGTCGTCTAGGTGCCGTAACCGTTGCCACCAACATGGCCGGCCGTGGAACCGACGTAATGCTCGGTGGAAACGCCGAGTTCTTGACTGTCGACGCCCTGAACAAGCGCGGGCTTAACGCCGATGAGACCCCTGAGGAATATGAAAAAGCCTGGGCAGCCGAGTTCGAAAAGATCAAAGAGCAGGTAGCGCAAGACGCCGAGAAAGTTCTTGCTGCCGGCGGTTTGTATGTTCTCGGAACCGAGCGTCACGAATCTCGTCGAATCGACAATCAGCTTCGCGGTCGTTCTGGTCGTCAAGGTGACGTCGGTGAATCGCGTTTCTACCTTTCGCTAACCGATGACCTAATGCGCCTGTTCAACTCTGGTGCAGCTGCGAGCATGATGAACCGTCCGGGTGTTCCTGACGACACAGCAATCGAATCAAAGATTGTCAGCCGCGCGATTCAAAGCGCGCAGTCGCAGGTTGAGGGCCGAAACGCCGAAATTCGCAAGAACGTTTTGAAGTATGACGATGTCATGTCGCGTCAGCGTGAAGCGATCTACAACGACCGCAGGCACATCCTTGAGGGTGATGACATTCAGGCACGCATCGCAGGCTTCTTGAACGATGTTGTTACCGATGTCGTGAACCAGCACATCGTTGAGGGCAGCGGAAAAGACTGGGATCTCGAAGCGCTCTGGAACGACTTGAAGACCGTGTATCCGGTTGGTCTAGAAATCTCTGAGGTCTTGGCCGAAGCCGGCAACCGCAGTCGACTAACTCGCGACTGGCTAACCCGCGAACTCGTATCTGACGCGAAGGTTGCCTACGAGAAGAGAACCGAGCAGATTGGCGAGGCCGCAATGCGCGAGCTTGAGCGTCGAGTTGTCTTGTCGGTTGTCGATCGCAAATGGCGTGACCACCTTTACGAGATGGATTACCTCAAAGAGGGAATCGGTCTTCGTGCCATGGCGCAGCGCGACCCGTTGGTTGAATACCAGCGCGAGGGCTACGGCATGTTCCAGCAGATGATGGGTGCCATCAAAGAAGAAGCCGTTGGCTTTATGTTCAACATCGAGGTTCAGGTGCAAGCCGCCGAATCGGTTGAGCAGGTCAAGCCAGACGTCAAGAAGCTCACCTACACCGCTCCGAGTGAAGACGGCAGCGCCGAGGTTCACCAGGGTGGCTCAGGCGGCCCGGTAAAGCCAAACAAAGGCAAACCAGACGACAAGTCTGGTAAGGGAAGCTCTTTCTTCAGAAACTAGATGACTGAAACCGAGGTGGCTCGCCACCGCCGGTTTATGCCCTCTAGCCTGATGGTCACCGCTCGAGTGCGGGTAGCCGATTGAACCAGCACAACTGACTCAACTACGCCATCACGCGGCTCCTGCTTCTTCATGTTTCCTACGCGCAGTTGCGGGGCTTTGGTTGCCTCTCCGCGTTTGGCTCGCTCTTGAGCAACCTTCACCGAGCGATCTCGCAGCCTCAGATAAACATCTTCGCTCAGGTGTGCGGCGAGCTGGCTGATGTTGCGCACACCTGCGATAACTTCAACAATTGCCGGGGCCAGCATTCGCAAGAGTTTGTCGGGGCTCTCTAGTTCTTCGGTTTTGCAATACTGCTCGCCGAAATAGTCGGCTTCTTGAATCTTGTTCTTCACAACCCTTGGCCTCTTCGCGCCCGGTTTCTTGACGGTTGGTCTTGCTTCTTTGCTTTGTTCTGGCTTCTCTTTCTCTTTCATGATCTGCTCTTTCCCCCAATCCAATCTGGCGTGGTGCTTAGACGCTATTGCCAAAGGAATTCTTGGTAAATAGAAAAGTTCGGTCTGTGTATAACTTTTTAGTATTTGTCAGTCGCGGCTAAATAATTCATGCATGAATCCTGAGGCGTTTTTTGAAGAGCTTGAATCACAGTTTGTCGATGACAATCGTTGCCATGAGTTGCGCAAGTATTTTGCCAGCTGTAACCGGCTTTCGCTTCGAGTTTGCGGCACCGAATTCTCGCTTGTCGCGCCGATTCTCGGTAGCGACTTCGCGGTGGGCTTCTGTGAAAAGCGAGCATCATGGATGTGTCTTGGCAAAAACAAAGTCACGCTGGTTCGCTTCGTTGCCGATGCAGATTCGCAACTACCCAAACTGCGAATTCGCACAACCTCGTTCAGCGACTTCATCAATGAGTTGAAACCGCCGTTTGCTGCCGAACTAAAACCAGCCGGCCAACCAAGTTTCGTGGCAGCGGTGACAGCCGCTGACCACGGTTTGGTTTACTTCAAGCTGCCGGGTCTGCACGAACCGCTTTCTGCTTTAGGGCTAGAGGTTCTGGATTGGATGATGCTACTTGAATCGCAAGACTCTTCTGCACTCGAAGAATGGCGCGATCGATGAGGGCCAAGGCGGTTAACGGTGGCAACCGAAAAATGCTCGCGATTCTTGCGGTTGCCCTGTTGGCTGCTTCGGTTGCCCTGTTGCTCTCGACCTATCGAAGCGAGCCGCTCAAAGAGTTTCTGGTGGCTAAGCGCGACCTTGCGTCTGGGTCACAACTCACTCAGGCCGACTTCGAGCAGGTGACCCTAGACCTCGATGCCGATGACGTCTACCTCAGCCGGTTAGCACCCGAGGCCACGCTTGCGAGTGCTGTGCGCAAGGGCGAGCTGCTGCCCGTTTCGGCCATGGGTTCGACCGTGGCAAGGCACGCCCTGGTGCTGACGCCATCACAGCCGCTGTCGACGTCAATTCGAGTTGGTTCCCTCGTTGACGTTTGGTTCGTTGCCAGAAATTCGACAGCCAATTCGGCATCGGTGCCTCAGCGCGTCGCCACCGCGGTCGAGGTGCTTGCCGTGGTGAAACCAGATGCCAACGCAGCCTTTGGCAGTGAGGCTGTGCGTTTAGAAGTTGCGGTGCTGCCCAGCGATTTAGCTGCGCTGATGTTGGCGAGCGCAGACGGCGGGTTCATCGGTGTCGTCGGCAACAGTTGAAGGGCAAGTTGTTGTTGCCTGGTCTGCCGCCGGGTCGACCGGCAGAAGCACTCTGCTAGCTGCCTTTGCCTGCGAGTTGGCCAAAGCAAATCAACGAGTTCTGGTAATTGATGCCGATGTGCATGCGCCTTCGATGATTCAAATCCTCGGATTCGACCAAAACTACTCGGGGTTGAGTGCGGCCATCAGGATGCAAAGTCATGGGCAACTAGATCTGCCGGCCTTCGAGCAACTCTTGCTCGACTTCGAGATGCCAAAGAGTCGGCTCAAACTATTGGCCGGAATAACCATGGTGAATCGCTGGCCAGAAGTTGGATTCGAAAACCTGCGGACCCTGATCAAGTTTGCTTGCACGCAGTTCGACTTCGTGTTGGTCGACGTTGCAGCATCGCTCGAAACCTCGCTTGTTGATTCTCGCTTGCTAAGCGAGCGAAACGCAGCAACGCTTGCAGCTCTTTCGGTTGCGACTCACGTGATCGCCATCACCACAGCAGACGTTATCGGTCTCAATCGGTTTATCTGGGCGAGCGAAAATCTGCGAGACCTAAAGCTCGATGCGCAAACTTATGTTGTCGTGAATCGCTTCAACCAAGAGGTGCTCGGCAGAAAAGCGGTAGCCGAAGTTTCTGAGGCAATTGCACGGTTTGCCAAGCACGAGACATCGGTATTCATTGAAGAAGACTGCAGCCTCTTTACCCGTTCGCTGAGAGAAGGCGTGCCGGTTGCCTTGGTTGGCAAGAACTCTGCAGCCAAGCAGGCTGTAGCCCAGTTTGCGCTTGGCCGGCTGCTCAACCTGCCTTCTAAATCAAGTCGTCGGCTGGCTAAACTCGGTTAGGTGTCGACCCTAAACGAACTCATGAAGAAGCATGGCCAAAGTGCTAATGCCGACATCGAGTGGTTGCACCTAGTCATCTCTGAGTGGCAGCTGATTGCCGACCTCTCGATGGCCGACCTGGTGCTCTGGGTTCGAGACGCAAACGGCAAGTTCTTTGCGCTAAGCAACGCACGCCCATCATCGGCCCCAACGCTGTTCTACCGCGACATCGCCGACTCCGAAGCCCCGAAACAGTGGAGAGCTGGACTCGAGCAGGTCTTTGCCACCGGGCAGCCGTTCTTTTTGGCGAGCGAGATTTTCGATGGCATAAAGTCGCGTTTCGAGGTCTCGCCAGTTCGCCGGCATTTGTCAGAAAACAGCGAGGTAGCAGATCGGGTTGTAGCCTTCATTTCGCGCCACACCAAGATCGACACCACGATTCAGCCCAACAAGATCTCAATCAACTACCTGAGAGCTGCCAACGACCTGCTCGAAATGGTTGCCCACGGCGAGTATCCCGACTTCAATTCGCCAACCGGGTCAAAGCGCGGTGCTCCGAGAGCAAACGACGGCCTGATTCGCCTCGACCAAGAGGGCGACGTAATCTTTGCCAGCCCAAACGGCATCTCGGCCTTCAATCGCCTCGGTGTCGACGGCGAGCTCGAGGGTCGCTCGCTAGCCGAGGCCGCCACGATGGTGATGAAAGACTCAACCAACGTCGACGAGTCGTTACCGCTGGTGCTAACCGGTCGCGCTGCCTGGCGCGCCGACATCGAATCTGAAACTCTTACGCTTTCACTGCGCGCGATTCCGCTGAAGGCCGACGGCAGGCGAGTGGGTGCACTCGTGCTCTGCCGTGACGTCACCGAGTTGCGTCGTCAAGAGCGTGAACTAATCACCAAGGATGCCACCATCCGTGAAATTCACCACCGCGTAAAGAACAACCTGCAAACCGTATCAAGCCTCTTGCGCATGCAGTCGCGAAGGTCTGAGAGCGAAGAGATTCGCGATTCGCTCGAGCAGGCGATGCGACGCGTTTCTGCGATTGCACTTGTGCACGACACCCTGTCTGAGGGTGTTAACCAAGACCTCGACTTCGACCAGGTTTTCGATCGCGTGCTGCAACTAACCGGCGAGGTTGCCGCAACTCACAACACTTCGGTTCGCACCGTTGTCGACGGAAAGTTCGGACAGTTGCGCAGCGAGATCGCAACTCCACTCGCGGTTGCGCTAACCGAAATTGTGAGCAACGCAATTGAACACGGATTAGCCAATCGCAGCGGACTCGTTTTGGTTAACGCCAATCGCAAACCGAAGCGCCTCGAGATCACGGTGTCTGATAACGGCACCGGTTTGAAAGATGGAGAGCTTGGCCCAGGTCTCGGCACGCAGATTGTTCGTGCTCTGGTCGAGGGTGAATTGCGCGGAAGCATTCGCTGGTTCTCGCCGAGCGATGGCGGCACCAAAGTTTCTATTTCACTGCCAATTGGCTAATGAAAAACCCGCCTCGAGGGCGGGTTCTTTCAAAACTTTTGTTTAGCTGGCGCGACGGGCGCGGGCATACTTGCGCTTCAGTGACTTGCGCTCATCCTCGCTGAGGCCACCCCAAACACCGGTGTCCTGGTTCTCTTTGATGGCGTATTCGAGGCATAGGGTCGCCACAGTGCATTCGCGGCAGACCGCTTTTGCTTGCTCGATTTGTTCTACTGCAGGGCCGGTGTTTCCGATCGGAAAGAAGAGTTCAGGGTCTTCGGTTAGGCAACGAGATTCGTTGAGCCACTGCATGTCCATATATGGTTGTCCTTTAAAACTGCCATTTTTACCCCATTGACCTACGCTTATTGAGCGGGTTCGAGGTGTTGTTTTCCTTCGAAAATAGTTTCACAATCGACCCCTTTTGGCAATACCCAAAAAGAGGATAAATGAGCCTAAAAGCCCGATTTCTAGCCCTTGCGTGGCAACTACGTGTTGCTGTAATGGTGATTTTTGCAGAAGCTCTGGCCACCTCAGGTGTGGCACTCTATTTTCTTTTCGGCCTGGTTACAGATGCCAAATTAGTTGGTGCTTTGATTGCACTTTGCGCTATCACTGCGGGCACCGCAGCCTATCTTTTCTTCGTCTCGCGCCAACTCGTTTTTCGCAAACGCTGGGCTAGAACCGCAGCGATTTTTTGGCAGCTAATTCAAATCGCGATTGCCTGGAATAGTTTCACCGGCGAAATCACCGGCTACTACTTCGGTGGCTGGTTACTCTCCACGGCCTTTATCGGTCTTTATTTTTTGCTAAACAAAGCGGTGGCCGAACAGACCACAGAAGAAATCGATCGCGACTAGATTCGCAGCTCTAAATGCCCAGTTGCTTGCGCAGCATGGCCACGTGACCGGTGGCTTTGACGTTGTAAAGAGGCAGGGTGATCTTGCCCTTCTCGTCAATCACAAAAGTTGATCGCAGAACACCCTCATACTGCCGGCCGTAGAGAACCTTCGCACCATAAGAGCCAAATAGATTGTGCACCTCTAGCGACTCGTCGCTTAGCAAAACAAAATTCAATTTCTGGTCTGTGTGAAACTTCTTCAGCTTCTTGATCGGGTCTTTCGAAATACCAATCACCGTGTAGCCCGCCGCCTTGAGCGGGTTTAGGTTGTCGTTGAAGTCGCAGGCTTCTTTGGTGCAGCCTGGGGTAGATGCCGCAGGAAAGAAATAGACGATCACTTTTTGACCTTTGAAATCGGTCAGTTTTACTTTGTCGCCATCCTGGTTAGGCAGGGTGAATGTTGGCGCTTTGGTGCCCTCTTCGAGTCTTTCAGTGGTCATCTGAACCTCCGTGGTTGGGGTGAATACTCCGATTTTACCGAGCCAAACTGAACAGACGCTGAACGTTGGTCGATTGGCGACTGCTAGCCAGAATCTGCTATTCTTGGGACTCGTTGTGCGGTTTCGCCAGCACGCGCCTCTAGCTCAATCGGCAGAGCAACTGACTCTTAATCAGTGGGTTCCGGGTTCAAGTCCCGGGGGGCGCACGAAAATCCAGTTTCTTCTCACGAGAGCTGGATTTTCTTCATTTTGGCCCAATAGGGCAACTAAACCAGAAGCGCGCTCTTCAGCCAAGACTTGGCTTTTGCCAGGTAATCCTTGGCGCGTTGAGAATCTGGAGCGAGTCCGTCAAACGCGTGCGGAGCGCCAACGACAATCTCGAGTTCGCAGGCAACGCCAGCCGCAGAGAGTTTGTTGGCGTATGCGCGATCCTCTTCAAAGAACAACTCGACGTCGCCAACACCTATCCATGTTTTTGGCAAACCACTTAGATCGGTTCTTCGGGCAGGTGCGGCATAGTGCGAGACATTGTCGGTTCCGAAGTTCTTGCCCAGGTATGAGCTCCAGCCGGAGAGATTCATTTTGTTATTCCAAATGAAGTGGTTGATTTCGTCGAGCGATCTGTTTTGAGCGGTGCGGTCGTCGAGCATCGGGCAGAACAGCCATTGGGCAGCAGGCTGCGCGCCACCCTCGTCTTTGAGTCGCAAAACCAATCCGGCTGCAAGGCCACCACCGGCACTCACGCCGCCGATTGCGATGCGTTTCGCGTCAACGCCTCTTGCGGCTGCGTTCTCGAGCAGCCAAGACCAAGCGCTGTGGCAATCGTCGACTGCCGACGGGTATGGGTTCTCGGGCGCAAGTCGGTAGTCGGGCGAGACGATGACGATGTCTAGCTCTGATGCCGTGCTGGCAAGCAGTGCGTCATCCATGGCAGGTGAACCAATCATCATGCCACCGCCGTGAATGTAGAGCATGGCAGCGCGATCTTTGTTGCCGGTCGGCGTGTAGATTCTGAGATTCAAACCGCCCGCGGTCTTCTCTTTTGAAATGGTGATGCCCGCAGGAGTTTTGATTCGGGGGAGCAACAGGGGCAGAAGCGATCTGGTGATGGCTCGACCCAGTCGGTTGGTCACCGGAAGTTTCGGAAATGAAGCGGTGGCTTTTCTGAGTTCTGGATGAATCTGGTTGATGTCCATTTTGAATCTCCCTAACGTCTTTGTTTGGTGATTACTCGATTGCTGCAATCTGGTGACTGGCTCCATTATGGCTTGTCTGTGGCTAACCCTATTGTTTGGGCATGTTTCGATTTCGGGCGGCCAAGATTGGTCTTCTTGTGGCGCTGCTTGTTCTATTGACCGGATGCGCCCATCCCGTTTGGCCACATGCCGACAACAAGGAACTGCGATCGGCGATGGCTGAGGCTGGGCAGCACTGCGGGCCGCTTGTCGAAGATGAAGAGACCTGGCCAAGTTTCGACTGCACGTCGGCGGCCAACGACGGTTACGTCGTTGTCTATGAGAATCACGAAGAACTCGTTGACGCGCTATACGCCTACTGCCGTGAGTCGTATGCCGAGTTTGATCAGAATGATTGGGTCACATCTGCCGGCTACTTTGTCAGGTCAGGCTCGGCGATAATTGACACGCTAAGAAAGCACTTGGATTACGACTTTCGCTCGGCGCAGGCTTTCTGTTTCGAGATATGAGTCAACTCAGGAGACCCCGATGGCGTTTGCCGATTTGAGCATCGAGCAGCAGGTCGAGACCATGTTGCCGCTTGCTCGTCAAATCATCGACGGCTTTGACCTCGGCGCGTGTGAACTTGAGTCGATCAACCACGAGTTCAATAGCACCTTCAAAGTCACCGCTTCGAGCGGCGAACGATTCGCCTTGCGCATAAACGTCAACTCGAAGCGCACGCTGCCAAATCTGAGAGCCGAGATCTTTTGGGTCGGGCAACTCGCAACCGTCGCGGGCTTGACCGTTCCGGTTCCAATCAAGAACCGAAGCGGCGAATACATTTCAACTGTCTGGCACCCAATGCTTAAGCGCAATCTTCATGCGGTGTTATTCAGTTGGCTAGATGGTAAAGAGCTGGGTGATGAACCGACAGAAGAGATGATGCGAGCCGCCGGGCGCGCGATGGCGAGAATGCATGCTGCCGCACGAGACATCAGGTTGCCAGAAAGCGCTAGCCTGCCGATCGTAGATGACGTTTTCTGGGATAACGGCGACTCGATTGAACCCTCAGATTTAGTCACGACTGAAGAGAAAGCAATCATTGCGAAAGCCGTTGAGAAAATCGAGGCCATCACTCGCGATCTCTACTCACGCAATCGCCCCCAACTCATTCACGCAGATATTCATCCTTGGAATGTGATGTGGCAGGGCAGTGATGTTGCCATATTCGATTTCGACGACTGCGTTATCGGTCTGCCGGTGCAAGACATCGCGGTCACTCTTTATTACAACGACACCGATGAGCAAGATGCCGCTTTTCTTGCTGGCTATCAAGAGTTAGCGCCATTGCCCGAATTCACCCACGATGAGATGTCGGCACTCAAGTTGCAGCGCAGAATCGTTTTGTTGAGTTACATTCTTGAAACCGAGAACCCCGAGCACAGGGCCATAGTGCCGGAGTATTTGGCCAAGACCATCAAACGCATTGAAGAAGTTTTTGGCCGATAATCGCCAACTCGCGGGTTTTTAGCCCAACTCTCTGGGCGCGATGAATTAGTTTTGAACCCATGTGGGTTTTGCTGCTTGTCTCTGTCGCCGGTTTCTTGGCACAGCTTGTTGACGGCGCAATGGGTATGGCCTTTGGTGTCACCTCGACAACACTCCTTATCTTTCTGGCCTACAACCCAGCGGCAGCATCGGCCATCGTGCACTTGGTTGAGATTGTCACTTCTTCAATTTCAGGCGCATCTCACATCAGATTCGGCAACGTCGACTGGCACGCACTGGTCAAGGTTGCGGTTCCGGGCGCGGTGGGCGCGTTCATTGGGGCAATGCTGCTCAGTAGTGTCGATCTCTCTGCGGCCAGACCATGGACGGCGAGCATTCTCTTGGCGCTGGGTGTGCTCGTGCTCTACCGTTTCACGCGGCCAATCATTCTCGGCAAGAAACGACGCGCTCGCGCACGCTGGCTTGCACCGCTCGGCTTGGTTGGTGGGTTCATCGATTCCACCGGCGGCGGCGGTTGGGGTCCGGTAGTCACCACGTCGCTGACCGCTTCGAACGCGCTCGAGCCGCGCAAGGCAATTGGCACAACCAACACTGCAGAATTTGTTATCGCACTGGCGGCGAGCATCGGCTTTTTGATCGGACTTGGCGCAGAACAGATCCCCTGGGATGCGGTAGGCGCACTTCTAATCGGTGGCGCACTGGCAGCACCGATTGCTGCTTGGTTAGTGAGCAAAGCACCGCAGCGGTTGCTCGGAATCTTGGTTGGTAATTTGATCATCGCATTAAACGTGCGGCAACTAAGCATCTCGTTTGAGTTTCCACCGGTCGCTGCAATCAGCGCTTACTCGGCAATCGCAATCTTGGTCGTTGTTTCGGTAATTTACGGTGTGAAGTTGCTGAAGCAAGACAAACTCGCAAAGGGCGATTAGTTCGTTAGTCGTTTTCAAAGATTGCGGTAAACGTCTTTGCGGTGCGCAATTCGAACGACCAGAATTACCAGTCGCGAATCTTCAATTTGGTAGATGATTCTGTAGTCGCCAACTCGAACTCGAAACTTCGGTTCGGGTGAGATTAGCCTTCGCATTTTTGCGGGGCGCGGGTTAGATCGGAGCAATTCAATCGCTGCGAAGATACGACGTTGAGTTTGTTTGTCGAGTGCTTGCAGATCCTTCTTGATTTCTCTAGACCACTCGATGCTGAACTTAGATTTCGTCAAGATCGAGACCGAGCTCGGCTGCCAGCTCCTCGGTTGTGTAGGTTGGCTCTCCATTGCGAATAGCGGCCATTCGCTTCTCGGCAATCTCGGCGTCACGAGAATCTTCGAGCACCTGAAGGGCAAGTTTGGCCAATTCGGCATCCATGATGGTGACGGTCTTGCGGCCGTGATCTGTGATGGTCACCGGCTCGATGCGAGCGGCTTCGATGGTGTCTGCCCAGTTCTGACGGGCCTGCGTTGAGCTAATTGTGTTCATGTGCAAAATGTACATTATTTACATAATGCACGCAATAACCAACTAGCCCTTGGCGTGGAAGGCCAAGACCTGCTTCGCAAAGGCCTCAGAGAGCGACCAGGCCTGCTTGCGGTAGCTGGCAGCCAATTCATGCGACTTGGCCACCTGCTCGTCGAGATCGATGCCCTCGCGAATGAAGGCCCTACGGTAGGTGCTGAGCCACGCCAACTGCTGCGATAGCCCAACCTCTGGGTGAAACTGGGTCGCCCAAGCGCTGTCGCCAACCCTGAAGGCCTGCTTGATGCCATTGGTCTCGCCGAGCAGCACGGCAGTCTCTGGCAAATCGAAAGTGTCGTAGTGAAAGTGAAAGGCGTCGGCAGTTGAGCCGAGAGAGCCAAGAACCGGGTCAGCCGCAGCCTCGGGCAGCATGTTGACCTTGGTCCAGGCAAACTCGCCAGTCTCGGCCTTGTAGACCCGACCGCCGGCAGCCGAGGCCAGCAGTTGCGAACCAAAGCAGAGCCCGAGCAACGGGGTGCCGGAGTCGAGTGCCCAGGTCATGATTTTGCGCTCATGGGTCATCCATGGGTGTTCGGCCTCTTCAAGCACGCCAGCGTGGGCACCGAGCGAGATGATGCCCGAATACTGCCCGAGCTCGTCGAGCACTGGCCGGCCATCGCCGTCATTCTGGGCATCCCAGGTGTCCATGAGAATGCCCGCTTCGGCGATGGGGTTAGCCATTTCGTTGAGGTGGTCATCGATGTCGTGAACGATCACCAGAATCTTTGGCTGGGTGCTCATGGGGGTCCTCTCGCACATAGTCTCGGCTTCACCATGCTACCGCCGAGCAGGCCTAGACTCGAAGTCATGGCAAGTGAACACAATCACATTCCAGAACTTTCGCAACTCAGAACCCGTCACAGCTCAAAGTGGAGACGTTACGGAAACGACGTGTTACCAATGCACGTTGCAGAAATGGATTTCGAAATTTCAACTGGAATTCGCGAAACTCTCACAAAGATGATCGTCGAATCAGATCTCGGATACCTCGGCCCTGTAGCAGAGGTGGGCGAGGCCTTCTCGAAATATGCGGCGACCAAATGGCACTGGCAGGTTGACCCGCAGCGGGTCAAATTAGCCACGGATGTCGGCGTGGCTGCCGTCGAGCTCTTTCGAGTGCTCGTCAAGCCCGGTGACAAGATCATGCTGAACTCACCGGTCTACACAAACTTTTGGCACTGGATTCCAGAAGCCAAAGCTGAGATTGTCGATGTGCCACTCGACCGGGCTCGCGGTTGGCGACTCGACCTCGACGCAATCGATCACGTATTCGCAACGGGTGTGAAAGTGCTTTTGCTCTGCAACCCGCAGAACCCGTCTGGCACGGTTCACACCCGCGAAGAACTAACCGCGCTCGCGGCATCTGCTCGCAAGCACGGGGCAGTGGTAATCAGCGACGAGATTCACGCGCCGCTCACTTACAGCGAGAACACCTTTGTGCCGTTTCTCGACTGTGGCGAAGACGCCCGCGAGGTTGGCGTCTGCATAACTTCATCGAGCAAGTCGTGGAACACCGCTGGCCTCAAAGCAGCCATTGTGGTTTACGCTTCTGACGCGATGGCCAAAGTGATTACAAAGTTGCCCGAGGCGCTGCACTGGCGAGCTTCGCTGCTCGGTGCATTCGCGATGGCCGAGTCTTACGACGGCAGTGCCGATTGGGTCGATCAGGCGCGAGAGGTGCTCAACGAAAACCGGCACCACCTGCTGGCCGAACTGGCAGAGAAGCTGCCACAGGTGAAAACCCAGTTACCTAGCGCAACCTACCTGGCTTGGCTTGACGTTAGTGAACTCAACCTGGGCGAGAACCCGGCCGCGAAGATTCTTGCAGAGGCCAAAGTTGCGCTTGAACCAGGAACGAACTTTGGCCCGCAGTATGGGCAGTTTGTGCGCTTCAACTTTGCCTCGAGCAAAGAGAACATCACGGCAGCCATCGACCGCATCCGTGCGATCTAAGGGCAGCAGAGGCTAGAGCTGCTTGAGCGCTTGCTCGATGTCGCGAATCAGGTCGCTCGGGTGTTCGAGGCCAACCGATAGTCGAACAGTGCTTTCGGTGATACCCATTTGCAGCTGAACATCGGTGCCGAGGCGTCTGTGAGTTGTTGAGCTCGGATGGGTCATGAGCGACTTTGAATCGCCGAGGTTGTTCGAGATGTCGATAACTTGCAGCGCGTTCATGAATTTGAAAACCTTCGACTTGTCACCCTTGAAAGTCATTGCGATTGTCGACCCGCCACCGCGCATCTGCTTTTTCGCGAGCGAATAGTCGGCGTGAGATTTCAACCACGGATACCTAACGGCCGCAACCTTCTTGTTGCCCTCGAGAAACTTTGCGATCTCTAGTGCGCTCGAACTCATTCGCTCGACGCGCATCGACATGGTCTCAAGCGACTTGGTGAGCACCCAGGCCTCGAAAGCGCCCATGGTTGGCCCGGTGTGCCGAGTGAACTGGCGAAGCAAACCGTGAATGTAATCTTTGCGACCGCAGATAACGCCGCCGAGAACACGACCCTGACCGTCGATGTGTTTGGTTGCCGAATACATGACGACATCGGCACCGAGTTCGAGCGGCTTCTGCAAAACCGGCGAGGCAAGCACGTTGTCGACAATCACCGTTGCGCCAACCTTGTGTGCCAAATCGCTAACCATGCGAATGTCGACGATTTGCATCATCGGGTTGCTCGGGCTCTCGATGAAAACCACCTTTGTCGGCTGGCTCAGCGCAGCAGCCCACACCTTTTTGTCGTTGCCCTCAACGAGTTCAATCTGCACGCCCCACTTCGGCAGAATCTCGGTGAGCACCACATAGCAAGAGCTGAACATCGAGGCAGAAGCAACGATTCGATCGCCGGCCTGAACCAAACAGGCAACTGAGGCAAACATGGCAGACATGCCGGTCGAGGTCGCTAGAGCGGCCTCGGCACCTTCGATCTGGGCAATTCGCGCCTCGAAGGTGGCTACTGTCGGGTTGGCAAAACGCGAGTAAACAAAGTGCTCGGTCTCTTCTTTGAAGGCGGCTTCGGCTTGCTCGGCCGAGTCATAGGTGAAGCCAGAATTTAGAAAAAGGGCTTCGCCAGTCTCTCCATAACCGGTGCGCGCTAGGCCACCACGCACCGCAACGGTGTCGGGGTGCAGTGCCCAGTTGGCCGGGGCAGCATCGGTGCTGTCTTGATAACCCCAGGGGCGAACGCGTTTAGTCATTCGCCAAGTTTAGTTAGGCCCCGCAGAGCAGGTCTAGGCGGTTGGTAAGAATCTGCAACGGTGCCCGATTGAGAAAAGCGTCGACCTGCTGCTGGTTCGGCATGGTCAGTTGCACATCGGTGAAGCTCGAAAGCAGGCCAGACATTGAACTCTCGAGTTGGGTGTAGCTGTTCGACTTCTGGCCAAGTTGGTTTACCGTGCGCAAATTGTTTTGCGCCCAAACCGCCGCAAGCTCTGGGCGGTTGAAGTTTAGGTTCTTGAAGTCGGCATAGATCGGGCAGTAGCTCGAGTCGGTTGCAGATTTCTTCACAACCGGGGCAACCACGGCTGGTTCTTCTGATGCGTAGACGCAGCGCTTTAGCACGACCATCCAGAGAACTGAGGTGTCGTTGGCAGGCGATTCGATTCCATAGACAAGGTATTTCTTGAACTCGTCAACATTGGCTAGTCGCGGATACACTTCGGCGAGCCAAGGCTCGTTTCTGTATGGATAGCTCTCTGTAATGTCGATTATGCTCGCCCAAACTTCGGTGGCATTCGCATACCAATCGTCGCTAAGTTTCTTGCCCTCGGCGTGGTCGTTCCATGTTTTCAAAACCTGAGCGGTGACTTTTTGCTCGACTCTGGCAAGTGCCAACACTTCTTCAGGAGAGACGGTTTCGTTCTCGATGAAGCCATAAATCTTGCGCATCGATTCACAGGTGTCTTGCTCGATTTGCCACTTTTCGTGGGCGGTTAGAGTCGCCGAGTTGTATTCAACCGGTGTCTCTGGCTTCTTGAAGAGCGGAAAGTTGAGTTGAAAGAAGGCACCGGTTAGAAACACACAGATAAGCACAAATGGTGCGATGACCTTGGTCTTTACCCAGACGGGCAACTTGAATTCACGTTTTTTGATCTTGGCCAATGTCTTCACTTCGTGGGTTGTCTAATTGGTTCTTTAGAAGTCTGCCACGACTTTTAACGGTTCGGGCATGGTTTGATTTAACTCGAGGTGGTGAACAATGGGTGACTGGCTGGCAAGGCGACCGCCCAGCATTCGCAAGGGTTCTGTCGACCTCGAAGCACTAGACGAGTTCTTTCTCGAGCCCTATCTCGAGCTGCTCGCAGACCCAGAGGTGGCCAGACTTACCGGCCCAGCGCCCAAGTTCACCCAAGAGTCGATAGTCGAGTGGCTAACCACGCGACCACTGGCCGAAGGCCGTCTCGACTGGGCGATTCGCGAGTCTCAGCTGGGCGAATTCGTGGGCGAGATCGTGCTCAACGAATACGACATCAAAGACAACTCGATGAACCTGCGCATCGCCCTACGCGGCCCGAACTACTTCAACCGGGGCTTCGGTTCAAGCGCCATCGAGGCGGTGCTCATCTTCGCCTTCGACAAACTCAAGCTTCGCCGCGTGCGTCTAAGCGTCTGGGTCGACAACCCGCGAGCCATCTCGACATACGAGAAGTTCGGCTTCGAGGCGAAGCGTCAGTATTCAGAACACGGATACCGCTGGCAGCGCATGGTCGTCGATAAGACTCAACTCATCCGTGCACTTGCCGAACGCAAGATTGCTGAACACCTCGATCTAGAAAACTGGAAGTTTGAATTCGACTCGGCCAAGCGTCGAGCCGGTCTGTGCGATTACACCAATCAGAAGATTCAGCTGTCGAAGTATCACGTTGATGTGCACAGCGTTGATCAGAATATGCAGGTTGTCTTGCACGAGATTGCGCATGCCATGAGCGGCAGCGAAGCGGGTCACTCAAAGGCTTGGTTGGCAACGGCAAAACGCATCGGTTATCGCGCCGAAAAGTTCACCGGAAAAGAAATAGCGCAAGAGACGGCTCCTTGGGTTGGCACCTGCCCGATGGGTCATCAGCACTTTCGCTATCGCCGACCCAAGAACATGGGGTCGTGTGCGATGTGCAGCAAGAAGTATGACTCTCGCTACCTAATTCGCTGGGTGAAACGTTAAGAAATCAGCAGCTGCGTAACGATGGCTCCCGCGAAGAAGTTGAGCCAGATGAACCGGCGCCATCCTTGATTTGCGGTTTCGCAGGTTTCGTCTGTGATCGACAGAAACGGCAGCAGAATCGCGAGGTAAGGCACCGCGGCTATGGCAGCAGAGGCGGCCGGCATGCCGGCTGACGCCATAAGCAAACCGGCGGCCAGGTAGAGCAAGAAGGCGAAGCGTGTGGTTGCTCGGGCACCAATAACCGTGGCGATGCTGGCGATGCCACCCTCGCGATCGGCCCGCACATCCTGCACTGCGCCGAAGGCGTGTGAGGCCATTCCCCAGAAGGTAAAGGCAATCAGGGCCTGCCAGAGCACTGGCTGAGCCAGGCTTTCGCCAACCAGTAGGGCAGCGAAAATCATCGGGTTCACAAAGTGTGTGGCCGAGGTAAGCGAGTCTAGAAAGGGCTTCTCTTTGAAGCGCAGACCCTTGACGCTGTAGGCGAGCACTGTGAACAGGGCGAAGGCGAGGGCAAGGGTTGCCGACAAGTTGCCGACCCAAACCAGGTAGCCCACGAACGGCACGCAACTCAGCGCCGAAACCCAAATGGTTAGTTTGTGCAGGCTCTTGTCGAGAAGTGCACCCTCGATGCCTCCCTTGCGCGGGTTGCGCAAATCGCTCTCGTAATCGAAGACGTCGTTGATGCCATACATCAGCAGGTTGTATGGAATCAGAAAAAATAATGTTCCGATGACCAGAGTCAGGTCAATTCGGTCTGTGAAGAAAACGTATGTGGCCGCAAAAGGAAACGCGGTGTTGATCCAAGAGATCGGCCTCGAAGACTGAATTAGTGCCCAAACGGTTTTCATGCTTTGGCCTTTCGGCTGTTTTGCCACTGCAGGTAGTAGCTCTGCACGAGTGCAATCAGCGGAACCAGAACCAGCGTGTATGCAAAGTCTTCAATTGGCGCAATCAGAATCTTGATGCCAGAGAGCGTGCTCTCGTCATAAGAAACAATTCCGGCCAAAATAATCAGGTTGTCAAAAACGGCAGTCATCAAAATCAGAATCAGTAGCGGAATTCTGTCGTAGCAAAGTCGGCTCGTGCGAAAACGTGCGAAGTACCAAATCAAAATCGGCAGAACAAACAAAGTGTTCATCTCGAGGTAGTTCACTTGGCACCCGCTTTCGAATAGCGAGCCCAGCCGGCCATGACCATCTGACCGGTGTAGGCAAGCAAGGTCAAGAAGAAGGCCTCTTCGAGCGGATACTCGTAGAACACCTCAAAGCCGATTAGCAGCTCATTTTGACCTTTGAAGAAGATGCCGTTGAAGATGCCAACGGCATCCCAGATGCTGAAAAACACCACACAAATTGCCGTGGTTAGCGCAGCCATCTTGGCGTTGGCGAAGAAAACCAATCCGTGCTTTCTATCGAGCAGGGCTAGACCCAGAATCGAGAAAAGCAGCGCTGCCAGATAGAGCCCAGACATTAGAGCTGCTTTAGCTTCTTTATCGCCCCGGTTGAGCGATCGCCGGCGAGGTGCTTGTAGACCAGCTCGGCTCCGATGAGACACATCGGCAGGCCGATGCCCGGCAGGGTGTTGTGACCCGCATAGAACAGGCCGCTGACCTTTTTGCTCTTGTTGCTTGGCCTAAAGAATGCGCTCTGGCCGAGGCTGTGGGCTAGGCCGAGAGCGGTGCCTGACCAAGCGTTTAGGTCTCTGGCAAAGTCGGCCGGGCCGATGATGCGGCGAACCACAATGCGCTCGCGCAGGTCTTTTATGTCTGCCCAGTCGGCAATCTGGTCGATGATTCGATCGGCCGCTGCCTCGAGGCTCGCGTCGCCTTCGCCGCCAAGCGAAGGGTCTGGCGCTGCTGGCACGAGCACGAACAGGTTCTCGTAACCCTTGGGCGCAACCGACGAGTCGGTCTTGCTTGGGTTGCAAATGTAGAGCGATGCCGGGTCGGCAATCTCAGATTTGCCATCGGCCTTTTTGAAGACCTTCGAGAAGTTCTTCTTCCAGTTCTTCGAATACAAAAGAGTGTGGTGGTTCAGCTGCGGCAGTTCACCTTTGACCCCGAGCAGCAGAAGCAGCGCAGAAGGCCCTGGCTGCTTTTTGTTCCAATAAGAACTCGGATAGGTCTGCCACTTGTCGTCGAGCATCTTGGTTTCGATGTGCTCGAGGTCGGCAGTGCCAACCACAACGTCGGCCTCATAGAAAATCTCGCCAACCATAACTCCGCGAGCTTCGCCGTTCTCGACGACAATCTTCGAAACCGGAGCGTTGGTGTGAACCTTGGCTCCGTGCTTCTGCGCTAGCTTGTCAATTGACTCGATGATCTTGTAGAAACCACCCTGCGGATAAAACACACCAACATTCATGTCAACGTGTGTCATCAGGTGATACATGCTCGGGGTGTCGTAAGGCGAAGCGCCAAGAAACACAGCAGGAAAATCGAGAATCTTCTTTAGTCGCTCATCGCGCACATGCTTGCCGGCAAATCCATCGAGCGAGGTCAACAGGTGTCGAACAAAAGTCGCGGTTTTCTTGAGAAGGTCTGGTTTCAAGAAGCCACGGATGCCCTGAAAGTTTGTGTATAAGAAGTACTTCATGGCGAGGTTGTAAACCTCTTCGCCAGAGTCGACATAGCGACCAAGAGCCGCACCCGCGCCAGGCTCGACGGCCTCGAACACATCCTTGTTCTTCTGCAACGAGTCATAGATGTATACCGGCTCGCGGCTACCTTCGTAAAGGGTCTTGTAGGCGGGGTCGAGCTGAACCAGGTCGAGTTGCTCGGCCGCGGTGGTGCCCATCAGTGCATAGAACTGGTCGAAGGCGTCTGGCATTAGATACCAAGACGGCCCGGTTTCAAAGGTGAAGCCGTCTTTCTGCCAGGTGTAGGCGCGGCCACCAACGCGTTCGCGCGCCTCGAAAAGTTGCACCTCGCAGCCGGCCTTCGAGAGCAGCGCAGATGTGGCAAGGCCAGAGATGCCGCCGCCAATAACTACAACTTTTTTAGCTTTACTCATTTGGGCGTCACACCTAACAGTGCTTTTGCAACTAGAACAAGCTTGCGTGGGTTCGACACACGGATGCGCGTCGAGATCAGAACCTCTGCCGGTGTGGCGGCCACCTTCGTGGTGAGTTCTTGAAACAAAAACTGTGCTGCAGATACAGCAGGTCGCACGTCTTTTGGCAGCAGGCGAATCGAGTTGGCGGCGACAATCAAATCTGCCGCGATGTCGTCGACCAAGAACTGTTTCTGGTCTTCGTTGAAAGTCTCGACGGTCACTCCCGGAAAGTAGCTTCGACCGAGCGCGCGAAAGTCTGCTTCTAGATCGCGCAAGAAGTTGATTTTCTGAAATGCAGCGCCTAGTGCGAGTGCGCCCTGATCGAGAGCTTCTTTTTCAGCGGGGGAGTATTGCGATTCACGACCGGCAATGAATGCTCGCAGGCACATCAGGCCAACCACTTCGGCCGAGCCGTAGACGTAATCCTTGAAAGTTTTTGGGGTGTGCTTGGCCTTGGTGATATCCATGCGCATCGAGGTGAAGAACGGTTCAATGATTGCCTTGGTGATGCCGGTCTCGTTTGCGGTGAGCGCGAAGGCGTGAACCACCAGGTTGGTGCTGAAGCCAACCTTCATGGCCGCATAGACCTCGCCCTCAAGGTCGTCGAGCTGCTTGCGAATGTTTACCTTTTGAGCGCCGTTCGAGCCAGCTGCCGAGCCGTCAACGATTTCGTCGGCAACACGCACCAGGGCATAGATGTCTTTGATCTTGCCGCGGATGCCTTCGGGCAGAAGATTGGTGGCCCAGCCGAAAGAGGTCGAATACTGCGAAATGACCACGCTGGCCGACTCGTGGGCAGCCTTGTTATAGAGGTCTATGCCGGTTTCGAGGCTCTGGGTGTTGTTCACCGTCTAAGCCTAAGTCGTTGTATAAATATGCCAAGAGAATATTCGACGGTTTGGGGGCCGAGTGACGCAACTTCACCAATATCTTCAGGAACTCCTGAGGAGAAAATCATGAAGAAGTATTTGAGTCTCGGGCTAATAATCGGTGGAGCGCTGATTGCTTTACCGGCAAGCTCGATACTGCTCTCTGCGATCGCCTCGCTGTTCAGTGAGTATGGCTTCGCGCGAGACATCCCTTGGTATTTGTGGTTGGTTTATGTTTTACCAAACCCAGTTTCGCTAGCCATGATTTACTATGGGTGGCGTTTATCGAAGGAAAAGTCCAGTGCGGCATCGCGGCCTTCCGTGGCAGCTGAATCGGCGAATCAAGCGCCAAGCACTGCTAAAAAAACTTTGGCAGTGATAGGTATCTTTTTTGGCGCGAGTCTCGCGCTAGGTTCCTTTTTAGATTTCATTCTCATTGGTGTGGACCCTACGGCTGCAGTTCGCGGAGGCGTTTCGCTGATTGCCGGTTCCGGCATTATCTGGTTGTCTCTTCGCAGTCTGAAAGTGGGACGCAAATGAAAGCGGCTTGGACCTTCGCAAAGAATGGTCTCTTTAAACGAGGCATGTTTTTGATGCTTTTTGGCGGAGTAATAGTTTTCAGTCCGCTGCTGTTGGCCTTGCCTTCTTCACTCGCGAGTCGAGACATCTATTCAGGAAGCGCTGCGCTATGGCTACTCATGTTTACTCTCCCAGCTGGAGGCATAACTGCCATCGTTGGCCTGGTTCAACTTGCGTCGCAGCCTAATTCGCTTCTCGGTCGGCGACTTCTATTCACGCTCAGCCTGTTTTTCGGTTTCTTTTGGCTCTTTGTGGGTTTGGGATTACTGGCCATCGGTTATCCCGGTTCTGACATTGATGCACAGGGCTATTCGATGTTCCCCCTTTCCGGGATGAGCTTTCTATTGATGGCGCTGGCGTTCATTTTGCTCTTCAGGCGCGAAGCCAAAGGCTTTACCTCTGAGCCTTAGCCTCACAACGCGGTCAATACTCGGGCTCGAATTTGTTTATTCGGGGCGCAGCACGATTAGGATTTAGGCATGGAAGACAAGGCACCTAGCACCCTCGAAGTTATCGGCGCGGCATTTCTAGCGATGTCGGTGCCAATCTTCGTTATCGCCGGAGCCATCGGCTACATCGTCTTGAGCGGCAAGTAGCCCCAAACCTGCAAGTTTGCTGACCCTAGGCCTCAGCCCGATGCCCGTTTAGACTTGGTAAATGACTGCAGACATGAAACCGCGTTCTCGCGACGTAACCGACGGAATCGAAAAAACCGCTTCGCGCGGCATGCTTCGCGCTGTTGGCATGGGCGACGACGACTGGGAAAAGCCACAAATCGGCGTTGCCAGCTCTTGGAACGAAGTCACTCCCTGCAACCTCAGCCTCGATCGTCTGGCCGATGCAGCCAAGACCGGTGTTCACGCGGCCGGCGGTTATCCACTCGAATTCGGAACCATCTCGGTTTCTGACGGCATCTCAATGGGTCACGAGGGCATGCACTTTTCTCTCGTCAGCCGCGAGGTCATCGCCGACTCGGTCGAGACCGTGATGCAGGCAGAACGTCTCGACGGCAGCGTGTTGCTCGCCGGTTGCGACAAGTCGCTACCGGGCATGCTCATGGCAGCAGCTCGCCTCAACCTTTCATCCGTGTTCTTGTATGCAGGTTCAATTGCGCCAGGATGGGTGCGTCTCGAAGACGGCACAGAAAAAGAAGTAACCATCATCGACGCTTTCGAAGCGGTTGGTGCTTGCAAGGCCGGCAAGATGTCAGAAGAAGATCTCGGTCGAATCGAGCGCGCGATCTGCCCTGGCGAAGGTGCCTGCGGCGGAATGTACACAGCAAACACCATGGCCTCGATTGCAGAAGCACTCGGTATGAGTTTGCCTGGCAGCGCATCGCCTCCATCGGCAGACCGTCGTCGCGACAACTGGGCACACCGCTCGGGTGAAGCCGTCGTAAACCTTTTGCGCCAGGGCATCACCGCGCGCGACATCATGACTAAGAAAGCTTTCGAAAACGCGATTGCCGTTTTGATGGCATTCGGTGGTTCAACCAACGCAGTGTTGCACTTGCTCGCAATCGCGCGCGAGGCCGATGTCGACCTAACCCTCGACGACTTCAACCGAATCGCCGACAAGGTGCCACACCTCGGTGACCTCAAGCCATTCGGCCGTTATGTCATGAACGACGTTGACCGCGTTGGTGGCGTGCCAGTTCTCATGAAGGCACTTCTCGACGCAGGGCTGCTGCACGGCGATGTGCTCACCGTGACCGGCAAGACCATGGCCGAGAACCTAGCTTCGATCAACCCGCCAGACCCAGACGGCAAGATCATCAGAGCAATGGGCAACCCAATTCACAAGACCGGCGGAATCTCGATTCTGCGCGGTTCGATGGCACCAGACGGCGCGGTTGTGAAGACCGCAGGCTTCGACCTCGCTGATTTCACTGGCCCAGCAAGGGTCTTCGATCGCGAGCGTGCTGCCATGGATGCCCTAACCGAAGGCTCGATCAAGGCGGGCGACGTTGTGGTTATTCGCTACGAGGGGCCAAAGGGCGGCCCAGGCATGCGCGAGATGTTGGCCATCACGGCCGCAATCAAAGGTGCGGGCCTCGGCAAGGATGTTCTACTATTGACAGACGGACGATTCTCAGGCGGCACAACCGGCCTTTGCATCGGACACATTGCTCCAGAGGCCACCGATGGTGGACCAATTGCTCTGGTGCGCGATGGAGACTTGATTCGAGTCGATATCGCAACTCGTTCGCTCGAACTACTCGTTGAGCCAGAAGAGTTGGTTGCCCGTAAGCAAGATTGGCAACCGCTTCCACCGCGTTATACGCGCGGCGTTCTCGCTAAGTATTCAAAATTGGTTCACTCAGCTGCTGAGGGTGCCTACACCGGATAGTTAGCCCAAAGCTAACGAGGATAAATATGTCTCAAGAATTAATGACGGGCGCTCAGGCGATCATTCGCAGCCTTGAGCTACTCGGCATCGACACCATTTTTGGTTTGCCAGGTGGCGCAATTTTGCCAACCTATGACCCGCTTATGGATTCGAAGCAGATTCGCCACATCCTTGTGCGTCACGAACAGGGTGCAGGTCACGCGGCCGAGGGTTACGCGAGCGCAACCGGCAAACTTGGTGTTTGCATCGCAACTTCTGGCCCAGGAGCTACCAACCTGGTTACCGCAATTGCAGATGCGCACATGGATAGCGTTCCGTTGCTCGCAATCACCGGTCAGGTCGGCAGCAAGCTAATCGGTACAGACGCTTTTCAAGAGGCCGACATCGTTGGAATCACGATGCCGATTACCAAGCACTCGTTCTTGGTTACTCGCGCAGAGGATATTCCAGAGGTGATGGCAAGTGCTTACCTGATTGCAACCACAGGTCGCCCAGGCCCAGTATTGGTTGACGTCACCAAAGACGCTCAGGTTGCAAAGGCACCTTTTGTTTGGCCACCGAAGGTTGACCTTCCTGGCTACAAGCCGGTAACCAAAGCGCACGGCAAGCAGATTCAGGCCGCAGCTCAGTTGATCGCCGAGTCGCAGAAGCCGGTGCTCTATGTTGGTGGCGGAATCATTCGCTCGCGCGCTTCAGAAGAATTGCTCAAGTTGGCCGAACTCATCAATGTTCCGGTGGTTACCACTCTTATGGCACGTGGTGCGTTTCCTGACTCGCACCCGCAGAACCTGGGCATGCCCGGCATGCACGGCACGGTTCCGGCGGTGACCTCGCTTCAGAAGTCTGACCTCTTGATTACCCTCGGCGCTCGTTTCGACGACCGCGTAACCGGTGACGTGAAGAGTTTTGCGCCTGGCGCGAAGGTCATCCATGTCGATATCGACCCTGCCGAAATCGGCAAGATTCGCTTCGCAGATGTGCCAATCGTTGGCGACCTAAAGGATGTCATCACCGAGCTGATTGCAGAGATTTCATCAACGCAAAAGAAGAAGCCAGAATTTGCAGAGTGGTGGAAGTTCTTAAACGGTCTCGTTGAGCGCTACCCGCTCGGCTACACCCACGAAGAAGACGGAAAACTTTCACCGCAGTATGTCATCAAGCGCATCGGTGAGCTCAGCGGCCCTGAAGCAATCTATGCGGCTGGCGTTGGTCAGCACCAAATGTGGAGCGCGCAGTTCGTGAAGTATGAGCGACCAAACTCGTGGCTCAACTCGGGCGGCGCCGGAACCATGGGTTACGCGGTGCCGGCGGCGATGGGCGCAAAGGTTGGTCAGCCAGAGCGTTTGGTTTGGGCAATCGACGGCGACGGATGTTTTCAGATGACCAACCAAGAACTTGCCACTTGCACTATCAACAACATTCCGATCAAGGTTGCCGTTATCAACAACTCTTCGCTCGGTATGGTTCGTCAGTGGCAGACGTTGTTTTATGACAAGCGTTACTCACACACCGACCTCAACACCGGCACCGACACCGCGATGGTTCCCGACTTCGTGAAGTTGGCAGACGCTTACGGCTGCCTAGGAATCCGTGTTGAAAAAGAAGAAGACATCGACGCGGCCATCAAGCTCGCGATTGAAACTAACGACCGACCAGTGGTTATTGACTTCATCGTTAGCCGCGACTCGATGGTTTGGCCGATGGTTGCCGCCGGCCTCTCGAACGACGAGGTGCAGTATGCACGCGATTCGGCTCCGGTCTGGGACGGTAGGGAGTAATGATGACTCAGCACGTTTTGTCACTTCTCGTTGAAGACAAGCCGGGTCTGCTAACCCGCGTGGCCGGGCTCTTTGCTCGCCGCGGCTTCAACATTCAGAGCCTTGCCGTGGGAACCAGCGAAATCGAGGGTCTCAGCCGCATCACCGTGGTGGTTCAGCTCGATGGCGCACCGCTTGAGCAGGTCACCAAGCAGCTCAACAAACTGATCAACGTAATCAAGATTGTCGAGCTCGAGCCAGACCAGGCCGTGCAGCGCGACCACATGCTGATCAAGGTGAAGACCGACGCCGCAAGCCGAGGTCAGGTGCTCGAAGCCGTGAACCTGTTTAGAGCTCGCGTCATCGACGTGGTTAGCGACGCCATCATCATCGAGGTCACCGGCGACACCGCAAAGTGCCAAGCGCTGCTCAAGGTTCTCGAGCCATTCGGCATCAAAGAGCTCGTGCAGTCTGGCGTTTTGGCAATGGGCCGTGGCTCAAAGTCGATCACCGAGAAGGTAAGCAAATAGCGAGACCCATCCCAGTTTTTATGCTTCATCAAACCAAATAGAAAAGGAAAAACAATGGCTGAAATCTTTTATGACAAGGATGCCGATCTCTCGATCATCCAGGGTCGCAAAGTTGCCGTAATCGGTTATGGCTCGCAGGGCCACGCGCATGCGCTCAACTTGAAAGACTCGGGCGTCGATGTTGTAGTTGGTCTTCAGGCCGGCTCGAAGTCAATCGCGACAGCAGAAGAGCAGGGCCTCAAGGTTCTCTCGCCTGCAGATGCTTCGGCTTGGGCAGACGTCATCATGATTTTGACTCCAGACCCAGTGCAGCGTCACGTTTATGCTGCCGACATTGCGCCAAACCTAAACGCTGGTGACGCACTTGTCTTCGGTCACGGTTTCTCGATTCGCTTCGGCCTAATCAAGCCGCCAGCCGACGTTGACGTGTTCTTGGTTGCACCAAAGGGCCCTGGCCACTTGGTTCGCCGCGAATATGTCGCTGGCAAGGGCGTGCCAAACCTGATTGCAGTTGAGCAAGACGCAACCGGTGGCGCGTTCGACCTAGCGCTTTCATACTCGAAGGCCATCGGCGGAACCCGCGCCGGAACCATCAAGACCACATTCACCGAAGAGACAGAGACTGACTTGTTCGGTGAGCAGGCAGTTCTCTGTGGTGGCGCATCGCAGTTGGTTCAGTATGGTTACGAGACTTTGATTGAGGCCGGCTACCAGCCTGAGGTTGCATACTTCGAGGTTCTTCACGAACTCAAGTTGATTGTTGACCTCATGTATGAGGGTGGCATTGCCAAGCAGCGCTGGTCGGTTTCGACCACCGCCGAGTATGGCGACTACATCTCGGGCCCACGCGTTATTGGCCCAGAGGTCAAGGTTCAGATGCGCAACGTGCTAACCGACATTCAAGACGGCACCTTTGCAAAGCGCTTCATTGCAGACCAGGATGCCGGCGCCCCGGAGTTCTTGGCGCTTCGCGCTAAGGGCGAGGCTCACCCGATCGAGAAGGTTGGCCGCGAACTGCGCAAGCTGTTCTCGTGGTTGCGCAAGGCTGACAACGAGTCTGACTATGCCGAAGGTTCGGCTGGGCGCTAATCGCTCGAATGTTTTACGAAAAGACCCCGTCGGTCTTCCGGCGGGGTCTCTTCATTTCGGAGCACTGAAACTACCCTTGAGCCATCATGATGGCGTAACGCTTGAAAAAGTGTTCAAGACCGCAGATTCGATTTTAGGCGCCCTATTTCTTGCGACCTTTGCCTAGTTCCATAGAATGTGAAAGCCATAGCAGCAAGAACTATGACGATTGTCGCCAACACTTGTCGACATGAAGGCACCAACGTGATCTTTGCCGACGGTGAAATCTCATCAAGCACCAATCGGTCAAACAGAGGTTGGGTACCAGAAAGAGCATCGGCTGAAAAAGGTGGACGCTAATTACCCTCTAAGCGTCTCGAAATCGCATCCGATACAAGTTTGCTGAACTTATCCAAGGTCATTTCAGGAAGGCTGTGCTTGGTCTCGTTCGAACCGGATTTAAAACTAACTTCACCCTTGACGGTCTCTGCAGCGGCAACCCAGAATGTTCGCGTTTCCGCTATCCAGGTCGAGAGCCCTTGTATAGCGTCTGGGTTTACCGACGACGACCACGACGAGTTGATTTCACTGTCGGATGCTGACTCAAGCAGTACACGGACAGATCCCTTTTGGTTCGACGCCAACGCGCTTTGCAGGTTCAAAATTTGGTCATTTACCTTTTTCATTTTCCAATTGAGGTCGTCCCGCATTTTCGAAGCTTCGTTCCAAACGTGTCGGGCAGCTTCATTTTTGGAGATATCGCTGTCTAGTGGCGGGATCGAACTGTAATCAAGTTGTAGGAGCTCAGTGCCATGAATCGCAAACCATGTCTTCCACCGGCTGGAATAAATTTCTAGGCTGCCCTCGCTTATTAGCCCTAGCGGCTTTTTTACTTTGGGATCATTCTTGGACCGACTAATCACAAAATCTCTTTGTTCGTTTGTCATGACTGCAGTATTGGCAAACAGATTAAAAACATCTTGCGACCAGGTTTGTATTTCCTCAGGACTCGATAAGCGACGTTCGCGAAGTTTTTTGGTCTCTCGTTCGAGATACGCGAAGTCAATCTGAGTTACATTGTCTGTTCTCCAGTTTGACAGGTATCTAGGCTTAAAGATTCGCAAGACAGCCTCTGTGTGTGTCCGGCGACTTCTTGATTGCAGTAACTTCCGTTCCAGCTCAGAGTAGAGGGGCAACATGTTGTCGTACAGGCGTTTGACAGCCTTTTGGTCAATCTCAAATCCTTGAGTAAGACGCAGGGAGAAGTGTATAAACTTTGGATCCTCGTTCACATCTGCGGCGGGAGCTTTGTTGCGCAGATAGTGATACGCCAGGATGTCAGCAGAGTTAGCGGTCTTAGTGGATGCTGCTCTGAAACTCTCGAAGAGCTTCAGCGACCGGTCAGACAAACCGAGCTCGATCATTTGCGGCTGTGCAGCTTTGGCTAGTTCTAAGGACATTTTTCCGGCCTCAGCCCTTTGCTCCTGATCGAGAAGCTCCTGAACCGCACTAAGCGCTTGTTCACCTTTAATACTCATCGGGTAACCTCCACCTCAAATTTTAGCCCAAACCACGACATTGTGCTGTTTCTGCCATGAGCGAACAGCACTAAAAACTGGCTACATTTTTAGAATTTTATTTGCTAAGTTGAGGTTGAGGGGTTAAGTCAAGTAGCAACTATCACAGAAAGAAATGTTTCATGAGTAAATTCAACGGAGAGCGCCCCCTCCACACCAAAGGGCAAAAGCGTCAATGTCCCAGCGGCAAGAAGAGGTTCCGTGATCCGCGACAGGCAGTCGATGCATTGCATCGAGCAGCCAATCATCGTAACGGCGCCGCCATGAATGGGGTGAATTGCCGCAGGCAAGAGGTCCGCAAGTATAAATGTCAGCTTTGCTCCGGTGTCCATCTGACCTCCAAAGCCAAATGGTCGTCAATCCCGAAAGGACTCTGAGTATGGCTCGAACTCCAATTAGCGTCCGTCTAGCCAAGTCTGGGCGTTTCCCATCCCTTGACCTGCCAACGAAATTACCTGTTTTTGGCCTTGAAGGTAATTGCAAAAGTCAGGACACGAACCTTTTCTTCTCGGAGGATTCTTCCGACATTCTCACCGCTAAAGCTATTTGTGTCGACTGTCCAATTCTTGCTGAGTGCGCAAGGTGGGGTGTTCAATTTGCCGAATACGGGGTATTCGGCGGGCTCAGTGAAAAAGAGCGGTTTCTCATTCGTGGTGGCAAGCCTATTATCAGCCTGCTGGACATCGAGCACATTATCCAAGAGTCGATCTTCATTCTGAATTCGAGCGCGGCAGAAGTAGCCCTGAGATTCGGCGTTGATAAGCGCACGGTTGTTCGTTGGCGCGGGGCTCTTCGATCAAGTTTGGAAGTGGCATAGTGAATACACACGACGCAGAATCCTTACGTCTACTTTTCCCAGAGTTAGGCTTGGAATTGGAAACGGAGCAAATCCGGTTGGAACTAGAAGGCAAACTTAGGCTGCAAGGCGGGGTTCAATACCTAGGTAAGGTCTCGACTCTGACTGTCGTCCTCAACGATGGCTATGAACTCTTATTCACGTCAACAGTTCCCGGATTCAATGGCACATCAAATTGGTATAAATGGCGCGAACTGGTCGAGCCAGTCACAAAGCGCAACTTTCGTATTTCTCAGTTGCGAAGTAGTGTGACATTACTAACGCCCGGTTCGGACACCGAGGGCGAACCATACTACACAGCGGGAGTTGAAGGCTCCAACCTGGAGTCCTTGATCAAATCCGCCTTAGACAAGATTGCCCATCACTGCAGTTTGCGACTGGTCCCATTGCCAGTCGTGCTAAATAGAAACATCGAGAGTTAGAAAGAAGCCATGAGTAATTCAAAAGAAATCAAATGCCCGAATTGCAAGTCAGTGTTCACCATCGACGATGCTCCGTTCGCTGACATCGTTAAGCAGGTGCGCGATCACGAGTTCAGTGATGAACTCCACAAGCGCTTAGTGGAGGCCGAGAAGCGCCTTGAGTTAGAGGCTCAAATTTCGGCTAAGGAAATCGAGGCCAAAGCCGAGGCTGAGAGAGTAGCGCTAATTCAGGAGAATACCCGACTCAATTCAGAGCTCACTTCAGCCGCAACAGCAGCTGAGTTGGACAAGACAAAGGCGCTCGCAGACCTGATTACCCAAAATACACAGTTGGAAGCGGACATGAAGGTGCTCGCAGCAGCCAAAGCAGCCCAGGAGGCAACCTTAAGGCAAGAGCACCTGAACGAGTTGTCTGTCAAGGATAAAGAGATAGAGCTGTACAAAAACATGAAAGTCCGACAGTCGACCAAGGCAATTGGCGAAGACCTCGAGAAGCACTGCGCCGACGAGTTCAACTCAGTGCGTGCGATGGCATTCCCGAACGCCTATTTCGAAAAAGACACCAATGCCAAGTCCGGAAGCCAGGGTGACTACATCTTCCGTGACTACGTCGACGAAATTCAAATCGTTTCAGTCATGCTCGAGATGAAAAACGAGGCGGATGCCACGGATAAGAAGAAAAAGAACGAAGACTTCTTCAAAGAGCTCGATAAGGATCGCAACGAAAAAGGCTGCGAGTACGCAATTCTGGTTTCGATGCTCGAGAAAGACAGTGACTATTACAACCAGGGGATTGTGGACGTTTCCCACAAGTACCCGAAGATGTTTGTGATTCGCCCGCAGTTCTTCCTTCCAATGCTTGCCCTGCTCCGTAACAATGCGCTAAACACGGTCGATGACAAGCGCGAACTGCAGCGAATCCGTCAACAGAACATTGACGTCGAACTCTTCAACGATCGCCTTGAGAAGTTCAAGAAGGATATTGGTAAGTCGGCGAAGTGGGCTAACGACCGATACAAAGATGCGATAGACGACATCGACAAGAGCATTGATATGCTCACCGACCTTAAGGATCAATTGCGCCTTTGGGTTCAACACGCTGAAAGCGCGGAGACGAAGGCCAACGCCGTTACCATCGAGTCGCTCACAAAGGACAACGACACCATGACCAAGAAATTTAAAGAGCTAGGAGACTAACGCTTCCGCACCTAAACGCGGGCGACGCACTTGTCTTCGGTCACGATTTCTTGGTTCAATATGGCCTAGCCAAGACACCAACTGGGATGACGTTTTCTAAGTTGCACCTAAGTGCGAGTGGCATCTAAGACATGCTAACCGAGAGCGACCTGGATTGGCTGGCGGTGTCTATTCGTCTTTGTTGCGGCGCCAAGTTTCTTGCGAGAGACCGCTCGCGAACTCTTCGCGAGCCACTAGCTCGAACCCATCGCGCCAAGTGTCGGCAGCCCAAAGCTTGAGGCCAACCTCCAGTTGGTCAGGAGTTGTGGTCAACACCACCACGTCGAGCTTGCCGGCTTCGAGCAACTGCCTGGCGACGTCGGCCCCGCCGACGACGAACAGGCGGCCGGGGTGAGCATCCGTGATTCGATCGACAACGGCAGACACGTCACCGGCCACAAGCT
>CAEZXK010000002.1_pt1 | contig 78680 bp, 70 predicted proteins | sample 7265231 | NCBI WGS metagenome assembly CAEZXK01 (sample SAMEA6813906, study PRJEB35770) | uncultured Rhodoluna sp. | biome: Freshwater; feature: Freshwater reservoir; material: water | place: Czech Republic | collected 2015-11-04 | depth 0.5m m | reverse complement strand
GAGCTCACATACAACGCGGCAAAGAACGACGATTCGTTTCGAGCCGAATTATCCGAGCTGCACCGCACCTACACCGGCAGGCCTTCGATAATCACCGAGGTTCCCAGATTCGCGAGCCATGCTGGCGACATCCGTGTGTTTCTAAAGCGTGAGGATTTGAACCACACCGGTTCACACAAGATCAACAATGTGCTCGGTCAAGCCCTGCTTGCAAAGCGCATGGGCAAGAAGCGCATAATTGCCGAGACCGGGGCCGGTCAGCACGGAGTTGCCTCGGCAACCGCGGCCGCACTATTCGGTCTCGATTGCGTTGTTTACATGGGTGAAGTTGACACCGAGCGCCAGGCACTCAACGTGGCACGCATGAAACTGCTCGGAGCTGAGGTTGTCGCCGTGAAAACGGGCAGCCGCACTCTGAAGGATGCCATAAACGAAGCTCTTCGCGACTGGGTGGCAAATGTTGAGTCAACGCACTATCTACTTGGTACCGTCGCCGGACCTCATCCGTTTCCAACCATGGTGCGTGATTTTCACAGCGTGATCGGCATCGAAGCGAGAGCACAGATGCTCGACGAGTTTGGCTTTTTGCCAACTGCTCTCGCAGCATGTGTCGGCGGAGGCTCGAACGCCATCGGTCTCTTTCACGCTTTTCTCGACGATGAGTCGGTAGCCCTATACGGATTCGAGGCCGCGGGCGAAGGCATGAATACCGACAAACACGCTGCAACTTTAAACTTCGGCCGACCAGGTGTGCTGCACGGTGCTAAGAGTTACTTGCTACAGGATGAAGACGGACAAACCGTTGAGAGCCACTCGATATCTGCAGGGCTTGATTACCCGGGAGTCGGCCCTGAGCACTCATGGCTCAAGGATCTTGGCCGAGCCAACTATCGCGGCATAAGTGACGATGAAGCTATGCAAGCACTCAGACTGTTGGCGCAAACCGAAGGCATCATTCCGGCTATCGAGACCGCTCACGCACTAGCCGGCACCCTGCAACTCGGCAAGGAGTTGGCACCGGGGTCTAGCGTTTTGATTAACCTAAGCGGTCGCGGTGACAAAGATATGGAAACTGCCGCAAAATACTTCGGATTCATCGGATAGTAGATGTCAAAAACAGAAAGCGTCTTGCGCGCGAATCTCGACAAAGGCAAACCGAACCTAATTGGATACTTTCCCTTGGGCTATCCTAATCTCGACGCATCGATTGAAGCCTGCATTGAGATGTGCAAGAGCGGCATTGACGTTCTCGAGCTAGGCATCCCTTACAGCGATCCAGTAATGGATGGAATCGAGATTCAGGAAGCCACCGAGATGGCGCTACAAAACGGTTTCAAACTCTCACAAACCTTCGACGCGCTCAAGCGAATTACATCGGCCGTAGACACTCCAGTTTTGGTCATGTCGTATTGGAACCCTGTGCTGCAGTTTGGCGTTGAGAAGTTCGCGAACGGGCTCAAGGATGCCGGGGGAGCCGGACTCATAACCCCGGATTTAATCCCCGATGAAGCCGGCCAATGGCTCGAGATAGCCGAGCAACTCGATTTGGATCGAGTATTTCTTGCGACCCCATCGTCATCGACGTCGAGAGTCGACACGGCGAGTGAAGTCAGCAGAGGGTTCACCTACGCCGTATCGACAATGGGCATAACCGGCGAACGCGCTGAACTAGACCAATTGGCTCGCACAGTGGTGAAGAAAATCAGAGATTCTGGGACATCGCAACTGGCAGCAGTAGGCATTGGAATTAGCACAGCCGAGCAGGTTCGCGAAGTTAACAGCTATGCAGACGCAGCCATTGTTGGATCGGCTTTCGTTAGGGCCTACTCACGCGGAGGCCTATCGGGGCTCAAGGATAAAGTAAGAGAACTAAGCCAGAATGTGGAGATCTAATGAACATCTTGAATAGCATTCCGAGCCCAGATGTTTCTTCATTTGAGCTTGGACCAATTCGCGTGCACTTTTACGCCCTGTTTATTCTGATCGGAATCGCACTTGCAATCTGGATTGGGTCGCGTCGCTTTAAACAACGCGGCGGCCAGTCAGGCATGATTCTAGACATCGCTCTCTGGGCTGTGCCTTTTGGAATAGTTGGCGGTCGAATCTTTCACGTTCTCACGCACTGGGACTACTACTTTTACGCCGGAGCTGATCTCACCAAGGTCTTCGCGGTTTGGGAGGGTGGCTTGGCTATCTTCGGCGCTCTGATTCTCGGTAGCGTTGGCGCTTTCATAGGAGCTAGAACGGCTGGCATTAAGTTTCTGGCCTTCGCAGACGCAATTGCACCTGGGGTTCTAGTAGCCCAGGCCATCGGCCGCATCGGCAACTACTTCAACAACGAGCTGTTTGGCCTTCCAACCACGCTTCCGTGGGGTCTAGAGATTTCAACTGCAAATCCTGCATATCCGGCTGGCCTGCCGGCCGGCGTTCTGTTTCACCCGACTTTTCTTTACGAACTCATCTGGAACCTGATGGGTTTCGCAGTGCTTATCTGGCTAGATCGCAAGCTGAAGCTGCGCTGGGGACAAATGTTCGCCGCCTATCTGATCACCTACTCAATCGGTCGAGCCTTCATCGAAAGCATTCGAATCGATCCGAGCGACATCTTCTTTGGCCTTAGAACCAACGTCTGGTCGGCAATCTTCACAATTGCAATCGGTGTAGCGCTCTTCGTCTGGTCGCGGCGCACACACAAGGAAGAGGAAACTTCGGTATACCTACCCGGTAGGGAGCCGAAAGACCCTGATGTTATAGACTCAGAGGGCACCAAGGCCGACAAAGTCGAAAATTAGACTTCAAGGGCAGGCGCCACAAGCGCATGTAATCTTAAATCCCTCGCTTGCGAGCCATTTTGGGCCAAGGATGTCCCTCTAATTTTTTGATTGGAGTTTGGCATGTCATCTGTGTCTCCATTTGCCAAATTCAATACGGCACCCAAAGCTCACGGCCTATACGACCCGAGCAGAGATCGCGATGCCTGCGGCTTGGCTATGGTTGCCACACTCAGGGGCAGTGCCGGCCACGACATAATTCAAACCGCTCTTAATGCGCTTAGAAATCTGGAGCACCGAGGTGCAATCGGCTCTGATGCTGGAACCGGTGACGGAGCCGGCATTCTCTCGCAGATTCCCGATGGGTTTTTTCGTGCTGTCGTTGACTTCAAACTTCCGGCAAAGGGACAATACGGTGCTGGGCTTGTCTTTATTGATTCCGACGACGCAATTCGTATCGAATCGGCGTTCGCAAACCTTGCACTCGAAGAAGACCTGAGGATTATCGGTTGGCGAGACGTTCCGGTTCGTCCGGAGCATCTCGGAGATCTTGCGCGCCGCGCAATGCCACTTATTCGGCAGGTATTTGTTGCTTCTGAAAATGGCAGCATCGGCATGCAACTCGAGCGCCAGCTATACAGGCTGCGCAAGCGAAGCGAAAGAACACTGGGCACCTACCATCCGTCGCTGTCTTCAAAAACGATTGTCTACAAGGGAATGGTGACGACGCTTCAACTCGAACCTTTCTATCCGGATCTGAGTGATGAGCGATTCGAATCGACCTTAGCGCTCGTGCACTCACGCTTCTCAACAAACACTTTTCCGTCTTGGCCTCTTGCTCACCCGTTCAGGATGATTGCGCACAATGGTGAAATCAACACCGTGCGAGGCAATAGAAACTGGATGCGCGCCCGAGAGTCACAGCTCGAGTCGGCAAATCTAGGTGATATGAGCAAGTTGCTTCCCATCATTACGCCAGACGGTAGTGACTCGGCATCATTCGATGAAGTTGTAGAGCTGCTCTACATGGCTGGTCGATCGCTGCCACACGCGATGATGATGATGATTCCCGAGGCATGGGAGAAACAGAGCGACATCTCTCAGGATCGAAAAAACTTCTACGACTATCACTCGATGCTCATCGAGCCATGGGATGGGCCCGCCGCCGTGGTTTTCACCGATGGTGAGCTGGTTGGTGCAACCCTAGACCGAAACGGGCTTCGTCCGGGACGCTACATCATCACAGATGACGGCTTAGTGGTTCTCGCCTCTGAAATCGGTGTGGCAGACATCGATCCGAGCAGAATCGTCAGAAAGGGCCGACTTCAGCCCGGAAAGATGTTTCTCGCCGACACGGTCAACGGCAGGCTCATCGGTGATGACGAGATCAAGTCTGAGATTGCCGCTCTCGAACCTTGGGGCGAGTGGCTTGAAGAAAATCGCATCAAGCTGGCGGAGTTGCCTGAGCGTGAGCACGTCTCTCACACCGCTTCATCGGTTAACAGGCGTCAGCGCACATTCGGATACACAGAAGAAGAGTTGCGTGTGCTCATCGCTCCGATGGCTCGCACCGGCGCTGAACCCCTTGGGGCAATGGGAAGCGACACACCAATTGCCGCGATTAGCGACAGACCTCGCCTGATTTTCGATTACTTCGTGCAGCAATTCGCTCAGGTTACAAATCCGCCTCTCGACTCGATTCGCGAAGAAGTAGTAACTTCGCTCAGCACAGGCATCGGACCCGAGAGAAATCTTCTCGAGGCAACTCCGGAGCACGCTCAGCAGGTTTCACTGAGTTTTCCTGTGCTAAACAACGACGAGCTCGCCAAGATCAAGCACATCGATCGCGTGCCAGGGGCGGGCCACGCAGCTGTTGTGTCGGGTCTATACCGTGTCGATCAGGGATGGGAGTCTCTAGCCGACCGCATCCGTGAATTGTTCACAGAGGTAGACGAGGCAATCGCGGGTGGCGCAAAGTATCTGATCCTTAGCGATCGCGACAGCAACCGCGAGCTGGCACCGATTCCTTCGCTACTGCTCACTTCTTCAATTCACCACCACCTGATCAGATCTGGAAACAGAACCAGGGTAGGGCTAGTCGTTGAGGCAGGTGACGTTCGCGAGGTTCACCATGTAGCCGCGCTGATCGGATACGGAGCGGCAGCGGTCAACCCGTATCTCGCGATGGAAACTGCCGAACAGATGGTGCGCACGAGTGCGCTGGTTGGAGTGAGCCTCGAGCAGTGCACGAAGAACCTGATCTACGGTCTTGGCAAAGGCGTGCTCAAGATCATGTCGAAGATGGGCATCTCAACGGTTTCGTCTTACTCGGGCGCGCAGGTTTTCGAAGCCATCGGGCTGAGCCAAGAGTTCGTTGACACCTATTTCACCGGCACCACAAGTCAGCTCGGTGGAATCGGCATTGAGGTAATTCACGAAGAGATTCTCTCTCGTCACTCGAGTGCCTACCCGATTGACATCGCGACGAATCCGCACGAATCACTCGAAACGGGTGGTGAGTACCAGTGGCGACGCTCTGGCCCGCCGCACCTATTCAACCCAGAAACCGTATTCAAGCTGCAGCACGCTACTCGCAGCAAGCGCTACGACATCTTCAGGCAGTACACCAGCGCTATAGATGATCAGGCAGAGAACTTGATGACACTGCGAGGACTATTCACTTTGCGAGAGGGCCTGCGCGAGCCTGTCGCTATCGAAGAAGTTGAGCCGGTTTCGTCGATTGTTAAGCGCTTTTCAACAGGAGCTATGTCTTACGGTTCGATTTCTCCAGAGGCGCACGAAACACTTGCGATTGCCATGAACCAGCTTGGAGCCAAGTCGAACACCGGCGAAGGCGGAGAAGATGTTGAACGCTTGCTCGACAAATCTCGTCGCAGCGCTATCAAGCAGGTTGCATCAGGTCGCTTTGGCGTGACCAGCATGTACCTGACCCATGCAGATGATATTCAAATCAAAATGGCTCAGGGTGCAAAGCCGGGCGAGGGTGGTCAGTTGCCACCGAACAAGGTTTACCCCTGGATAGCTAGAACTCGTCACGCAACTCCAGGTGTTGGCCTGATCTCGCCACCACCTCACCACGACATCTACTCGATTGAAGACTTGAAACAACTGATTTTTGATCTCAAGCGAGCAAATCGTGCGGCGCGCGTTCACGTAAAACTGGTCTCGCAGGTTGGAATCGGAACGGTTGCAGCCGGTGTCGCTAAAGCGAAAGCCGATGTGATTCTGGTCTCTGGTCACGACGGTGGAACCGGAGCATCTCCACTCAACTCTCTAAAGCACGCTGGAACACCTTGGGAACTTGGCCTAGCTGAGGCACAGCAAACGCTGATGGCAAACGGTTTGCGCGATCGCGTTTCGGTTCAGGTTGACGGCCAGATGAAGACCGGGCGCGATGTTGTAATCGCCGCACTTCTTGGCGCTGAGGAATTCGGTTTCGCAACAGCTCCGCTGGTCGTCGAGGGTTGCGTGTTGATGCGTGTCTGTCACCTAGACACGTGTCCGGTTGGTGTTGCCACGCAGAACCCAGTGCTTCGCGAGCGCTTCACCGGCAAACCCGAGTTCGTTGTCAACTTCTTTGAATTCTTGGCAGAGGAAGTTCGCGAGTATCTTGCGAAACTTGGCTTCAGAACTCTCGACGAGGCCATTGGGCACAGCGAATTTATCGACGTCAACCGCGCCATAAGTCACTGGAAGGCCGATGGCCTAGACCTGAGCCCGATTCTTGCCTCTCCGGCCGTTGCGGCATCGGCTTCGAGACGAAAGTCAACCAATCAAGACCACGAACTCGAGAAGCACTTCGACCACAAGCTAATTGCTCATTTTGCGCAGTCGCTAGAGACCGGCGAGCCGTCATCTATTTCGCTCACGATCAGCAACGTCGATCAGGCAGTCGGCACAATGCTCGGAAATGAACTCACAAAACGGCACGCGGCAACGGGCCTGCCGGAAGCGACAATCAACATCGAACTACAGGGTTCGGCGGGTCAATCGTTTGGAGCATTCATTCCTAGTGGCATAAAGCTAAGTCTCGAGGGTGATTCAAACGACTACGTTGGCAAGGGACTATCTGGCGGCACCATCGTGATTAGACCGAACCGCACGAGCGTGTTTGCAGCGGAGGAAAACATTATTGCTGGCAACGTGATCGGCTACGGAGCAACAAGCGGCAACCTGTTTATCCGTGGAGTCGTTGGCGAAAGATTCTTGGTTAGAAACAGCGGTGCAACTGCCGTGGTCGAAGGTGTTGGAGACCACGCACTCGAGTATATGACCGGCGGTGTCGCTGTAGTTTTGGGTTCAACCGGTCGCAACCTAGCCGCTGGTATGTCGGGTGGCGTTGCCTACATCTATAAATTACGAGCCGACCGAGTCAACCGCGAAGCTCTCGGGAATTCAGACCTAACTCTCGCCCCGCTCGATAAAGATGACAGCGATATTCTGCAGAGCTTGCTCTCCCGTCACGTCTTAGAAACCGACTCGGCTCTTGCCACTTCGCTGCTGCTGAATTTTGGTTTGGAATCAAAAAACTTCACTAAGGTTTTGCCAAGCGACTACGCGGCAGTTCTCAAGATCCGCAAGGATGCACTCGGCGAAAACCTCGACCCTGATGGCGAAGTGGTCTGGAAGAGGATTCTGGAGGTGACCGGTGGCTGATCCAAGGGGATTTCTTAAGGTCACAGAGCGCCAAACTGCCGAGCGTCGCCCTGTAGCTATTCGCGTTCGTGACTGGAAAGAGGTTTACGAACCTCGTGACGAAGCTGTTGTGAAGCAGCAGGCCGGCCGATGCATGGACTGCGGCATCGCGTTTTGCCACCAGGGTTGCCCGCTTGGCAACCTGATTCCCGAGTGGAATGACCTGACCTGGCGCGACCAGGGCGCACAGGCCATCGAACGTCTTCACGCAACCAACAATTTTCCAGAGTTCACCGGCAGGCTCTGCCCGGCACCTTGTGAGAGCTCGTGTGTTCTCGGAATCAACCAACCAGCGGTCACTATCAAAGAGATCGAAGTTTCGATAATTGACAGGGCATTCGAGAACAACTGGGTGCTTCCGCACGCACCCGAGCGCTTAACCGGAAAAACGGTTGCGGTAGTAGGTTCTGGCCCGGCGGGGCTCGCAGCAGCACAGCAGTTGACCAGGGCCGGACATACCGTAGCCGTATTTGAAAAGGACGACCGAATCGGCGGACTGCTTCGATACGGAATTCCAGACTTCAAAATGGAGAAGCACCACATCGATCGTCGAGTGGCACAAATGGAGGCGGAAGGCACTCGCTTCAGACTAGGTGTGAACATCGGCGTAGACATCACCTGGACTGAGCTTCGCTCACGCTTTGATGCCGTTTTGGTGGCTACCGGAGCCCCTGAACCTCGTGACCTAAAGATTCCTGGTCGAAACCTTGAGGGAGTCGAATTCGCGATGCATTACCTGCATCAGTCAAATCAGGTTGTAGCCGGCGACGAAGTAAACAATCAAATCAACGCTGCCGGAAAGCGCGTGGTTATTCTCGGTGGTGGCGACACAGGAGCTGACTGTCTAGGCACTGCAACTCGGCAGGGCGCACTCTCGGTCACGACTCTCGCTATCGGAAACCAGCCACCTGCCGAACGCCAACCCAACCAACCGTGGCCGACGTTCCCAAATCTTTTTGAAGTTGCCAGCGCTCACGAAGAATTTGGTGAACGAAAGTACCTAGCAAGCACGGTCGAATTCGTAGCTAACGGCGATAAAGTCTCTGGCGTTCGCGTTGCCGAAACCGAGTTCAAAGATGGCAGACGAGTGCCTAAAGCTGGAACCGAACGAGTGATTGAAGCAGACCTAGTCTTGCTTGCACTCGGATTCACTGGCGCAGAACAATCCACGCTGCTCAATCAGACGTCGGCTCAATTCGATGAACGAGGAAACATTTCGCGCGCTAACGATTGGCAGACAAGCCACGAAGGATTCTTCGTTGCTGGTGATGCTGGACGAGGACAGAGCCTTATCGTCTGGGCCATTGCCGAGGGTCGTTCAGCAGCCGCGGCCATCGACAATTTTCTCGAGGGCGTCACCGAACTACCTGCACCTGTAAAGCCAAATGACAGGTCTTTCGACCTCTAGCAAAACTCGCTCGATAAACTTGTCGAGATAAACAAAAGAAGGAACCAATGAGACGCGCCAAAATTGTTGCAACACTAGGCCCAGCCACCTCGAGCTATGAACAGATTCGAGCAGTTATCGAGGCCGGTGTCGACGTAGCACGAATGAACCTCAGCCACGGTAGCTACGAGGTTCACGAAGAGGTTTACCGCAACGTACGCAAGGCAGCAGAAGACCTCGACAAGCCGGTTGGTGTTTTCGTAGACCTGCAGGGTCCAAAAATTCGCCTTGGAAGGTTCGCTGATGGCCCGGTCATGCTCGAAAAGGGCGCGACCTTCAAGATCACAATCGATGACATCGTCGGTGACGTAAACATCTGCTCGACAACATTTAAGGGACTGCCAGGAGATGTGAAGCCGGGCGACATGCTTCTTATCGATGATGGAAAGGTTAGCCTCAGGGCAACCGAGGTTTCCGACAGCACGGTTACCACCGTGGTCGAAATCGGTGGACCGGTCTCGAACAACAAGGGCATCAACCTGCCAGGTGTCGCCGTAAATGTTCCCGCACTGTCAGAGAAAGACGAGGATGACCTTCGCTGGGGAATTCGTCTTGGTGCAGACATGATTGCGCTCTCATTCGTTCGCGATGCATCAGACATCGTTCGTGTTCACGAAATTATGAAGGAAGAAGGCAAGTTCCTTCCGGTGATTGCGAAGATTGAAAAACCTCAGGCAGTAGCAGCGCTTGAGGAAATCATTGACGCTTTCGACGGCATCATGGTGGCAAGAGGCGATCTCGGCGTTGAACTACCGCTAGAGGAGGTTCCAATAGTCCAGAAGCGGGCTATCGAACTTTCAAGAAGATGGGCTAAGCCAGTCATTGTGGCCACCCAAATGCTAGAGACAATGATTGAGAACTCAAGACCAACTCGCGCAGAGGCATCTGACGTTGCTAACGCGATTCTTGATGGGGCCGACGCGGTAATGCTTTCTGGTGAGACATCGGTTGGCAAGTGGCCGGTAGAGACTGTCGAGGTTATGGCTCGAATAATTGAGTCAACTGAAGACAATGGTTTGGATCGCATCCCTGCTCTCGGAACTCGGCCACATACTCACGCGGGTGCTGTTTCTCTTGCGGCGGTTGAGATTGCAGAGCTACTTGGTTCAAAGTACGTTTGCGTTTTCACTGCGTCTGGTGATTCAATGCGACGCGTTTCAAGACTGCGCACGGCTGTGCCAATCATCGCCTTTACCCCGAGCGCAGAAACCAGACGCAGACTCTCGCTGGTTTGGGGTTCAAAGACTTTCATGGTGAATCCGGTTATGCACACCGACCAGATGATGGATCAGGTAGACGAAATTCTTCTGGCCCAGGGACTTGCGAAGATGGGCGACGAGGTAGTTGTAGTCGCGGGAACGCCACCGGGAGTGCCGGGTTCGACAAACACCCTGAGGGTGCACCGGGTAGGCGAGGCCAGCTAAACAGAAAAACCGACCCCAAGGGGTCGGTTTTCTCTTTGTGCCGAAGGCGGGACTTGAACCCGCACTCCTTTCGGAAAAGCATTTTGAGTGCTCCGCGTCTGCCATTTCGCCACTTCGGCTTGCTACCGAAATAGTTTAGACCATCGGCGATTTAGGCCAAAACTCCAATACGCTTATCGGCATGAGCGACACATCAGCGAAGCGAACCGTTTTGGTTGCCGAGGATGAGTCTCTCATTCGCATGGACATCGTCGAGACTCTGACCGATTTCGGCTTCGAGGTAATCGCGCAAGCTGCAGACGGCCTGGAAGCAGTCGAGTTGGCGAAGAGCAAGCATCCCGATCTCATCGTGATGGACATCAAGATGCCACATCTCGATGGCATCTCTGCAGCCGAGCAGATTCAGCCACTCAAAATACCTATCGTTCTACTTACCGCCTTCAGCCAAAAGGAACTCGTCGAGAGAGCTTCAGAGGCCGGAGCAATGGCATATGTGGTTAAACCATTTACGCCAAACGACTTGCTTCCGGCCATAGAAATCGCCTGGAGCAGGCATCAGCAATTCACTGCTCTTGAAGCCGAAATTCAAGACCTTAACGAACGATTTGAAACTCGCAAACTTGTTGATCGCGCTAAGGGTCTGCTAAACGAGAAAATGAACCTGACTGAACCAGAGGCCTTTCGCTGGATTCAGAAGGCCTCGATGGACAGACGCCTGACCATGCACGAGGTGGCCGTGACGATAATCGATCAGCTCGGGCCGAAGAAGACTGAAACCCCTAGCGAGTAGGTTTCTCGCGCAGGTAGTTAGTGATTCGAACGGTCGACAAACGGCGACCTTGCTCATCTGTGACGACTATTTCATGAACGGTCAGCGATTTGCCTAGATTTATGGCTGTGCATGTGCCGGTGACAACTCCTGAGGTCGCCGAGCGGCTGTGCGAGGCGCTAACTTCGATGCCAACAGCAACCCTGTCTGGATAAGCCCAGACATTGGCGGCCATGCTGCCAAGGCTCTCGCCGAGAACAACATGTGCACCTCCATGAAGCACTCCAAACGGTTGGGTGTTGCCAGCAACAGGCATCGTGGCCACGGCTCGTTCGGCCGATAGCTCGATGAGTTTGATTCCCATTTTCTCGGCTAATTCGCCGACAGAGCGGTCGGCGAGCAGCTTTGCAGCAGCTTCGCTGGTCTGCACTTCGTCGTTCATGAGACTCCTCACTGATGCATTCGCTTAGGCTATGCCTATGAATGCCAAGCCTACCTTGCTGCTAATTGACGGTCATTCTTTGGCATTCCGAGCCTTCTACGCACTTAGCCCCGACAGTTTTAGAACGCCAGACGGGCAGCACACGAACGCCATCCACGGATTCATCTCGATGCTGTTGAACATACTCTCAGCCGAGAAACCAACCCACCTGGCGGTCGCCTTCGATCTTTCGCGAGAATCCTTTCGCACCGAGGAGTACCCCGAATACAAGGGAACAAGGGGAGAGACCCCGCCGGAATTCATGGGACAGACTGAGCTGCTTCGCGAAGCGCTCAATGCCATGAACATCAAAAACATCACCAGAGACAATTACGAAGCCGACGACATATTGGCGAGTCTTGCCGACCAAGCAGCAGACCAGGGTTTCAAGGTCTTGGTGGTATCGGGCGATCGCGACACCTTCCAACTCATCCGTGAAGACACGACAATCTTGTATCCGGTTAAGGGCGTTTTGAATCTGGCACGCATGGATGACGAAGCGGTCTATGCGAAGTATGCCGTGCACGCAAAGCAGTATCCCGACCTTGCCGCCCTTGTTGGCGAAACCTCAGACAATCTTCCGGGTATTCCAGGTGTCGGCCCGAAAACCGCAGCTAAGTGGCTTCAGCAGTTTGGCTCGTTGCAGGCAATTTTCGATTCGGCCGAACAGATTGCCGGCAAAGTTGGCGAAAGCCTTCGCGAGCACATGCAACTTGCGGTGCGCAACCGCAGACTAAACCACCTAGTGCGCGATCTCGATTTCGATTTCGAGTTTTCGAGCCTGGAGATTACGGGCGTTGACGAGAACCGCGTTCGAGAAGTCTTCAGCAAGTTGCACTTCAAGTCACTCACCGAAAGAGTAATCAGACTCAAAGGGGCTAGTTCATCAGCCGCGGGTCCAGCACCAGCATCAGCTTCAAGTTCGCCTTCGGCAGCGTCTGTTGCCGATTCCAACATCAGCCCTTCGGCGTCGCCAACGGTGTTTCGAGAGCTCGAGATTCCTGCGAACAGAGCCCTTTCGCGTGAACAGGCAAAAGCCCTGCTGTCGTCAACAGTTGGGCTGATGTCAATTGCCTTTGAATTCGGTGAGAGCGGCATTCTAAGCATCGGTTTCGCATCAGAGACCACAAGGTCGACTTGGGCACCCGCTTCAACCAAGGATGTTGTCGAAACGCTTGGTGATTGGCTTGCTTCAGCTAAGTCGCCTAAAGCACTATTTGACTCAAAGAACACAACAAGAAAACTGCTGGAGCTCGACCTAGATCTAGCTGGTGTGGAGTTTGACGTGCTCCTGATGACCTACCTGCAGAATCCGGTTCGCAAAGATTACTCACTCGATGACATTGCACTCGAATACCTGGGGCTCTCTGTCGAGCGAGGCGATCAGAACGCTTTGATTCGCGAGGCTGCAGACGACGCCTCGCTTGATGCCTGGCTGACGGCGGTTCTAGCGCCATCGCTCTTTGAAACACTCAGAGCAGAAGATCAAGTGCGAGTGCTGTCTGAAATTGAATTGCCAACGAGTCGAGTTCTTGCTGGCATGGAGAACACCGGCATATTCATCGATCGCCCGAAACTAGAATCACTTTTTGACTCTCTAGGCGAAGAGGTTGCGGCAATAGCGAAAGCTGCCTATTCGATTATTGGTCGAGAGATAAACCTGGCCTCACCGAAGCAACTGCAAACAGTTTTGTTTGACGAACTTGGCATGACCGGAACAAAGTCTGTGAAGACCGGATTCTCAACTAACGCTGCTGCTCTTAATGAACTCTTCGAACAGACCGAGCATCCTTTTCTCGCCAAGCTGCTAGAGCACAGAGAAACCACGAAGCTTCGCCAGATCCTTGAGACCGTCATCAAGGCAATTGCAATAGACGGCCGCATCCATACCAACTACTCGCAGACCGGAACCTCGACGGGTCGACTTTCAAGTGATTCACCGAATCTGCAGAACATCCCGATCAAGAGCGAACGCGGTCGTCAGATCCGCGATTCATTTATCGTGGGCGAAGGCTTCGAGACCCTTCTCACCGCCGACTACTCGCAAATAGAAATGCGCATCATGGCTCATCTCAGCGAGGATGCCGGTCTCATCGAGGCCTTTAAGACTGGCGAAGACCTTCACCGCTTCGTTGGCTCGAGAATCTTTGGGGTTGCTCCAGACGAAGTCACAAGTGCAATGCGATCGAAGGTCAAGGCCATGAGCTATGGCCTGGTTTACGGGCTGAGCGAATATGGCCTTGCCAAACAGCTCAGAATGTCTAACGGCGAAGCCAAGCAGTTGATGGCCGACTACTTCGACCGCTTTGGGGGAGTAAGGCGCTATCTGTCACAGGTTGTCGATCAAGCCAAACTGAACGGCTTCACGGCCACTACCTTTGGTCGCCGCAGGCCCTTCGAAGACCTCAAATCGAGCGTGTTTCAGGTTCGCGAGGCAGCCAGACGCGCAGCGCTAAACGCGCCAATTCAAGGCACTGCTGCCGACATCATGAAGCTCGCGATGACCCGCATTGCCAACAAAATGGCCGAGGATGACCTCAAGAGCCGCATGCTGCTTCAGGTTCACGACGAACTGGTCTTCGAGGTGTTCGCGGGCGAGCTCGAACAGCTGAAGGCGCTGGTCACCGATCAGATGAGCCATGTTGTCGAACTCAGTGTTCCGCTCGAGGTTCACGTTGGCATAGGCAAATCCTGGGATGCCGCCGGGCACTAACCCGATCTGGCTGTTGATAAAGCCTGAAACGGGGCTAGACTTGGAAGGTGCCGATTGGCGCAAATCCATTGCCTTCGAGGGTTAAACCTCGTCTGGCCCGAGTATGTCCGTAAAGAGTAAAACAAAATATGACAAACACCCCAAGCAAGCAGATCGCAGTCAACGACATTGGATCTGCTGAGGACTTTCTAGCAGCAGTTGAGAAGACCCTAAAGTTCTTCAACGATGGTGACCTTATCGAAGGAACCGTTGTAAAGATTGACCGTGACGAAGTTCTTCTAGACGTTGGCTACAAAACCGAAGGTGTTATTCCTTCGCGTGAACTTTCAATCCGCCACGATGCAGATCCTTCAGAGATCGTTTCGGTTGGCGACACCGTAGAGGCACTTGTTCTTCAAAAAGAAGACAAAGAAGGCCGCCTAATTCTTTCGAAGAAGCGCGCACAGTACGAGCGTGCATGGGGCGACGTCGAAAAGGTTAAAGAAGCTGACGGCACCGTCACCGGTGTTGTTATCGAAGTTGTCAAGGGTGGACTTATCGTCGACATTGGCCTTCGTGGATTCTTGCCAGCGTCACTCATTGAGCTTCGCCGAGTTCGCGACCTAGGCCCATACTTGGGTCAGAAGGTTGAAGCCAAGATTCTTGAACTCGACAAGAACCGCAACAACGTTGTGCTTTCTCGTCGCGCTTTGCTTGAGCAGAGCCAGTCTGCAAACCGAAGCACATTCCTAGCAGACTTGACCAAGGGTCAGATTCGCACCGGTGTGGTTTCATCGATTGTTAACTTCGGTGCATTCATCGACCTCGGCGGCGTTGACGGTCTCGTTCACGTCTCTGAGCTTTCATGGAAGCACATCGAGCACGCATCAGAGGTTGTTGAAATCGGCCAAGAGGTTACCGTTGAGGTTCTCGAGGTAGACCAAGACCGTGAGCGCGTGTCACTTTCGCTAAAGGCCACTCAAGAAGATCCATGGGCAGTGTTCGCTCGCACCCACGCAATCGGTCAGTACGCACCTGGCAAGGTAACCAAGTTGGTTCCATTCGGTGCATTCGTTCGCGTGGCTGATGGCATTGAAGGTCTAGTTCACATTTCTGAGCTATCTGCTAAGCACATCGAACTAGCCGAGCAGGTTGTTTCGGTCAACCAAGACGTCTTCGTCAAGGTAATCGACATCGATCTCGACCGCCGCCGCATTTCTCTATCGTTGAAGCAGGCTACCGAAGAGGTAAACCCAGAGAGCACCGAGTTCAACCCGGCACTCTATGGAATGGCTGCTGACTACGATGACGCCGGCCAGTACAAGTACCCAGAGGGCTTTGACTCGGCAACCAGCGAATGGAAGCCAGGTTACGAGGATGCTCGCACCAAGTGGGAGAAAGAGTATGCAGAAGCTCACGCCCGTTGGGAAGAGCACAAGCGCCAGGTAAAGATTGCCAACGAGGCTGCCGCCAAGTTGCCAGACGCACCTGCCGTTGACCCTGCAGCTTCGAGCTCAAGCTACTCAAGCGAATCAGCCGATGAAGGTACGCTTTCAGGCGATGAGTCGCTTGCAGCACTTCGCGATCAGCTCAAGAGCGCAGAATAGGTTTAATCCTTCAGAATGCGGGTCACGAGAGTGGCCCGCATTCTGCATTTAAGTTTGAAGTGTTTAGGCTTAGACCATGTATCTAATCGGCCTTACCGGAGGCATTGCCGCTGGCAAGAGCACGGTTGCAAAACGTTGGGCTGAACACGGCGCATTAGAGATTGATGCCGATCAAGTTGCCCGTGATGTTGTCGAGCCTGGCACAGTTGGTCTCGGCCGCGTCGTCGAGGCGTTTGGCTCAGATGTTCTAACCGCCGATGGAGAGCTTGACCGCAAGCAGCTAGCCATGCAGATTTTTTCAGATGCGGGCAAACGCGAACTGTTGAATTCGATACTGCACCCGCTTATCAAGCAGCGCACCAAACAACTCCTGAGTGAATTGCCAGCCGAATCGATTGTCGTTTACAACGTTCCGCTCTTGGTTGAGGCAGCTGTCGATCACCCGTTTGACTTGGTGGTCACGGTCGAAGCACCAGAAGAAGAACAGCTGCGGCGACTGATTGAGACCCGCGGTTTGACCGAGAGCGAAGCTCGCAGCAGAATTTCGGCGCAAGCTAAGCCAATTGAGCGAGCCGCCAGGGCCGATCGAATTCTCAACTCAAACCAAGACCTCAACCTGTTGCTGCGCGACACCGATGCTCTCTGGCGAGAAATCCTCAAGCTATCAACTTCTGCGAGTGCCGATTAATGGAGTCAACGAGGGCACTGAATCGTTTCGAGGTAATCAGCGATTACCAACCTGCGGGTGATCAGCCGCAAGCAATAGCCGAGCTAACCAAGCGGCTAAACAACGGTGAGCGTGATGTGGTGCTTCTGGGGGCCACCGGAACCGGTAAGTCAGCAACGACAGCGTGGTTAGTAGAGCAGGTGCAACGACCAACCTTGGTTTTGGCTCACAACAAGACTCTCGCCGCACAGTTGGCCAACGAGTTCAAGCAGCTGTTGCCAAACAACGCGGTCGAGTACTTCGTTAGCTACTACGACTACTACCAACCAGAGGCCTATGTTCCACAAACCGATACATTCATCGAGAAAGATAGCTCGATAAACGAAGAGGTAGAACGGCTTCGCTACAAGGCGACTATGAGCTTGCTTTCACGCAGAGATGTCATCGTGGTCAGCACGGTCAGCTGCATATACGGTCTCGGTGCTCCTGCCGAATACTTGAACCAGAGCGTGCCGCTGCAGGTAGGTCAACGCATTGACCGCGATGCGCTCATCAGACGCTTCGTTGAGCTGCAGTACAAGCGAAATGACATTGACTTCAGCCGAGGAAATTTTCGAGTCAAGGGCGACACGATCGAGATCATTCCGGTTTACGACGAACTAGCAACCCGAATCGAACTCTTCGGAGACGAAATCGAAGCCATTTATTCGCTATCACCGCTAACCGGCGAAGTCATGGGTAACCCATCGTCGGTAGCCATTTTCCCGGCCTCCTACTATGTGGCTCCAGCAGAGCAAATGGGTCGGGCTATCGAGGCGATTGAGCATGAGGCAATTGCCCGGGTAAAGGAATTTGAGCAACAGGGCAAACTGCTCGAAGCCCAACGCATCAAGATGAGAACCAACTTCGACCTCGAAATGATTCGCGAACTTGGTTTCTGCAGTGGAATCGAGAACTACTCGCGTCACATCGATAATCGCGAGCCTGGCGAAGCACCGAGTTGCCTGCTCGACTATTTTCCAGACGACTTTCTTACCGTTATCGACGAGTCGCACGTGACCGTGCCGCAAATCGGTGCCATGCACGAAGGTGATGCCTCACGCAAGCGAACCCTAGTAGAGCACGGCTTCAGATTGCCATCGGCCATGGACAACCGACCCTTGCGCTGGGATGAGTTTCAACAGCGGGTTGGTCAAACCGTTTACCTCTCTGCAACGCCCGGCAAGTATGAGCTAGGCATGTCCGACGGCGTAGTTGAGCAGATCATCAGACCGACCGGATTGGTTGACCCTCAGATAGTCGTGAAGCCGACAAAGGGGCAAATCGACGACCTGCTCGAGCAAATACGTGTTCGGGTCGCCAAGGATGAGCGCATCCTGGTAACAACTCTGACCAAGAAAATGTCTGAAGAGTTAACCGACTTTCTAACCGAGGCTGGTGTGCGTGTGCGTTACCTACACAGCGACGTCGACACCCTGCGCCGAGTTGAATTACTTCGCGAACTTCGCACCGGCGCCTATGACGTGCTCGTTGGCATCAACCTGCTTCGCGAGGGTCTTGACCTGCCCGAAGTTTCGCTCGTCGCTATTCTCGATGCAGACAAGCAGGGATTCCTGCGTTCGGCAACCTCGTTGATTCAAACCATCGGTCGAGCCGCTCGAAACATCAACGGCGAAGTTCACATGTATGCCGATAGGGTTACCGATGCGATGGCAAAGGCAATTGACGAGACAGACCGACGACGCGAGAAACAGGTTGCCTACAACATTGCAAGGGGTGTCGATCCGCAACCGCTGCGCAAGAAGATCGCCGACATAACCGACGACATAATGCGAGAAGAAGCAGATACAGCACAGCTCATCGCCGAGAACAAAGGAAAGAGCGGCGGCAAACTGAAGTCAGGTCTCTCTGCAACGGCTACCAAGGGTCGCAAGGGTATAGCTGGCAAGGCCTACGACGAAATCCTTTCTGTTGTCATCGAACTTGAGGCCCAAATGAAGGCAGCGGCCAGCGAGTTGCAGTTCGAGTTGGCGGCACGCATCCGTGATGAAATGGTCGAACTTAAGCGCGAACTGAGGCAGATGGAGAAGGCCGGCCACGTCGACTAGTCGGCGGGCAAAGCAGGTTCGGCGATTTAGACTTCTATGGTGTCAATTACCCCCGTAACCAACTCAGACAAGCTCGTCGTCAAGGGCGCTCGGGTTCATAACCTCAAGAACCTAAACCTCGAGATTCCTAGAGACTCGATGGTGGTTTTCACTGGCCTGAGCGGTTCGGGCAAGTCTTCGCTTGCATTTGACACGATTTTTGCCGAGGGGCAGAGGCGCTACATCGAGAGCCTGTCTTCTTATGCAAGGCAGTTTCTAGGTCAGGTCGACCGCCCTGATGTCGACTTCATTGAGGGCTTGAGCCCAGCTGTGTCAATTGACCAGAAGTCGACAAACCGCAACCCGCGTTCAACCGTCGGAACAATCACAGAGATCCACGACTACCTGAGACTGCTTTGGGCTCGAATCGGAATACCTTACTGTGCCGACTGCGGCGAGAGAATCGTGAAGCAGACTCCACAGCAGATTGTCGACCAGATTCTCGAGTTTGAAGACGGAACACGCTTTCAAATTCTCGCTCAGCTGGTCGATCAGAAAAAGGGCGAGTTTGTTGACTTGTTCAAAGACCTAGTGAGCCAAGGATACGCTCGCGCGGTTGTCGACGGTGAAGTTATTCAGCTTGCAGATGCCAAACCGCTAAAGAAAACATTCAAGCACGACATATCGGTAGTTGTTGATCGCCTGGTTTCGAAGAAAGACATCGTCGGTCGACTCACAGACTCGGTTGAGACCGCACTGAAACTTGCCGGCGGGCGAATCATCATCGATCTGATTGACGAGAAGCGTGCGGCCAAGAAGCTTCGCGTGTTTAGCGAACGCATGTCATGTCCAAACGAGCATCCCCTTGCGATCAGCGAGATTGAGCCAAGAACTTTCTCATTCAACGCCCCCTTTGGAGCTTGCCAGGAGTGCGGCGGCCTCGGCACCAAGATGAGCGCAGATGTTGACCTAGTTATCGGCGACCCCGATGACTCGATTGCCGATGGTGTTTTGCTGCCTTGGTCGACACCGCAGGGCAAGATCTACCCTTACATGACCCGCATGATGACCGGACTCGCCACCGAACTCAAGTTCAAGCTCTCGACTCCCTGGAGCAAACTGCCTGAGGAAATTCAGCAGGCCGTGCTGTTCGGAAACAACTTCGACGTGCAGGTCAAGTGGAAGAACAAGTACGGTCGTGAGCTGCGTTACACCACCGGCTTCGAGGGAGTTATCGCTTATGTTGAGCGCAAACTGCTTGAAACCGAGAGCGACTACGCCAGAGCCAAGTGGGCGGGATACCACCGCGAAGTGGATTGTCCGGCCTGTGACGGATCGAGATTGAGACCAGAAGTGCTCGCAATCAAGGTGGCAGACAGCTCGATAGCCGACGTTGCGAAGCTCAGCCTCGCCGACTGCTTTGCGTTTTTTGAGAAAATCAAGCTCGACTCGAGAGACGTGAAGATTGCTGCCCAGGTGCTGCGTGAAATCAAGGCTCGACTTGAGTTTTTGCTTGCGGTTGGCCTCGATTACCTGAGCCTCGATCGGGCCGCGGCAACACTAAGCGGTGGCGAGGCACAGCGAATTCGCCTAGCCACTCAGATCGGCTCGGGACTAACGGGTGTTCTCTATGTTCTCGATGAGCCCTCTATCGGGCTTCACCAGCGTGACAACCGCAGGCTAATTGAGACCCTGCTCAAACTTCGCGACCTCGGCAACACCCTGATTGTGGTCGAGCACGACGAAGACACCATCAAGGCTTCTGACTGGATTGTCGACATCGGTCCTGGCGCTGGAGTTCACGGCGGCGAGGTTGTGCACAGCGGCACATACAAAGACCTATTGAAAAACAAGGCTTCGGTTACTGGCGCTTTTCTAAGCGGCAAGCAGAACATCGAAACGCCCACAGCGCGTCGCCCCGTGGACGCAAAGCGTGTCGTTAAAGTCATCGGCGCTCGTGAAAACAACCTAAAGAACATAGACGTTGAGTTTCCGCTCGGAGTATTCACGGCGGTCACCGGGGTCAGCGGTTCTGGAAAGTCGTCGCTGGTAAACGACATTCTCTACGAAACACTAGCAAACAGGCTCAACGGAGCTAAGGGAGTAGCGGGTAAACACAAACGCATCGACGGAATCGATCAACTCGACAAGGTTGTGCACGTAGACCAAGCACCGATCGGCAGAACCCCGCGCTCTAACCCTGCAACCTACACGGGCGTTTTCGATCATATTCGCAAGTTGTTTGCCGACACCTCAGAGTCGAAGGCACGCGGATACCAGCAGGGCAGGTTCTCATTCAACGTGAAGGGCGGTCGTTGCGAGTCTTGCTCTGGTGACGGAACCCTGAAAATCGAAATGAATTTCTTGCCAGACGTTTATGTTGCCTGCGAGGTATGCCACGGAGCTCGGTACAACCGCGAGACATTGCAGGTTAAGTACAAGAACAAGAACATCGCCGAGATTCTAGAGATGCCAATTGCTGAAGCAGCCGAATTCTTCGCGCCGATTAATTCAATCGCTCGATACCTAGAGACCCTGGTTGAGGTTGGTCTCGGTTACGTGCGTCTCGGTCAGAGCGCAACCACTCTCAGTGGCGGCGAGGCGCAGCGAGTTAAATTAGCGACTGAACTGCAGCGCCGTTCTTACGGACGCAGTATCTACGTGCTCGACGAACCCACCACGGGTCTGCACTTCGAAGACGTGCGCAAACTTCTCCTGGTTCTCAACGGCCTAGTCGAGAAGGGCAACACAGTGATTGTGATTGAGCACAATCTCGATGTCATCAAGTGCGCAGACTGGGTAATCGATCTTGGCCCCGAGGGCGGCGCTGGCGGTGGCGAGGTGCTGGCAATCGGAACGCCCGAGCAGGTGGCGAAGTCTGCGAAGAGTTTCACGGGCAAGTTCTTGAAAGAGACCCTGGCGAGTTAGCCGATGGCCGACCAACTGAGTTTCAGGCCAAAAACCTCTGAAATCCCAACAGAGCCGGGGGTCTACCGCTGGTTCGACAAAAACGGACGAATTCTCTATGTGGGTAAGGCGAAAAACCTTAGAGCTCGCCTGAGCAGTTACTTCGCACCCCTAGACAGCTTGCACAGTCGCACGAGGCGCATGGTGACCAGCGCTGCTGACGTGCAGTGGACGATAGTCAAAACCGAGTACGAAGCGCTGCAACTTGAATTTCAGTGGATCAAGGAGTTCTCGCCACCTTTCAACATTCGATTCAAGGATGACAAGTCATACCCGTACCTGGCCATCTCGTCAGGCGATACTTATCCGCGTGCATACATCACGAGGAATCGCGAGTTGCCAGGGCATAAGTATTTTGGTCCGTATACCAACGCTTGGGCGATCAGGGAAACGCTAGACACTTTGCTAAAGGTGTATCCGGTGCGCAGTTGCAGCACTGGAGTGTTCAACCGAGCCAAGAGCACAAACCGAGCTTGCCTGCTAGCAGACATCGGCAAGTGCAGCGCACCCTGCGTGGAGCGAATCAGCAAAGACGATCACAAGAAGCTGTCTAATGATTTTGCCGATTTTATGGGCGGTGGCGATAACAAGCACATCGAGAGCCTCAAGGCTCGCATGCTAGTCGCGAGCGAGGAGCAGCACTACGAACGAGCCGCAAAACTACGCGACAACATCGAGGCGCTCGAGGCGGTTCTCGAGAAAAGTACCGTGGTCTTTAATGACCAGACCGATGCCGATCTGTTTGCTATTGCAGACGATGAACTTGCCGCCGCCGTGCAGTTGTTTATTGTTCGCGGAGGAAGAATTCGAGGAGTGCGCGGATGGGTCGTTGATAAAGAACTTGAGCGCGACATGCAGGAACTCGTGGAGTACGTGATTCAGAACGTATATGCCGCTTCCAAACGCGGCACAGCATCTGAGATACCAAAAGAAATCATTGTTCCCGAAACCTCACTCGATTTGTCGGCGCTTCAACTTTGGCTTTCAGAACTACGCGGTTCGAAAGTCGACATCCGTGTGGCTCGTCGCGGCGATAAACGAGCTCTTCAAGAAACTGCGATGACTAATGCGCAGCATGCACTTGCGGTCTACAAGATGCGGCGCAGCACAGACTTCACAGCAAGAGCTGATGCTCTAGCCGGAATTCAACGAGCGCTCTCGCTTAGTGAGGCGCCGCTAAGAATCGAGTGTTTCGACGTGAGTCACCTCGCCGGCACAGATGTAGTGGCATCGATGGTGGTCTTCGAAGACGGACTCGCTAAGAAGGATCAGTATCGAAGGTTTGCCATCTCAGAGACCACCGATGACACCGATTCGATCTACCAGGTGCTCATGCGTCGATTGAAGTATCTGAAGGCACCCGAGACCGATGCAGAAGCCGACCCAACCAAGTTCTCGTATCGCCCAAACCTGCTTATCGTCGACGGTGGCCAGCCGCAGGTTAGTGCCGCCATGCGAGCGCTAGCAGACTCGGGTATAACCGACCTTGCCGTGTGCGGAATCGCCAAACGTCTCGAAGAGGTCTGGCTGCCTGGTGAGAGCTTTCCGGTGATTCTGGCGAGAGCGACAGATGAACTGTTCTTACTTCAGCGAATCCGTGATGAAGCACACCGCTTTGCCATCACGTTTCAGAGAACCAAGCGTTCGTCGGCGATTTCATCGACGCTTTCAGAGATCGCCGGCCTCGGCGACAAGAGGGTTTCGGCCCTGCTCAAGCACTTTGGCTCGGCAAAGCGACTTCGCCTCGCCACGGTTGACGAGATTGCCGAAGTTGCAGGCATCGGAAAGGCTCTGGCCCAGCAGATCACGGCCTCGCTGAATCCCTAGATTTCGTAACATGGGCGTGTCGCGAGCAGATAAACTCTGTTCGACACGCCGAAGGGGAGAGATGAACGAGGAACGAAGGCACGAGCTGCTCATCGTTACCGGCATGTCTGGCGCGGGCAGATCGACGGTAGGCAACGCCCTCGAGGACCTCGGTTGGTATGTGGTCGACAACCTACCACCGCAAATGCTCGGCCCAATTGCAGACCTATTCACCATGACCAAGGCCAGATTGCCGAAACTAGCGGTAGTAATCGATGTTCGCGGTGGCGAATTTTTTGGAGAGCTGCACGAAAACCTCTCGCAGATGCGAAGCAGAAACCTCAACCTTCGACTGCTGTTTCTAGAAGCGACAGATTCGGCACTCGTCAAGCGATTCGAACAGGTGCGCAGACCGCATCCGTTGCAAGCAGACGGAACAATTCTCGATGGAATTGCAATCGAGAGAAATCGTCTTATCAGCTTGCGCGAATCTGCCGACGTAATAATTGACACAAGCGATTTGAACGTTCACCAACTCAGCAACAAAATCACCGACAGTTTTTCTCTTGAAGAGACGAAGAAGCTTCACTTGACGGTCATGAGTTTTGGATTTAAGTACGGGCTTCCGACCGACGCCGATCTCGTCGCAGACATGCGATTCATCCCTAACCCATTCTGGGAGGAGTCACTCAGGCCCTTCACTGGCGAAGACAGGAATGTCAGCAATTTCGTGCTCGGAGCCGATGGCGTCGAGGAATTCATCGAGAACTACCTCGCTGCTCTGCGCCCAGTGCTCAAGGGATACACCAACGAGAACAAGCGTTACGCAACCATCGCGATTGGATGCACCGGTGGAAAACACCGTTCTGTTGCGGTGAGCAAAAAGATTGCAACCGAATTAGCAAAATTTGATGACGTCTCGGTGAGCTTGAAGCACCGTGACCTTGGGAGGGAATAGCGATGGCGCTAACTTCAGACGTTAAAGACGAGCTCGCACGCATCGAGGTCACCAAGAGCGCAACGCGAGTTGCTGAACTCTCGGCGATTCTTCGTTTCGCAGGCGGCCTGCACCTAATCAGCGGAAGAGTTGTCATCGAAGTCGAAGTCGATGCCGCCTCGATAGCTAGACGCATTCGCAAGGATCTAATGGAAGTTCTCGGCATCGAGAGCGAGCTGGCCGTAATTGCACCCAGCGGCATTCGCAGAACCAGTCGCTACCAGGTTCGAGTCATTGCTCAGGGCGACCTGCTGGCACGCCGAGCGGGGCTAATTGACCCGAAGGGCAGGCCGGTTCGCGGGCTTCCGGCGCACCTGGTGTCGAGCACGATTCAAGAAGCTCAGGCCCTCTGGCGCGGAGCATTTCTCGCTCACGGTTCGCTAACCGACCCAGGCCGCTCTGCGTCGCTAGAGGTAACTGCGCCAGGCAACGAAGCAGCCATGGCGCTCGTCGGCGTAGCGCGCCGGCTGGGCGTAGTTGCCAAGGCTCGCGAGGTTAGGGGAGTTCACCGAGTTGTGGTTCGAGACGGTGAAGCCATCGCAGCAATGCTGACCCAGATGGGTGCGCACACAAACGTACTTAAGTGGGAAGAAGCACGGCTTAGACGCGAGGTTCGCGCTACCGCCAACAGACTCGCAAACTTCGACGACGCCAACCTGCGCAGATCGGCTCAAGCGGCAGTGGCCGCCGGCGCGAGAGTTAAGCGAGCACTTGAAATTCTGGGGCCAGACATTCCCGAGCACCTTCGCTACGCTGGCGAGCTCAGACTGAAATTCAAGGATGCGAGCCTCGACGAGTTGGGTCACCACGCCAACCCACCGATGACCAAAGACGCGGTTGCCGGTCGCATTCGGCGTTTGCTGGCTATGGCAGATAAGAAAGCCGAAGAACTTGGCATTCCAGCAACCGACGCCGACCTGCCAGAAGACCTTGACGACTAAAGCGGAATAACCGCAGATTTTCTAAGTTAAAACCAAAGAAGGAGCAATTCATGAGCAACTACAAACTTCCAGACCTCACCTACGACTACGGATCACTCGAGCCACACATCTCGGGAAAGATCATGGAGCTACACCACAGCAAGCATCACGCTGCCTATGTAGCCGGCATCAATGGTGCTCTCGCCGCACTAGAAGAGGCCCGCGAGAAGAATGACTTCGGCAACATCAACAAATTGCAGAAAGACCTCGCCTTTCACCTCGGTGGTCACATTAACCACTCGATCTTCTGGAAGAACTTAAGCCCAGACTCAGAGGGTCGCCCAGAGGGTGAACTCGCAGCAGCAATCACCGAATTCTTTGGCTCTTTCGAGGCCTTCCAGGCTCACTTCAACGCAACCGCCCTGGGCATTCAGGGTTCGGGTTGGGCATTCCTCGCCTGGGATTCACTCGGCGAGCGCTTGGTCATCGAGCAGCTCTATGACCAGCAGGGCAATGTCGCGCCAGCGACCATCCCAGTATTGATGCTCGACATGTGGGAGCACGCCTTCTACCTCGATTACTTGAACGTCAAGGGCGATTACGTGAAGGCCTTCTGGAACATCGTGTCTTGGAGCGACGTGCAGACCCGCTTTGAGGCGGCTCGCAAGCAAACAAAGGGTCTCCTGCTAGGCTAGGCCTAGATTTTCCACCCGATGATGCGTGGTAAAACCCTAGTTACCGCGCCCGATCTGGTGGCGCCCAATCATCTGGAGAACACATGGCTACTCGCGTTGGAATCAATGGCTTTGGTCGAATTGGCCGCAACTACCTGAGAGCAGAGCTCGCGAAGGGCACCGACCTCGAGATCGTTGCCGTCAACGACCTCAGCGACCCGGCGTCACTTGCCCACCTATTAAAGTACGACTCGGTAACCGGTCGCCTAAACCAAGAGGTAAAGGTTGACGGTCAGAACATCATCGTCGGCGGAAACACCATCAAGGTTTTGGCAGAGCGCGACCCAGCCAACCTACCTTGGGGCGAACTAGGCGTTGACATCGTAATCGAGTCAACCGGTCGCTTCACAGACGCAGCAGCGGCTCAGGCTCACATCACGGCAGGCGCTAAGAAGGTAATCATCTCGGCACCGGCCTCAGGCGACGCGGCAACTTTCGTCATGGGTGTCAACGACCACGAGTATGACCCGGCGAAGCACCACGTCATCTCAAACGCTTCGTGCACGACCAACTGCCTCGCACCATTCGCAAAGGTTTTCAACGACAAGTTCGGCATCGAGAACGGCCTGATGACCACAGTGCACGCTTACACCGCAGACCAGAACCTGCAGGATGGACCACACGGAGACCTTCGTCGCGCACGCGCAGCGGCCATCAACATCGTTCCATCGTCAACCGGTGCAGCCAAAGCAATCGGCCTAGTTCTTCCAGAGTTGAATGGCAAGCTAGACGGCTACGCGCTTCGCGTTCCGGTTCCAACCGGTTCAATCACCGACCTCACTTTGGTTTCAAAAGTCGATGTCACCGTTGAAGAGATCAAGGCTGCCTACAAGGCTGCTGCGGCTAGCGGACCGCTAAAGGGAATTCTTGCCTACACCGAAGACGAGATCGTTTCTAGCGACATCGTTACCGACCCACACTCATCAATCGTTGACGCCGGACTAATCAAGGTAATTGGCAGAACCGTAAAGATCAGCTCTTGGTATGACAACGAGTGGGGTTACTCAAACCGACTCGTTGAACTAACTCAGCTAGTGGCCAGCAAGCTCTAATGCGACATCTCGCCGACCTGCCCTCACTCGACGGCAAGCGCGTAGTTCTTCGCTGCGATTTGAATGTGCCGTTAGAAAACGGTCGCATAACCGACGACGGCAGAATCGTCGCATCGGTGCCAACCATTCAGCGACTCGTAAACGAGGGCGCGATGGTCGTTATCATCTCGCACCTCGGTCGTCCAGAAGGCGCACCTGATGCGCAGTATTCGCTCGCTCCGGTAGCAGCGCGCCTCGGTGAGTTGCTAGACCAGGATGTGTTCTTCGCAAGCGACACAGTCGGCAGCGAAGCTCACGGGGCCGTCAAGGCAATGACTCGGGGAGCAGTGGTGGTTCTCGAGAACCTTCGTTTCAACCCTGCCGAGACCAGCAAAGAGCAGGCAGAGCGCGAGGTCTTTGCAGCCAAACTGGCCCAGTTCGGCGATTTCTTTGTGAGCGACGGCTTCGGCGTTGTGCACCGCAAGCAGGCAAGCGTCTACGAACTAGCTCAACTCTTGCCTAGCGCTGCTGGTTTGCTAATCGAGAAAGAGCTCGATGTGCTGACCAGGTTGACGACTTCGGCCGAGCGACCATATGCCGTGGTTCTAGGTGGCTCTAAGGTCAGCGACAAGCTTGCCGTTATCGATCACCTGCTGCCGACGGTAGACAAACTGCTTATCGGCGGCGGAATGCTGTTCACCTTTTTGGCAGCGAAGGGCTACAGGGTTGGCGCAAGCCTGCTCGAACAAGACCAAATTGAAACCTGCCGCGAGTATTTGCAGCGGGCTACCGCCCTCGGTGTCGAGGTCGTGTTGCCAACCGACATCGTGGTGGCAAACAAGTTTGCTGCCGACGCTGAAGCTTTGGTCACCGCTGCCGACAAAATCGAAGACACGGCGTTTGGTGCAGCCGCTATCGGTCTAGACATCGGACCCGAGTCTGCTGCGATCTTTGCGAGAGAGATCGCAGAAGCCAAGACCGTGTTCTGGAACGGCCCGATGGGTGTTTTTGAATTCGATAAATTTGCAAACGGAACTCGTGAAGTTGCATCGGCACTAACCAAGGTTTCTGGGCTATCTGTTGTCGGTGGAGGAGACTCTGCCGCGGCGGTGCGCATCCTTGGATTCGAGGACTCACAGTTCGGTCACATCTCAACGGGTGGCGGCGCAAGCTTGGAGTTTCTAGAGGGCAAGAACTTGCCGGGCCTCGAAGTTTTGGGCCTTGAGGCTAAAAGTTAGAGAAGAGAGCACAAGATGACTAATCGCATTCCGCTAATCGCCGGCAACTGGAAGATGAACCTCGATCACCAGCAGGCAATCGCGTTGGTTCAGAAACTCGCTTGGTCACTCAAGGATGCGGCTCACGACTTTTCAACAGCAGAGGTTGCCGTCTTTCCGCCGTTCACCGATTTGCGAACCGTGCAGACACTAATTGATGCGGATAAGTTCGAGATTCGCATCGGAGCTCAAGACCTTTCGAGGTTCGACAGTGGCGCCTACACGGGTGAAATCTCAGGCGCATTCTTGAAAAAGTTAGACGTTAGATATGTGCTTGTCGGTCACAGCGAGCGTCGTCAGTTTCACGACGAAGATGATGTGACGGTTCAAGCAAAGACCGCTGCAGCCTTCAAACACTCACTCGTGCCGATCATTTGCGTGGGCGAGACCCTCGAGCAGCTCGAGTCTGAGGGGCAGGCGGCTGTGCCGGTTAGACAGACTCTGGCCGCGCTTGCCGGTCACGCCAACCTCGGCGAGTTCGTTATCGCCTACGAGCCGGTTTGGGCAATTGGCACCGGCAAGGTGGCATCCCCAGAAGAAGCCGCGGCTGTCTGCTCAAAGATTCGCGAGGCCATCGCTAACGAGCACTCACAAGAGGTTGCTGCGGCAGCGAGAATTCTCTACGGTGGCTCAGTCAAGGCCGCTAACGTGGCTGGATTCCTAAGAAGCCCAGAGGTTGACGGGGTTTTGGTTGGCGGAGCCAGTCTCGATGCCGATGAATTCAGCGGTATAGCGCGCTTCCAGAAGCACATCGGCGTATAATTTTCTAGATTCAGAAACTGAGGAATAAATGGCAGCTCTACAAATTGCTCTACAGGTGCTTTTGGCTATCACTAGCCTTCTGCTAACCCTGCTGATCCTGTTGCACAAAGGCCGCGGTGGCGGGCTTAGCGACATGTTCGGTGGTGGCGTTACCAGCACCATGAGCTCATCAGGTGTAGCTGAGCGCAACCTCAACCGAGTGACCATCATCCTTGGAATCGTCTGGATCGTTGTAATCATCACGCTTGGCCTCTTTACCCGATTCGCTCTGGTCTAAGGAAGAAAATTGGCAACCAACGGGGGATCAGCAATCCGCGGTTCTCGCGTTGGCGCCGGACCAATGGGCGAAGAGGATCGCGGCTTCAAGGCCGACCGAATCGTTAGAAACTACTACTGCGTTATGGGACACGTTCAGAGCCCTGCGTTTGCATCAAACGTGGAAATCGAAGAACTGCCGGTTGAAATCGACTGCCCAAACTGCGGTCTACCGGCCGGCCTCGACCAGGCGAACCCGCCTTCGAATGCAAAACACGAGCCATACAAAACCCACTTGGCCTACGTGAAGGAACGTCGCTCAGAACTCGAAGCGAAACAACTGCTAGAAGAGGCCATCGCGCTAATCAAAGCAAAGCGAATTGCAGCGGCGGCTGCAGCTCTTGCTGCCGAGAAACTCGAAAAGGCAGCCGCGAAGAAATCTGCCGCCAAAAAGTAACTAGCAGCCCCAGTTTTCGGTTGCTGCAGTCTGGTCTATAAACCAAGTTGTCTTAGCCTTACCGCGAATTTTCGCTGCCGGCAGCTTTTCGGCGGTCTGGTCAAAAACTTGCTTCACGGCTGATGCCTTGTCTGCCCCGGCTACAACAAAAATCAATTCTGCAACCGAGTTCATTGCTGCGTAGGTGAAACTCAATCGTTGCTGCGGAGGTTTTGGCGAATCGTCTTCGGCCATAACTAGAGCGCCCTCTGCCGGTGCGGATTTGCCGGGAAACAGCGAGCAGACGTGACCGTCTGGCCCCATGCCGACGAAGGCCAAATCAAATTCGGGTGACTCGACCAGCACCTCAGCCGAGAATAGGTGCTCTGCCTCGGATAGTGAAAGACCCGCATCGGTCGAAGGGAATTCGTGAATGTTTGATTCGACAACAGCAATTTTGCTCAAGAGTGCGCCCCTTGCCTGAACGGCGTTTCTCTGATCTGAATCGGCAGCAACGAAGCGCTCATCACCCCACCAGATATGAACGCGACTCCATTCGAGCAGATGCGCGTCTTCGCGACGTGAAATGGCCGAGAGCGTCGCAATGCCAATAGTTCCGCCGGTCAACATCACGTGCACCTGCGGCTTCTGCTCGAGCAACTCAGCCAGGCGAGTAACGAAATACTCGGCCGCCGCTTCGGCCACGCCTTCGGCATCATTGAATCTATTGACAACCAAAGAGGTCATCGCTTGCCTTTTGCCGAGAGTCTCACTCGTGAGCCGAAACCCTTGGTGATGACCTTTCCGAAAAGGTCGTCAGGGTCTAGGCGACGAAGGTCCTCGCTCAAACAGTCGCGAAGAGATCTGCGCGGCAACGAAATCTCGCGAGTCGGTTGCGTTGGCTGAATGAGGGTAGCAACATCGGCAACACGGCGAACAATCTCGATGTCACCCGATTTGCGAATTAGCTTAACGCCACGAATTCCAGAAACGGCTTTTCCGCGATTGGTTCGAATTCGCTCAACCTTTATCTTGAGCTTCATCTCTAGCCACACGGCTAGCAGGTCGGTTGAAGGGGAGTCGCTAGCTCCGGTTACCTCAACAGAGATAATCGGGTCATAGGGTGGCTGATCGAGAATGGCCGCCAGCTGCGCGCGCCAGAGGGTTAGCCGGGTCCAGGCGAAGTCACTATCGCCGGGAGCGTAGGTCTTTGACAGTTTCTTTAGAAAGGCGTGCGGGTCTACCTGCGACGCCGCGTCGGTTATGCGACGAGTTGCAATTTTCCCGATCGCAGAAGTCGAGACAACCTCGGGTGCTTCGCCTGGCCACCACGCAACAACCGGAGCGTCTGGCAGCAGCAGGCCTGTTACGAGCCCTGCCGAATGCTTCGCGGCCTCACCGTGCGCACGCAAAACGATTACCTCAGAAGCTCCTGCATCGCCACCGACGCGAATTTGGGCGTCAAGCTTTGACTCACTCTTTTTCTCCGAGTCATCTTCGGCGAGAACGATAATTCGACACGGATGCTCGCGCGACGACTCGTTTGCCGCCTTTACTGCGTCTTCGATTCCACTGAACTTGGTCTGGATTATCAGAGTTAGAACGCGCCCGAGTGCAACGACGCCACCCTCTTCACGAAGCTCGACAAGGGCTTTCGAAATTTTGCTAACGGTGGTGTTTGGCAGATCTTTAATCACGGAATTCTCCAAGCTCGGCCATCACGTTTCAGCATCGCGTCTGCAGATGCTGGCCCCCAGGTTCCTGGCAGGTACTGCTCGGGTTTGCCCTTTTTGGCCCAAAACTCTTCGATCGGGTCAAGAATCTTCCACGAAAGTTCAACCTCTTCGTGACGGGGAAACAACGGGGGATCGCCAAGTAGAACATCGAGAATCAAGCGCTCGTAAGCCTCGGGGCTGGCTTCGGTGAAGGCGTGTCCGTAACCGAAATCCATGGTCACATCTCGAACCTGCATACCAACGCCAGGCACCTTCGAACCGAAACGAATCGTGATGCCCTCGTCGGGCTGCACGCGAATCACGAGAGCGTTCTGACCCAGTGCCGAGGTCTGCGACTGCGCGAAGAGTTGCTGGGGTGCGCGTTTGAAGACCACCGCAATCTCGGTGACGCGTCTGCCGAGACGTTTGCCGGCTCGCAGGTAGAACGGCACGCCGGCCCATCTGCGAGTGTTGATATCGAGACGCATTGCAGCATAGGTTTCTGTGACCGACTTGGGGTTCATTCCCTCTTCTGCCAAGAAACCGGTAACCTGCTCGCCACCCTGCCAGCCGCTTGCATATTGCCCGCGCGCGGTGTGCAGACCTAAATCTTCTGGCAGGTTGACCGCAGACAAAACCTTCTCTTTCTCAGCGCGGAGATCGGCCGCGTCGAACGAAACCGGTTCTTCCATGGCGGTTAGCGCGAGAAGTTGCAAAAGGTGGTTTTGAATCACGTCGCGCGCGGCTCCTATGCCGTCGTAGTAACCGGCCCTGCCACCAACTCCGATATCTTCGGCCATCGTGATTTGAACGTGGTCAATGTAGTTGGCGTTCCACAGGGGTTCGAACAGCTGATTTGCAAAACGCAAAGCGAGAATGTTTTGCACCGTCTCTTTGCCGAGGTAGTGGTCGATTCTAAAAACAGAGTCTGCCGGAAACACGGATTCGACAACCGCATTGAGCTCTCTCGCCGAGGCTAGGTCGTGACCGAACGGCTTCTCGATTACAACTCGGCGAAACTCATCCGGCTTAGCCTGCGCGAGGCCACTTCGTGACAGCTGCTGACAAACGACTTCGAAAGCCTTAGGCGGAATCGACAGGTAGAACGCGTGATTGCCGTTGGTGCCGCGCTGAGCATCCAGCTCTTCGATGGTCTGCTTCAAACGGTCAAAAGCAGAATCATCGGTGAACTCACCAGAAACGAAACGAATTCCGCTTGCCAACTGGTTCCAGACTTCTTCGTTCCAGGGAGTTCGCGCATATTGCTGAACCGCTTCTTTAACAACCTGACCGAAGTCTTGGTTTTCCCAATCGCGCCGAGCAAATCCGACGAGGGCGAATCCAGGTGGCAACAGACCGCGGTTGGCTAGGTCGTAGACGGCCGGCATTAGTTTCTTGCGAGAAAGATCGCCCGTCACTCCAAAGATGATTAGGCTGCTCGGGCCAGCGATGCGGTTTAAGCGCCTATCGTCTGGATCTCTCAGCGGGTTATTGCCCGCTCCAAGTTTTACTGGACTCATCAGATACTTTCTAGCCGAAAATTCTCGAAATTGCGGCAACGCCAGATTTGGCATCGTCAAGAGTAAGGGTTAAGACCGGGCGACCCTGATCTGCCAATACCTTTGCGTCTCCGGCTGCCTGCGATGCAATCAGTTCACCAAAGGTGAAGTCTCTGCCGGGAACCGCAATATCTTGCTTTGCGGCAGAAACGATCTGCAAGAAAACTCCCTGCGCCGGCCCGCCCTTGTGATACTGACCAGTCGAGTGCAAGAAACGTGGAGCCCAACCGAAGGTAGCGGGTCTGCGCGTTTTGGCAGCGACGAGTTCACGCAGAGTCGTGGCCTCTGCGACCGACGTGCGATCTAGGTAGGCGTGAATAGAAAGGTAGCCGTCGTCGCTGTCAATCTGCTTCAGCAGCGCCATGAGTGCACCCTCGACAGATTCAACAGAGTTGAGGCTTAGCCCGCTTGCACGCACTTCAATGCCGTCGTCTTTGAAAAGCGGCGCAACGATTTCGTCGCGTTGTTCGAGCATGGCGCGGGCAGCAATTTTCGCAGACTCGACATCTGGCTGATCGAAGGGGTTGATTCCAATTAGGCGGCTAGCGATTACGGTTGCATACTCCCAAAGCATGAACTGCGCGCCGAGTTCACCTGACACGACGACTTCGTCTCCTCGAGCCGCAGTTGCTTCTGCAACAACGCGAACGGCGAGAAAATCTGCCAGGCCGCTGCTTAGTTCAGCGCTCTGTGGAGTTAGAACAACCGGCAGAACGCCCTTAGAGAGTTTGCCCGTTGATTCGGCAATTAGCTGCTCGGCCCAATCGCCGAAACCGACGATTTCAGTGCCGTCAGCGACGATTCCGATTTTGTCGCGAATTCCATATTCGCCAGGCGTCGCGCCCAGTGCAGCGCCGAGAACCAATGCCGGATTGCTCTCGCTGTCTTCGGCCAACAAAGCAGCCACCGAATTTGCCGAATCGAGCAATGCTTGGATGTCTGCGCCAGCCAAACCTGATGGAACAAGCCCGAAAGCGGTGAGTGCACTGTAACGACCGCCAACGGTGGCATCTGCGTTGAATACCCTGTAGCCGTCTGCCTTAGCCGCGGCCTCCATTGGCGAACCGGGGTCTGTTACAACGACGATGCGATCGGTCTTGTCGATACCGGCATCTGTGAAGGCTTTTTCAAAGACTCGCTTCTGAGAATCTGTTTCGACAGTCGAACCAGATTTTGACGAGACGATGACAGCGGTCTTCGAGAGGTCACCGGCCAGAGCACTGCCAACCTGGTCGGCGTTGGTCGAATCTAGAACTACGAGCTCGACGTTTGCCGTGCGAGTGATTACCTCAGGGGCTAGCGACGAACCACCCATTCCGCAGAGCACGAAGCGATTTACACCTTTGGCTAGAAAATACTCGCGAAGAGCGAGAATCTCGCCAACCAACGGTTGCGATTCATTTGCCGAATTAACCCATCCGAGTCGAATTGAAGACTCAGCCTCTGCTTCTTTGCCCCAGAGTGTGAAATCCTTAGCGGCGATTCGACTTGCTACCTTGTCTGCCACAAGCGTCGAGATGTTGCTCGCAACGGCAGCCGCGGCAGAACCGCCAACTACAACTTTCAAAGAAGACATTGGTTCCTTACTTGGTTGCTTCGAGCGCAGAGGTCACTGAGTCAAGAAGTTCGTTCCAAGAGACCACGAACTTGTCGACGCCTTCGCGTTCAAGCTGTTCTGTCACATCGTCGTAGTCGACGCCAACCGCAGCAACCGCCAAAAGAATCATGTTTGATTCTTCGTAGCGGTTAGTAATCGAGTCGGCTGGAACCACACCGTGATCGAATACGGCTTCCATTGTCTTTTCTGGCATGGTGTTGACCAACTGCTTGGCGACAAGCTCGGTTACATAGAGGGTGTCTAGCAGTGCCGGATCTTTGACACCCGTAGAGGCCATCAGCGGTCGCTGCACGTTTGCTCCAGCTTGCGCGAGTTCTGCCCACTCGGCCTTTGCGAACTCTTGCTCGAACACCTGGTAGGCGAGTCTCGCGTTAGCCAAGGCAGCCTTGCTCATGAGCGATCTGGCATCTGCTGTGCCAACTGCTTCGAGACGCTTATTGATTTCTAGATCAACGCGTGAGACAAAGAACGAGGCAACCGAGTGAATCTTCGAAACGTCATGACCGTTCGCCTTGGCCTGCGCGATTCCGGCAATATAGGCCGCAATAACTTCGCGGTAGCGCTGCAGAGAGAAGATAAGCGTCACGTTGACGCTGATGCCCGCTGCAATAACCTCGGTTATAGCTGCAAGGCCAGCCTTAGTAGCCGGAATCTTGATCATTACGTTCTCGCGATTGACCTTTGCAAAAAGCTGCTTTGCCTGCGCAACCGTGCCCGCTGTGTCGTTGGCAAGGTCGGGTTCAACCTCGATCGACACGCGACCATCAAAACCATTGGTGTCGCTGTAAACGGCTGCGAACACATCGCAAGCCTCGGCAACATCCTGGGTGGTTATCTCGAACACTGCCTTGGCGGCATCTGCACCGACGGCGGCCAAACTTGCAACCTGCTCGCCATAGCCTTCGCCCTTAGATAAAGCACCGGCGAAAATCGTCGGGTTAGTTGTCACGCCACTAACCGAACGCGTGCCGATAAGTTCGGCGAGTTGACCGCTGCGAATTCGTGTTCGCGACAGATCGTCGAGCCAAATGCTCACGCCGTTTGCAGCGAGTTGAGCCAGGGGACTGTTCATTTGAAACCTTGCTTTCTGGGGTTACTTATTTTGCAGCTGAAATTGATTCGTGCGCTTTGGCTACGACTGCGTCTGCTGTCATGCCGAATTCTTTGAACAACGTCTTGTAGTCGGCAGATGCACCGAAGTGTTCAATTGACACCGATAGGCCGAACGGGCCGACGTATTTGCTCCAACCGAGACTCAAACCGGCCTCGACCGAGACTCGAGCCTGAACCGACTTTGGCAACACGCTCTCGCGATAAGCCGCCGACTGTTCGTCGAACCACTCGAGACATGGAGCCGAAACCACACGGGTTGCGATGCCTTCGGCTTCGAGCTTTTCGCGTGCGGCAACAGCAAGTTGAAGTTCTGAGCCGGTGGCGATCAAGATCAACTCTGGTGTGCCATTGGCTGCATCGACGAGCGTGTATGCGCCCTTCGCGGTGTTTTCAGCACCGGCAAAAACAGCACCTGTTGCATCGGCAACACCGCGTGCGAACACCGGAATGTTCTGGCGAGTTAGAGCGATTCCAGCCGGACCTTCGCGTCGCTCGAGCATGGTCTTCCAGGCATACGCGGTCTCGTTGGCATCACCGGGTCTGACAATGTCGAGCTGTGGAATAGCGCGCAGGGTAGCCAACTGTTCGATTGGCTGGTGCGTCGGACCGTCTTCGCCGAGCGCAACAGAGTCGTGAGTCCAGACAAAAATGCTCGGAGTCTTCATGAGCGCGGCTAGTCGAACCGCTGGGCGCATGTAGTCGCTGAAGATCAAGAAAGTTCCACCGAAGGCACGAGTGTTTCCGTGCAGCGCGATTCCATTGAGAATCGCCGCCATGGCGTGCTCCCTGATGCCGAAGTGAAGAACGCGACCATAGATGTCACCGCTCCACTCGTGAGTTGACCACTCAGCCGGCACGAATGACTTTGCACCGTTAATCGTGGTTAGGTTCGACTCCGCAAGGTCGGCAGAACCGCCCCAAAGCTCTGGCATTACAGCAGCAATGGCGTTGATGACTTTTCCAGAAGCGGCACGGGTAGACACCTCGGTGCCCGCTTCAAACTTAGGCAGGGCTGCTTCGATAGCAGTTGGCGCAGCGCCAGAGATAACTCGGTCGAGCAACTTTTTCGCATCCGCGTTGGCACTTGCCCAAGTGTCGAATGACTTCTGCCAGTTGGCGCGAACTACATTGGCGTGACTCTGGTAACCGCGGGTGTGAGCAATTACCTCTGGTGCAACGTCAAAGGTTTTTTCTGGGTCAAAACCCAAGACAGCCTTCAATCCGGCGAGTTCTTCTGCACCTAGAGCAGAGCCGTGAATCTTTCCGCTGTCCTGTTTCTTTGGTGATGGCCAACCAATTATGGTGCGCAAGATAATCAGCGAAGGCTTTTCTGTCTCTGCCTTTGCCTTTTCAATTGCGGTGTGAAGTTCTTCTAGATCTTCAACGTAGTTTCCGGTTTTCTTCCAGTCGACAGTCTGGGTGTGCCAACCGTATGACTGGTAGCGGTCGCTTACAGATTCGGTGAAAGAAATGTCGGTGTCGTCTTCGATCGAGATTTGATTTGAGTCATAGATGACAACGAGATTTCCGAGTTTCTGGTGACCGGCTAGCGAAGCCGCTTCGGCGGTAACGCCCTCCTGCATGTCGCCATCGCCGGCAATCACATAAACGAAGTGGTCAAATGGCGACTCACCAGTCTTAGCGTTCGGGTCGAATAGCCCGCGCTCGAAGCGAGCGGCGTAGGCAAAGCCGGTGGCAGACGCTAAGCCCTGACCCAGTGGGCCGGTTGTGATTTCGACACCCTTGGTGTGACCAAACTCTGGGTGACCCGGAGTCAAAGAGCCCCAGGTGCGCAGAGCCTTGAGATCGTCTAGCTCTAGGCCGTATCCGTGCAGGTAGAGCTGGTTGTAGAGAGTAAGCGAGCTGTGTCCGACAGACAAAATGAAGCGGTCTCGGCCGAGCCACTTTTCGTCACTCGGATCGTGGCGCATCACCTTGTTGAACAAAAGGTAGGCGACAGGTGCCAGAGAAATTGCGGTTCCCGGATGACCGTTGCCGACCTTTTCTACCGCGTCGCCGGCAAGCACACGTGCGGTGTCAACTGCCTTTGAGTCGAGTTCTGTCCATTGGAATGCTGACAAGACAGCTCCTTCTATCGTGAAAATAAGATTCAGGCGTCGTTGCCAAAAATGAGAGGCAAACGGCCTCGAATTCATTACCTCAGTAGTCTAATTGCCACCTGAGAGTGCGCAGGAATAGCCAGTGCGGCAATTCGCTTAGACTTGATTGAGATGACCTCTTCACCTGAAACCATGCAAAAGCCACAAAAAACAACGATTTTTGGCAAGGCGAGAGCCTATCTGGCACTCACTAAGCCCAGGGTTATCGAACTTCTTCTAATAACTACCGTTCCGACCATGATTTTGGCCCAGCGAGGCCTTCCAGACATCTGGCTTGTGCTAGCAACCCTCGTTGGCGGAGCAATGAGCGCTGGGTCGGCCAACGCATTCAACTGCTACATAGACGCCGACATCGACAAGGTCATGGATCGCACCAGCAAGCGACCATTGGTGACCGGCGCTCTGAGCAAAACCGAGGCATTGATTTTTGCCTACGCAATCGGTGCCGGTTCAGTGCTTTGGCTCGGCTTGCTAGTCAACTGGTTGGCTGCAGCTTTATCTCTTGCGGCAATCCTGTTCTACGTGCTGATTTACACGATGTTGCTCAAGCGACGCACCCCGCAGAACATTGTCTGGGGCGGAGCCGCCGGAGCCATGCCCGTATTAATCGGTTGGGCAGCGGTAACCAACGACCTCTCGCCGGCGGCCTGGGTTTTGTTTCTGATCATCTTTCTCTGGACGCCGCCGCACTATTGGCCGCTCTCCATGCGTTACAAAGACGACTACGCCGCTGCCGGTGTTCCGATGCTTCCGGTTGTGCGCAACTCAAAAACAGTTGCCATTCAAATCGTTCTCTACTCGTGGGCGATGGTGGCTTCGAGCTTCTTGTTGATTCCACTCGGTCAAATGGGATGGACTTATTCGGTCGTAGCTGTTTTCGGCGGCATCTGGTTCATGCTCGAGAGTTATCGACTTCACCGCGAAGGGTCTAGGGGAGAAGTTAAGAACCCGATGAAGCTCTTTCACGGTTCAATTACTTACCTGACCGTTTTGTTCATTGCGGTTGCTGTCGATCCGCTGATTCGCTTTTAGTGCTGCTGCTTAATCTCTGCTAGTCGGGCGAGCGCTTCGTTTCGCTCTTCGGCGTGATCAACAATTTGCCTGCTGTAGCCGCCCTCATATCCGTTTGGCAGATTCCAAGGTTCGTGCACATCAGCTCCATCGATGTGACGCAACTCAGCAACGTACTTGCGAACGTAATCACCATTCGGATCAAACTTTTGACCTTGAGTAATCGGATTGAATATTCTGAAATACGGGCTGGCGTCTGTACCGCTACCTGCGGTCCACTGCCATCCGTGTGCGTTTGAAGCCGGATCAAAGTCGGTAAGCAGATATTCGAAATGCTCGGCACCCTGCTGCCACTCGAGGTGCAAATCTTTCACCAGAAACGAAGCGACAATCATTCGAACTCGATTGTGCATCCAGCCATCTGCAATTAACTGCCGCATGCCGGCATCGACCATCGGATAACCAGTCTCACCCCTCTTCCAGGCGTTGAGCCGCTCGTCGGATACCGAACCGGTGTCGTAGCGCATTTGGGCATATCGCGGGTCGTAGTAGTCGGTTAGCGAGTCTGGGTTTCTAAACAACACGTCGGCATAGAACTCTCGCCAGCAAATTTCTTTTGCGAAAACTATTTCGCCTGGGCTATCGCCGAGTCTCGCAAGAATAGTGCGCGGATGAATTTCTCCGTGGGCAAGTGCATGCGATAGGTGCGAGGTGCCGCTCATGTCTGGTCGGTTTCGATCCTCATCATATGTCTTGACTGCTCTGAGCAAAAAGCGCTCAAACGTTCTAAGGGCGAACGCCTCACCGGCGCGAATCTTGAATGGGCTTGGCTCCGCGGGAACCGGGCGACCCATACATTCAACTGGCTCGAGCCAGTTCACCTTTGGTGGCTCAAGTTTTACCGGAGCGTTGGCGGCGAGGGGAGACCAAGCCTTATAGAAGGGGGTGTAGACCCGGTAGGCGGTCGCGTCTGGTTTATTCACAAGTCCGGGAGCAACCGCGTAGTTGCTGTCGTCGAGCTGCAGAAAAATTCCAGCCTCTGCAAGAGCAATGCCGACAGCGTTCTGCTCGGCAATGCCGTCTGGGTCGAAAGCTCTTGTGGCGTGAACCCGCTCGGCCTTCGCGGCCTTGGCGAGCAGAATCATTTCTTGTGCGACATTGGCAAGCCCGCGAACGTGTCGAATTGTTAGCCTTCGGTCGAGCGAAGCGCCGAGAGAATCTAGCGAGGCAACAAGCGAGTGCTGGCGCCCGGGGCTAAGCGCTTCAAACTTTTCGAGATCTACAACGTAAACGGGCGCAACTGCACCATCGGTGTCTTCATTAGCACCGCGAACAGCAGCGTTCAGGGCGACGTTATCTTGAATGCGAAGATCGCGCCTAAACCAGAAGACTCTTGCCAATTGCTAGCTTCTCGCTCGAACGGCAAGCCACTGAAAAGTAATCAGGCTAGAAATCAGAGAAGCACCGAGCATGTGCAAGCCGACCAAGATAGCGGGCACACCGGTATTCGCCTGAATCACTCCGATGATTGCCTGCAACGCCAACGCGACGAACAGACCGAGAGTAATTCTGGTCGCGCGCCTAACAGCGCCGTCTTTGTTTACCCGCTCCAATAGCAAGAGTGCCGCGAGCGTCAGTGCGATAGTCACGTAACCCGGATAACTGTGCAGGTGCTGAATTATCTCGAGATCGAGACCATTTCTCGGCGAGTTAGCGTCGCCGGCGTGTGGTCCGGCACCGGTTACCACGACTCCGATGACTAGCGACGTGAATCCGCTAATCGCAATCCATGGGGTAAGTAAATAAACCGAGTAAGGAATCGCTTGGTGCTCTGGCTTATAGAAACGCCAAACCAAAATCGAAGCGATGGCAATAAGAATGGTGCTGACAATAAAGTGCAGGCCGACAACCCACGGGTTCAGGTTGGTGAGAACGCTGATGCCACCAATGACAGCCTGCGCGATGATTCCAAGCCCAAGACTGAACGACGGCCAAACCATGCCGCGACGCTTTGACTTGCCGCTTCGCATGATTGCGATGAAGGTGAGCAGCGCGATGATGATCAGCAGAAAAGTCAAAAGTCGGTTGGCAAACTCGATAAACCCGTGGATGCCCTGCTCGGGAACGTTTGTGAACGAATCATCCGTGCATTTCGGCCAGGTGGGGCAGCCCAAGCCCGAAGCGGTAAGCCGAACGGCACCGCCGGTCACGACGATGAGTATCTGGCTAGCTAATGAAAGCCAAACGTAGAGCTTGATTCGGGCTGGTGAAAACAACAGGCGCCTCTCTTGGGGTCTAGTCAGATAAACAGCGCAAAGGTTAGACTTGTTCCCAGATTCAGCAATGCGCTAGAACACCTCTAGTTTCGCATGGCAAGCCGCAGATCACCGACCTAAGCTCTTGTCGGGAATTTCGCTGAGAATCGGTTGTTCTAAAACATGGGTCGAAATGATCATTCGAACCCAAGAAGGAGTGCCACATGACCGACATCGTTGACCGTTCAGAACTCGATTCACTAGGCACCTATGAATTTGGCTGGTCTGACAGCGATGCGGCTGGCACAAGCGCTAAACGAGGCATCAGCGAAGACGTCGTTCGAGACATCTCGGGCAAGAAGAGCGAACCAGACTGGATGCTCGAAACCCGCCTAAAGGGTTACAACTTCTTTGAACGCAAGCCTATGCCGGCGTGGGGCAGTGACCTCAGCGGAATCGACTTCGACAACATCAAGTACTTCGTGCGCTCAACCGAGAAGCAGGCACAGAGCTGGGAAGACCTGCCTGAAGATATTCGCAACACCTACGAAAAACTCGGCATTCCTGAGGCCGAGCGCTCACGCCTAGTCTCTGGAGTTGCGGCTCAGTACGAGTCTGAGGTGGTCTACCACCAGATCAACGAAGAGCTCGAAAAGCAGGGTGTCATTTTCTTGGATACCGACACGGCACTAAAGGATCACCCCGAGCTTTTCGAAGAGTACTTCGGAACCGTAATTCCTGCCGGAGATAACAAATTTGCCGCGCTAAACACAGCTGTCTGGTCTGGCGGAAGCTTCGTCTACGTTCCAAAGGGCGTTCACGTGGAGATTCCTCTTCAGGCATACTTTCGCATCAACACCGAGAACATGGGCCAGTTCGAGCGCACCCTGATCATTGCCGATGAAGGCTCTTACGTTCACTACATCGAGGGTTGCACCGCACCTATTTATAACAGCGACTCGCTGCACTCTGCAGTCGTTGAAATCATCGTGAAGAAGAACGCACGAGTTCGCTACACGACAATTCAGAACTGGTCGACCAACGTTTACAACCTGGTTACCAAGCGTGCAATCGCGCACGAGGGTGCGACCATGGAGTGGGTTGACGGAAACATCGGCTCGAAGGTGACCATGAAGTACCCTTCGATCATCCTTGCCGGGGAATACGCCAGAGGCGAGACTCTCTCGGTTGCTTTTGCCGGCGAAGGTCAGCACCAGGATGCTGGCGCGAAGATGATTCACCTCGCACCTCACACTTCGTCGTCAATCATTTCGAAGTCGATTGCCCGCGGGGGCGGTCGCACCTCATATCGCGGCGAGATCAAAGTTGCAGCTGGTGCACACCACAGCGCTAACACCGTGCGTTGCGATGCTCTTCTTGTCGACACGATCTCGCGCAGCGACACCTATCCGTCGGTCGATGTTAGAGAAGACGACGTGAGCATGGGTCACGAGGCCACTGTTTCGAGAATCAGCGACGAGCAGCTGTTCTATCTGCAGTCGCGCGGTCTGCCTGAAGACGAAGCGATGGCGATGATTGTTCGCGGATTCATTGAGCCGATCGCAAAAGAACTTCCGATGGAATATGCCCTCGAGTTGAACAAACTAATTCAGATGCAGATGGAAGGGGCGGTTGGCTAGTGACAGAAGCAACCGTACGCCCGGGAAGCACCGGGCATTCGCATGGCGGCGGCGAGATTCCGCTGCAGACCAGAAATGAGCGGCTGCGGTCAATTGACCCGAGCAAGCACACCAAGATTGATGGTCGTGACGAACAGTGGCGCTACCTTGACTCAGCGCGAATGGGCGGGCTTGACACCAACACCCTGCGAGACGCCTCTAGCGAGCTCAAGGTTTCGGCACCGGCAGAGTTCTCAAGCGATCTTGTAGATGCCAGCGACCCGAGCTTTGGCATCGCCGGTCTGCCTGAAGATCTTCCGACCGCAAACGCCTGGGCTGCCGCTACCAAAGCACTGAAGCTGACTCTGTCTGGCGAAGCCAGCGAGCCCGCGTTTATCTCAGTCGGCAATCTAGACAACCAGAGCGCTGCGCACCTAATTATTCAGAGCAAAACCCACGCGCGTGGAACCGTAATTCTCGACCACACCGGCAAAGGCAACCTGGCCGAGATTGTCGAAATCATCGTTGGTGACGAAAGTGCGCTAACGGTTGTCTCAATTCAAGACTGGGATGACGAATCGGTGCATACCTCGGCGCAATTTGCGCGTCTCGGCAGAAACTCAAAACTGAAGCACGTTGTGATTTCGCTAGGCGGCAAGACCGTTCGCGTTACTCCAAATGCCGAGTTCACCGCACCGGGAGCCGAAGTTGAACTTCTCGGCCTTTACTTCGCAGACGCCGGTCAACACCTCGAACACCGTAGCTACGTAGACCACGCAGTGGCCAACTGCAAGTCACGAGTCACCTACAAGGGAGCGCTGCAGGGCAAGGGAGCGCACACGGTTTGGATCGGTGACGTTCTTATTCGCAAGGCAGCAGAGGGCACCGACACCTACGAACTCAACCGCAACCTATTGCTCACCGATGGCGCACGCGCAGACTCGGTTCCTAACCTAGAAATCGAAACCGGTGAAATCGAAGGTGCCGGTCACGCAAGTGCCAGCGGACGTTTCGACGACGAGCAGTTGTTCTATCTACAGGCACGCGGCATCAACGAACTCGACGCTCGCAGGCTTGTGGTTCGCGGATTCCTAAACGAAATCATTCAGCAGATTGGCGTCGACTCAATTGAAGAGCGCCTAAATGCATCGATCGAGCTAGAACTGGCGAGAGGTAACCACTAATGGCAATCAGAATTTGCGGAGTAGAAGATCTTGCAAAGGGTGCGTACACCAGGGCAACACTCGGCGGCAACGTTCTAGCAATCTTCAGGTCGAAGGATGGCAACTACCACGTCGTTGACGACATGTGCTCACACGAGAGCATCTCGCTGACAGCTCACAACCAGCCAAACCTCGAAGACTTCGTGCACTTCACCAACGACTATGTCGAGTGCCCTTCACACGGAGCAAAGTTTTCGTTCACCGACGGTTCACCGACGCTTCCGGCGTTCGAACCCATCCGTGTTTACGAAGTAATTATTGAAAATGACGAAGTTTTCGTCGAATACGAAGCGTAGGAAAGAAAAAACATGGCAACCCTTCAAGTAAAGAACCTGCACGTAACTGTCGAGACAGAGCAGGGAAGCATAGAGATTCTCAAGGGAGTCGACCTTACGATTCGCAGCGGTGAGAGCCACGCAATCATGGGGCCAAACGGTTCTGGCAAGTCAACCCTTGCCTATACAATCGCGGGGCACCCGAAGTACACGGTAACCGAGGGAGAGATCACCCTTGACGGCGAGAACGTTCTCGAAATGAGCGTTGACGAGCGCGCTCGTGCGGGTCTCTTTCTGGCGATGCAGTATCCGGTCGAGATTCCCGGTGTATCGGTTAGCAACTTCTTGAGAACAGCAAAGACTGCCATCACGGGTGAAGCGCCTGCCATTCGCACCTGGATCAACGAGGTTCGCGAGGCAATGACCAACCTCAAGATGGACGCCGGATTCACCGAGCGAAACGTCAACGAGGGCTTCTCGGGTGGCGAGAAGAAGCGCCACGAGATTCTTCAGCTCGAGCTGCTGAAGCCGAAGTTCGCCATTCTCGACGAAACCGACTCAGGCCTAGACGTAGACGCACTTCGCGTTGTTAGCGAGGGCGTGAACCGCATCAAGGATGCCAACGGCTTCGGCTTGCTTCTGATCACCCACTACACCCGAATTCTGAACTACATCAAGCCAGACTTCGTCCACGTTTTCGTTGCCGGCAAGATCGCCGAACAGGGCGGGCCAGAGTTGGCGGAGCGCCTCGAGGCCGAGGGTTACGACAGGTACTTGAAGGTCTAAATGCCAATCGAACTAGCCCCAGAAAAGCACGACCAGGTTGTCGAGGCCCTCAAAGAGGTAATCGACCCAGAACTTGGCGTGAACATTTACGACCTCGGCCTGATCTATGAACTGTTCGAGTCTGAAGAAGACCAGAGTCTGCTCATCAACATGACTCTCACGTCTGCCGGCTGCCCGCTAACCGACGTCATCGAAGAGCAAACCGCTCAAGCGCTCGACGGAGTAGTTGACGCGTTTCGAATCAATTGGGTTTGGATGCCACCATGGGGACCAGAGCGCATCACCGACGATGGTCGAGAGCAGATGCGAGCAATCGGCTTCTCAATTTAGCCAATAAAAAAGGACCTCCGAGTGGAGGTCCTTTTTCTTTGAAAAACTATTTCTGAATTTTGTTGACTAGCAACCAAGCGCCGGGCAGCAGGCCTGCCGCGATTACGGCCTTGACGACATCCCAGACCATGAATGGCACCATGTATGTGATTGCAGCCACAAGGTCGCCGTTGAACGCGAAACTCGAAAGAGCAGGAATGCCGATTAGGTAGATGACGGTCGAACCAACGACGAACGCCACGAAGGTCTTGAGCACGTTTGAACTCCACTTGCGCTCTGCTAGCAAGCCGATCACATAGGCGGCGACAACAAAACCGAGGATGAAGCCCGCTGTCGGGCCAACGAAAGCGGCGAATCCAACTACATGGCTGCCGTCAGCTTTCGGCGCAAAAACAGGAAGTCCGGCCAAGCCGGCAAGAGCGTAGAGCCCCAACGATAGAACGCCGCGGCGTGAACCGAGGGCCGCACCAACCAGCAGCACAACAAGTGTCTGCAAGGTAAATGGAACCGGGTAGGCCGGAATAGCTATTTGAGCTGCGATTGCGGTTAGTGCCGCACCCGAGATTACGAGCGCAATGTCGGCTACTAGGCTGCGCTTTACGAATCGATCAACGATGGTTGGCTTTGCGACGAGGGTAAACGACATTTAATCTCCAATTTAAATTGATAACTCAATTGTAAACTAGGGCTTTTGTAGTACGCCTGCTGATATGCACTAAATAACCCGCCCATTTTGGAGCAAACATGATTGCCGTGACCGACCTTGAGATACGCATCGGAGCACGCGTTCTCATGTCACAGGTGAACTTTCGTGTTGCCAGGGGAGACAAAATCGGTCTGGTGGGCCGCAATGGCGCGGGAAAAACCACTCTCACCAAGATTCTGGCCGGCGATGGGCAACCCGATGTTGGCACCGTCGAGCGCATTGGTGAGATTGGTTACCTTCCGCAAGATCCACGCAGTGGCGACCCAGAAGAACTCGCCAAGAACCGAATTCTGAATGCCAGGGGACTCGGCAGCATATTGATGCAACTCGAGCAGACGGCTCTCGACATGGGCAGCGTCGACGAAGCTGTCTACGACAAGGCAATGCGCCGCTACTCGGTTCTCGAAGAGCAGTTTCAGGCTTCGGGCGGTTATGCAGCAGAAGCCGAGGCCGCAGCCATCGCGAGCAACCTCGGTTTGAAAGAACATATTTTGAGTCAACCGCTCAAAACGCTCTCGGGTGGTCAACGACGAAGAATCGAACTCGCCCGAATTCTTTTTAGTAATGCAGAGACCATGATTCTCGACGAGCCAACAAACCACCTCGATGCCGACTCGGTGGTTTGGCTTAGAGACTTCTTGAAGACATATCCCGGCGGGTTAATCGTGATCAGTCACGATGTTGACCTAATCGGCGAAACGGTAAACCGAATCTTCTACCTCGATGCTTTGCGCGGAGTAATCGACGTTTACAACATGGGTTGGCGCAACTATCTGAAGCAGCGCGAATCAGACGAGGAACGCCGAAAGCGCGAGCGAGCAAACGCAGAAAAGAAGGCCACGACACTGCAACTTCAGGCAGCGAGATTCGGTGCCAAGGCATCAAAGGCGGCGGCGGCACAGCAAATGGTCAAGCGTGCCGAGAAGTTGCTCGGTGGGCTTGAGGAGATTCGCGAAACCGATCGAGTTGCCAAGATAAAGTTTCCTGACCCTGCTCCATGTGGCAAGACTCCGCTGATGGCAACCAACTTGAGCAAGAGCTACGGTTCGCTCGAAATCTTTACCGCTGTCGATCTCGCAATCGATAAGGGCAGCAAGGTCGTCATCATCGGGCTGAACGGTGCCGGAAAAACCACGATGCTGCGCATGCTCGCGGGCATCGACAAACCAGACACCGGCGAGATCATCGAAGGTCACGGACTAAAGGTTGGCTACTTCGCCCAGGAGCACGAAACTCTCGATGTCTCAAAGACCGTTTTGCAGAACATGCAGAGATCAGCGCCACACCTGGCCGACACGGATGCTCGCAAGGTTTTGGGCTCGTTCTTGTTTACTGGCGACGACGTCGACAAACCGGCTGGCGTGCTAAGTGGTGGCGAGAAGACTCGTCTTGCGCTGGCTTCACTCGTGGTATCTTCGGCCAACGTTCTGCTGCTAGACGAGCCAACCAACAACTTAGACCCGGCCAGCCGCGAAGAGATCTTGCGGGCACTGGCAACATTTACCGGGGCAGTGGTTCTGGTTTCCCATGACGAAGGTGCCGTTCTAGCGCTGAACCCCGAGCGCGTTCTCATCTTGCCCGAAGGCGACGAAGACCTCTGGAACGACAGCTACGCCGATCTGATTTCGCTCAGCTAAACCCTGTCTAGAAGCGAATCTTCGGTCTCGGCATCAATCTGACCAAGATTCTTTCGGCTCGAGATCTTCTTGGTTTTCGATTGAGCTTCGCGCTCTTTCTTCACGCCCCAGATCAAGGCCGTGATTGCCATCAGCGCGAAGAGAACCCACTGCAGCGCATAACTCAGATGATTACCCTCGGTGATAATCGGTCTCTTGAGCTGCACAGGGTTACTGGCGACCTCGGCTGACTCGCTTTGCATGCGCACGTAGAGTTTGCGAAACACCTGGTCGCCAAGATTTTGCGATTCGATAAACGCGTCGATGTTGACGGTTGCTAGTTGGCCCGCTGGAGCACTTCTATCGAGAGTGGGTTCGCCAGGTCGCACGTGACCAACAACAACCTGTCGACTCGCAGCCGGTTTTGGTGGCGAAGCGGGTGCTTCGTATTCACTGGTGACGGCAAGCCAGCCTCTCTCGACCGCAACTATTTCACCGCTGTCGAGCTTGAATGGCACGAGTTGCAGAAAGCCTGCCTGACCATTCAGAGGTCGATTGCGCACTAAAACGCTCTTGTCGGTGAGGTAGGTTCCGCTCATACTCACCTGAAGCCATTCATCCTTGGAATCGAACGAATCAAGAGTTGCTATCGACTTGAGGTCGACAATAGGAGCGTCATAGTTCATCGCCACCTGATCCATGGCGTCAAGCGCTTCTTGACGGCGGTCAAACTGCCAGGTAGAGAGATAAACGCAGGCGATCGAGAATGCGACGACCAAGGCGAGCCAGCCAGACCAGCGCATGAGATCAGACTTCGAAGCTTTCACCAACTACTGGTCTTCTTTCTCGATTTCTACCTGCTCGAGAAAGAAATTTCTCTGGCTTAAGTAGTCAACCAGATAGTCAAGGTGCTCAGGGCAGGCACCCCAGGTTTTCGTGCGTTCCTGCTTGTGAATTCTAGGATTTCGCCAGATGATCAGGTTGCTGCTAGATTGCTGACAACCGGCCCTCGAGCATTTCTGCTCAGACATTGGGCTAGCTTTTCTCTCTTTTGGCAACTTCGAAAGCGGCTGCCTCGATTTTGAGAGTTGGGGCAACTACGGTCTTGGCCGACCTGCCGGATGTGTTTCCGGCCGCATTGGCAATAATCACGGCAAAGTAGGGCAAGAAAATCGCGCCAGCAAAGCAGACCCACATGAGCCAGCCCTCAACGAATACACCGCCGATGATGCAGACCACACGAATCGACATGGCAATTAGGTAGCGAACCATTCGAGACTTGCGCTCGGCCTCTGGAGAGATGTCAAGATTGGTGACACTCTGGGTCTTTTCCAATGAAATTCCTTCGCTGCAGGGCTACCTGTCTAACTTTAAGCCAGTGGCTAGACTTGCCCTAGTTACAACGACTTTTTTAGCACCACTATTCCTGTATCGGAGCAAAATGACAGAGAGAACGGTTCTCGTTACCGGTGGCAATCGCGGAATTGGCCGCTCGATAGCTGAAGAGTTTGTGCGCCAGGGGCACCGGGTTGCCGTGACCGTTCGCTCGGGTGAAGGCCCGGCAGGAACCTTGAGTGTGAAGGCAGACGTTACCGACCCCGCCTCGCTAGACGCCGCCTTTGCAGAGATAGAAGAGAAGCTCGGCCCGGTAGAGATTCTGGTGGCAAATGCTGGAATTACTCGCGACACCCTTTTGATGCGCATGACCGATGAGCAGTTCGAAGAAGTTGTCGATACCAACCTGAACGGCGTTTTCAGAGTCGTGCGCCGCGCATCAATGGGCATGATCAAGAAAAAGTTTGGCCGCGTCATTCTGATTGGCTCGGTTGTCGGTCTGCTCGGTTCTGCAGGTCAAATCAACTACTCGTCGACTAAAGCCGCACTCGTTGGCATGGCCAGATCGATCACTCGCGAGCTCGGGGCACGAAACATCACAGCTAACGTGATTGCACCTGGCTTCATCGACACCGACATGACCGCCGCACTTGCCGAAGAACAGCAGGCAGAGTACAAAAAGAGAATTCCGGCAGGCAGATTTGCATCTCCAGAAGAAGTCGCCAAAGTTGTCGCCTGGATGGCATCTGACGAGGCGTCGTACATCTCTGGAGCCGTAATTCCGGTCGACGGCGGATTAGGCATGGGGCACTAAACATGAACCCGCTTGCTAAACACTCACTTGACGGCAAAGTCGCGCTGGTCACCGGCTCATCCCGCGGAATTGGCGCTGACACGGTTAGTTTTCTCGCCGACGCTGGTGCCAAAGTAGTCGTGAACTACCGAAACAAAGAGTCACGCGCGCACAAAATTGTTGAGGGCATCAAGGTCAACGGTGGCGAAGCAATCGCCGTCGGCGCAGATCTCACCGACTCAGCAGCGGTTCGCCAAATGTTTGACGAAGCAGAAGCAACCTTCGGCAAGCTCGACATTCTCGTTATGAACGCCTCGGGTGGAATGGAATCCGGCATGGAAGCCGACTACGCGATGAAGCTCAACCGCGATGCGCAGGTTAACCTGCTCAAAACCGCACTTTCGCACATGAACGATGGCAGCAGGGTTGTCTTTGTGACCAGCCACCAAGCGCACTTCATCATGAACACTCCAACCATGCAAAACTACGCGCCCGTTGCATATTCAAAGCGTGCCGGTGAAGACGCACTGCGCGAAATGATTCCGACCCTGAAGCAGCGAAACATTGGATTCGTCGTTGTTTCGGGCGACATGATCGAAGGAACGATTACGGCATCGCTGCTAGAGCGTTCGAATCCAGGTGCCATTGAGTCGCGTCGAGAAAGCGCAGGCAAGCTCTACAACGTCAGCGAGTTTGCAGCCGAGATAGTTCTCGCAGCGGTCGAAGACGTGCCTGCAGACAACACCCGACTCGTTGGCAACACCAGCGACTTCAGATAGCCGTTAGGCCTTGAGGCCGAGAACCGGCGCGAGCTCACGAAGATCTAACCCGCTAACTACCAGGTTGGCCTGCTCGCGAACAATCGGCTTGGCGTTGAAGGCCACTGACAATCCAGCCGCCTGCATCATGTCTAAATCGTTTGAACCGTCGCCAACCGCAACGGTCTGAGAAAGTTCTAAGCCACAGGCAGCCGACCACTCGATTAGTGCAGAGCGTTTGGCGAGCCGGTCGACGATCTTGCCGATGATTCGCCCGGTTAGCACACCGTTTTCAATCTCAAGATCGTTGGCCCGCGTGAAGTCGAGGGTTAGCAGTTCGGCCAATGGGTTTAACACCTGGCTGAAACCGCCGCTAACCGCACCAACTCGGCCACCAGCTTCATGAATTGCACGGATGAGCTCCTTGGCACCTTCAGTCACTCGAATCTGCTCGAACACCTCTACCAGGACAGACTCGGGCAGGGAGCGCAGCGTTTGTACCCGCTCGGTCAGGCTCGCCTCGAAATCAAGCTCGCCCGACATGGCTCGGTGGGTTATCTCGGCGACTTGCTCGCGAGTGCCGGCGAAGTCGGCCAATAGTTCGATTACCTCGTCTTGGATGAGGGTCGAGTCAACATCGAAGACGACTAGAAACTTAGTCAAGGTGTAACCAGCACACCCTTTGCAACCACGGTTATGCCCGTGTCAGAAACTGTGAAACCTCGCGCAAGATCTCTCTCACGATCGACACCAATCGAGGCACCGTCGGCCACCACGACGCTCTTGTCGAGAATTGCGCGACGCACGGTGCAGTCGCGACCAACCTGAACGTCGTCGAGCAAAACCGAATCGGTTACTGACGCACGCGAGTGCACCCTTACATTTGGCGAGAGCACACTTCGTTCAACAACACCGCCAGAAATCACGGTGCCAAGTGAAACGATTGAGTCGATAGTGCGCCCCTGGTTGCCTTCGCCATCGTGAACGAACTTGGCTGGAGGAAGGTTAACCTGCTGAGTGTGAATCGGCCATTCGCCGTTATAAAGATTGAAAACCGGCATCACCGAAATGAGATCCATGTGGGCTTCGTAGTAAGACTCGATGGTTCCCACATCGCGCCAGTATGAGTGGTCGCGCTCGGTCGAACCGGGAATCTGGTTGAAGGTGAAGTCGTAAGCACCGGCATCCTGGCGTTCAACCATGTAGGGGATTATGTCGCCACCCATGTCGTGCGTCGAATCGGCTAGCGTGCCGTCGTGTTCGATTGCGTCAATTAGCGCTTGGGCAGAAAAAACGTAGTTACCCATCGAGACGAGCGCCTCGTTGGGAGCGTCGATAAGCGGCTTCGGGTCGCTCGGCTTTTCGCGGAACGCCGAAATCTTGGTTGAGTCATTGTCGTCAACCTCAATGACACCAAACTGAGTTGCGAGTTGAAGCGGCTGCCTAATTGCGGCAACGGTTACTCCGCGACCAGATTCGATGTGCGCCTGAATCATCTGATCGAAATCCATGCGGTAAACGTGGTCTGCGCCGACAATGACAACAATATCCGGACGCTCATCGCTCAAAAGGTTCATGCTTTGCAAAATCGCATCTGCGCTGCCAGAAAACCAACGCTTTCCGAGTCGCTGCTGGGCAGGAACAGAAGCGACATATGAACCGAGCAACGGAGACATTCTCCAAGTTTGCGAAATGTGGCGGTCAAGCGAGTGCGACTTGTATTGCGTCAAGACGACGATTCTGCGCAAACCCGAATTGATGAGATTCGACAACGCGAAGTCAATCAACCGGTAGCTACCGCCAAAAGGCACAGCAGGCTTCGCACGTTCGTCGGTTAGGGGCATCAAACGCTTGCCCTCACCACCGGCTAGCACCATGCCGAAAATGCGAGGAGTACTCATAGTCCAAATGTTATTCCCCAAAGCGAACACACCGCTAGCATTGCGCTATGAGAATCGACCTGATCACAAAGGAGTATCCACCTCATATCTACGGTGGAGCAGGCGTTCACGTAGCAGAACTCGTCAAAGTACTCAGAAAAACCATCGAAGTGAAGGTGCGCTGCTTTGGTGAGATTCGCGATGAAAGCGATACCTTTGCCTACACCCATCCCGTTGATTTTGATTCAGCTAACCCAGCGCTGCAGACAATGGCTACCGATTTGGCCATGGTTAGCGATATGGCCTCGACCGACCTGGTTCACTCACACACCTGGTATGCCAATTTCGCGGGTCAGGTTGCCTCGAAGCTACACGGTGTTCCGCACCTGATTACCGCTCACAGCCTTGAGCCACTTCGCCCCTGGAAAGAGCAGCAACTCGGGGGAGGCTATCTGCTTTCGTCTTACATCGAGAAGTCGGCTTACGAGGATGCCACGGGCATAATCGCGGTTAGCGCAGGCATGCGTGACGACATTCTTCGTGCCTACCCGCAAATCGACCCGGGCAAGGTAACCGTGGTGCATAACGGAATCGACCTAGAAGCATTTCAGGCAGCGAAAGACTTGGATTCGGTTCGCGCAAACGGAGTAGACCCAGATAAGCGCAGCGTTTTGTTCGTGGGTCGAATTACCAAGCAGAAGGGCCTGCCATATCTGCTGAAGGCAGCCCGAGACCTGCCCGCTGATGTTCAGCTCGTTCTCGCGGCCGGAGCTCCAGACACCCCTCAGATTCTGCAAGAGGTCACCGAACTGGTAGAAGAGCTTCGCAAGATAAGAAGTAACGTCATCTGGATTCAGAAGCATCTCAGTCGCCCCGAGCTGATTGCTCTGCTTTCTTCGGCGACGGTGTTCGCTTGTCCGAGCATTTACGAACCGCTTGGCATTGTTAACCTCGAAGCCATGGCTTGTTCCATTCCTGTCGTCGCAACTGCGACCGGTGGAATTCCCGAGGTTGTTGCGCACAATCAAACCGGACTTCTGGTGCCAATCGAACAGCTGAAAGATGGAAGTGGAACTCCAATCGATGAAGCGCGTTTTGTTTCAGACTTTGCCGCTGCACTCAACCAGATGCTCGACAGCAAACAACTGCGTGAATTTGGTGAAGCCGGGCGCACGCGAGTAGAACAGCACTTCAGCTGGTCAAGCATCGCCGATCAGACCTTGAGCGTGTATCGCCGAGCGATAGATAATTTCAAATAGGCTAACTGCATGTCTCGGGTATTAGATTTCAACAACGTCACTGTTCTTCGCGACAAGAAGCCAGTGCTCAGCAACGTCGACTGGCAAGTTGAATCAGATCAGCGCTGGGTGATCATCGGGCCTAACGGAGCCGGAAAAACCACGTTGTTGCGTGTAGCCGCATCGCAGATTCAGCCAAGCACCGGAACTGCAATCGTTCTCGGTCAAACCCTCGGCAAGGTTAACGTTTTCGAACTTCGCACCAGAATCGGTTTCGCCTCAAACGCGCTTTCGAGCCACATTCCAAACTCAGAGACCGTTCTCAACTCGGTAATGACGGCAATCTATGCCGTGACCGGCCGCTGGAACGAGGAGTATGACGAGATCGACGTTCGCCGAGCCATGCGGGTTCTCAACGAATGGCATCTCAGCGAGCTAGCCGATCGAGCTTTTGGCACCCTGAGCGACGGCGAACGCAAACGCGCCCAGATAGCCAGGTCGGTAATGCCAGACCCCGAATTGCTGCTTCTCGACGAACCCGTTGCCAGCCTCGACCTGGCCGCCAGGGAGCAAACCATCTCGCTGATTGGCGCGTATGCCTCTGAACCGGCCGCACCGGCGATTGTCATGGTCACTCACCACCTCGAAGAGATTCCCGAGGGATTCACCCACGCCTTGATTGTCAGCGGCGGACAGGTGCACGCTGCCGGACCCATCGAACAGACGCTAACAAGCGACAAACTGAGCGGTGCCTTTGGGGTTTCAATCTCGGTCGAACTCGTAGACGGGCGCTACCGGGCTAAATTCAGGGGCTAACCGTGAGGTTTTGAGACCACAATTTGCCTCAAAACAATTGGCAAAGCCAAATACCCTTTGGTATGCTTGACCCTTGGTGCCAGAGCACCGCATCCAGCAATCTTCACTAAATCTTAAATACTCGAGGAAGTTTTCAATGAAGGCCGACATTCACCCAAAGTACGAAGCAATCGTTTTTCGCGACTTGGCTTCAGGTGTAGCGTTCCTAACTCGTTCAACCGTCACCAGCAACAAGACCATTGAGTGGGAAGACGGCAACAGCTACCCGGTCTTCGACGTTGAAATCTCTTCTCAGTCACACCCGTTCTACACCGGTAAGCAGCGCATCATGGATGCCGCCGGTCGTGTCGAGCGCTTCAACGCACGTTACAAGAACTTTTCATAGACCAAACAAGAAAACCCCGTCATTGACGGGGTTTTCTTTTTTAAGTTCTAGTTCTTGATTGGCCAACCAGGAGCCGCGACAAAGTCTTTATCGACATTTTCGCGCATCCACTTGGTGAAGCCTTCGTCGATCACCTTGGCCCATTCGATCTGCGAGGCGTGCAATTCTTGCGCTGTTGCTGGCAACTTTTCAACATTCGCCTTCAAGATTGCGAGGCAGACCCGCCCGGCAGCCACTGCGTCGGCCTTTGAGTTGTGGGCATCGTCAAGTGCAACCGAATAGTGCTTGGCAACTATCTCTAGTTTTCGCTTGCCAGAGCGATAGCGATCATAGGTTTTATCGACGACTAGCGGGTCGATTACCGGCATGGGTTCGACGATTGGCTCGAGACCGAGAGCGATAGCTTGGTTCATCAAAATCGTGAAGTCATAGGGCGCGTTGTAGGCGACAACTGGAATGCCTCGACTGAAGCAATCGCGAAGTGCCTCGAGAATTTCTGAGATTACCTCTTTATAGTTGCGACCTTCGGCAACAGCCATTTCGGTGGTGATGCCGTGAACATCGCTGGCAACCTTAGGAATCTCAATCTCTGGATTCGCCAGCCATTCGGCTCTGTCGACAACAATATTGCCATCGGCATCAAGTTCAACCACGCTTGCGGTTACGATTCTTGAGGTCTTTAGGTCGAGACCCGTGGTCTCTGTGTCAAACACGGCGATTCGTTGTGCCCACTGGGGCAATTGGTTTTCATTCACCTGAACAGGCTAGACCCAGACTCCGACATTGAACCGCTGCCGTCTTTGCGTGTTAGGCGAGGCCGCAGCCTCGAGCCACCTCGAGCGCAGCCTTCGAATAGTTGAGAGTGAAAATATGCAGCCCCGGTGCACCGGCCTGCAGCAGATCGTTGGCGAGCCTCACGCTGTAATCCATGCCGATAACCCTGGCGTCACTCTCTGAAGCGTTCTCGAGTTTTTCAAGCAATTCACGCGGCACGTCGGCACCGCTCATCTGCGCCATGCGCAAAACTTTGGCCGCATTAGAAATTGGCATCAATCCGGGAACTATCGGCATGACACTGCCTGCGCTTTCAGCAGCACTAACCAAACGCAAATAAGCCTCGACAGAAAAGAACAGCTGCGTCATGGCGAAAGTCGCGCCAGCATCTTGCTTCAGGCGCAATACCTCGGCATCGTGTTGCATCGATGGCGACTCCGGGTGAACCTCTGGAAACGCCGCAACACCAATCTCGAGCGAACTAACAGACTTGGCGAGCTGAACCAGATCAAGCGCTGTCTTCATTTCGCCAACCGCAAGAACCTGCGGGTCGTTTAGCGGGGGATCGCCGCGCAAAGCGAGAATCGAACTGACCCCGGCTTGCTCGAAGTGCTTTATGGTTTCGCGAGAACTCTCTGCCGTCGCACCAACGCAGGTTAGGTGCCCAACCGTCAGCACATCCTTGGCCATTCGATCGACAACGGCCAATGACGTTTCTCTGCTCGATCCGCCTGCGCCATAGGTCACCGAAACGAAATCGGGCTCAGCCTCAATCAGGGTCTCGTAGTGCTTCCAGAGGGCGGCCGCCGCTTCATCGTCTTTCGGCGGAAAGAACTCAAACGAAAGCGTTTGCTGGTTCAGCGAGGCCCGAGTTTGCAGGGCCTCAATCACGCTCGCAGCAGTGCCATCAGCCTGGTTGGCCTGGCGCAACAAGCGGTAATCAGACATTGCTCTAGTTTAAGCGTTAAGGGCCGAAGGTAGAATTGTTACCAATGTTGACGTCAAACTCCCAAACTTTTCTCGATGCGATAACAAGTCGTGTCGTGATAGCCGATGGCGCCATGGGAACCATGATCCAAGAAGCATCTCCGACTCTCGATGACTTTCAGGGGCACGAGGGTTGCAATGAGATTCTTAATGTGACGCGACCAGAACTGATTGCTTCGATTCACGCCAAATATCTAGAGGCCGGCTCTGACGCCATCGAGACCAACACATTTGGAGCTAACTTTGCCAACCTGGCCGAGTATTCAATTACCGAGCGGGTTTACGAGTTGGCTCGAGCCGGGGCAGAAGTGGCAAGAGGTGTTGCAGATAGTTTCAGCACCGAGCAACAGCCACGCTGGGTTCTTGGCTCGTTAGGCCCCGGCACCAAGTTGCCTTCGCTAGGTCACGAGAAATTTGCCGTGCTGCGCGACGCCTACCAGGATGCAACTCGCGGACTAATCGACGGCGGAGTCGATGCCATTCTGATTGAGACAGTGCAAGATTTGCTTCAAGCCAAAAGCGCAATCATCGGCGCCAAGCGAGCAATGAAAGAGTCGGGTCGCGAGGTAGCGATTCTGGTTTCAGTGACCATTGAAACCAACGGCACAATGCTGCTCGGTAGCGAAATCGGAGCAGCACTAACTTCGATCAGCGCGCTCGGAGTTGACGGAATTGGCTTGAACTGTGCCACGGGTCCAACCGAGATGAGCGAGCACCTTCGCTATCTCTCGAAGTTCTCAACCTTGCCGATTGTCTGCATGCCTAACGCCGGTCTTCCGGTTCTTGGTCCAAACGGCGCACACTATCCGCTGACAGAGGGCGAGCTAGCCACCGCACACTCACAGTTCATCCGCGATTATGGACTCGGACTAGTCGGTGGCTGCTGCGGCACCACGCCGGCGCATATCGCAGAGCTCGCGGCAACAGTGCGCGGGCAGAACTTGACGCATCCGGCTGTGACAGACGAACCAGGTTTGGCATCGCTCTACCAACACCAACCTTTTGATCAGACCATGACCTACCTATCGATCGGTGAGCGCACCAATGCCAACGGTTCGAAGGCATTCAAAGAGGCAATGCTTGCTGAGAACTGGGATGAGTGCCTCGAGATTGCGAAGTCGCAGACTCGCGAAGGTGCGCACCTGCTAGATGTTTGCGTTGACTACGTGGGCAGAGACGGCGTTCGCGACGCTCGCGAACTGGTAAGCCGCCTGGCCACCGCAACGACGCTTCCGCTGGTGCTCGACTCAACCGAACCTGCGGTTATTGAGGCTGGGCTGGAGTGCCTGGGTGGTCGCGCGATGGTTAACTCGGTTAACTACGAGGATGGCGATGGCCCAAACTCACGTTTTGCCAGAATTATGCCGCTGGTTCGCGAGCACGGAGCTGCCGTGGTTGCCCTAACCATTGACGAAGAGGGCCAGGCACGAACCGCCCAAACCAAGTTTGCGATCGCAGCCAGACTCATTAAAGACCTCACCGAGACCTGGGGAATGCGACTGGTCGACATCACCGTTGACACACTAACTTTTCCGATTGCAACCGGACAAGACGAGACCAGACGCGATGGCATCGAAACCATCGAAGCCATCAAGCTCTTGAACCAGAATTTCCCAGGGGTTCAAACCACCCTAGGAATATCAAACATTTCATTCGGGCTCTCGCCGGCAGCAAGACATGTTCTCAACTCGGTGTTTCTGCACGAGTGCATTCAGGTTGGGCTCACCTCAGCAATCGTTCACGCTGCGCGAATTATGCCGCTGAATCAGATTCCAAAAGAGCAACTCGATGCGGCACTTGAACTCATCAATGACAAGCGCGTCTATGACGCAGAAGGCAACGTTAGTTACGACCCGCTCACCAACTACCTCGACGTTTTCTCGGGAGTAGACACCGCAACGGCGAAACAGAGCAGAGCCGCCGAACTTGCCGCACTACCGCTGAAGGAACGCCTAGAGCGCAGAATCATCGATGGAGAAAAGAAGGGTCTCGATTTAGATCTAGATGAAGCTCTTGCTTCGGGCACAAGCGCGCTCGAAATCATCAATGACAACCTGCTCAAGGGCATGCAAGAAGTTGGCGAACTCTTTGGTCGCGGCGAAATGCAATTGCCTTTCGTGTTGCAATCGGCAGAGGTAATGAAGTCTGCGGTTGCGCACCTCGAGCCGCACATTGAGAAAACAGACGACAGCGGCAAGGGTCGCATTCTTCTCGCAACAGTCAGGGGAGACGTTCACGATATCGGCAAGAACCTTGTCGACATTATCTTGAGTAATAACGGTTTCGAAACCGTGAACATCGGCATCAAGCAGCCGATAAATGAGATTCTGCGAGCAGCCGAAGAGCACGACGTCGATGTGATCGGCATGAGCGGGCTTCTGGTGAAATCAACCCAGATCATGAAAGAGAATCTCGAAGAGATGAATCAGCGCGGCGTTTCTGATCGCTGGCCGGTGATTCTCGGAGGCGCCGCACTCACCAGATCATTCGTTGAACAAGACCTGGCCGAGGTTTTCGACGGCGAGGTTCGCTACGCGCGCGACGCTTTCGAGGGCCTAAAGCTCATGGATACGCTCGTGCGCATCAAGCGCGGCGACACAACGGCAACACTGCCAGAACTCAAGAAGCGGCTCGTTAACCCGCAGAACCTATTGGTTCGCACCGAACCAGAGCAGATGCCATCGCGCAGCGATGTTGCCAGCGATAATCGGGTGCCGACGCCACCGTTCTGGGGAACCCGTATCGTCAAGGGAATAGCGCTGCGCGACTATTCGTCATTTCTAGACGAACGTGCCACATTCATGGGGCAGTGGGGGCTAAAGCCAGGCAGGCAGGTCGATGGCGCTAGCTACGAAGAATTGGTTGAAACCGAAGGGCGACCCAGGCTTCGCTACTGGCTAGATCGCCTGCAAACCGACAATCTGCTCGAAGCTAGCGTCGTTTACGGTTATTTTCCGGCATACAGCGAGGGCAACGACACGGTCATATTGCATCACTCAGCAGATGGCGCAACCGACGGCGGCTCGGGCGGCGCTGCGCTCACAGAAAGATTGCGTTTCAGCTTTCCGCGACAGGCGAGAGACCGTCACCTTTGCCTAAGCGATTTTGTGAAGAACCGCGAGCAGCAGCAGATCGACGTGATTCCATTTCAGTTGGTAACCATGGGTTCGAGAATCGCCGAAGAAGCTAACCGCCTCTATCGAGCCAACCAATACCGCGACTATCTCGAATTGCACGGACTATCTGTGCAACTAACAGAAGCCCTTGCCGAGTTTTGGCACTCACGAGTTCGAGACGAACTCGGCTTTTCGGAAGAAGATCCGAGTGAAGTTGAAGGACTGTTCAAGCTCGATTACCGCGGAGCGCGTTACAGCTTCGGCTACCCGGCTTGCCCGAATCTCGAAGACCGCATCAAACTAATCGAGCTGTTGAAACCTGAACGCATCGGAGTCGAACTCTCTGAAGAACTTCAGCTGCACCCAGAACAATCGACAGACGCGATGATTCTGCACCATCCAGAAGCAAAGTATTTCTCGGTCTAATGGCAGAACTTTTGAATCAAGAGAAACTTGCCGACCAAGCGCGGTCGAGGGCAGAGCGGCGCGAATTAATGGTCGGCGAAGCGAAAACCGCCTACTGGTTTTACCCGGCAGAGTTCGGGGCTGCTTCGAAACGTGCACTCATCATGATTCACGGATACCGCGGTAACCATCACGGCCTCGAGGCAATTGCCGCTGCACTGCCGAACGTCGACATCTACATCCCTGATCTTCCCGGCTTCGGCGAGAGCTCGCCGTCGAAAACGGGTCACGCAATTGCCGACTACGCCGTATGGCTAAGCGGTTTCATATTTGGCCTGAATCTCAAGCGAGAACCGCACTTGCTTGGGCACTCTTTCGGCAGCATCATTGTCTCGGCCTTTGCCTCAAGATTCTCTGGCATCAAGTCTCTGATTCTCGAGAATCCGGTATCGGCACCAGCGCTTAGCGGCCCAAGAGCGCTGGCTACAGCAGCCACGAAGTCTTTCTTTTGGTTGGCTGGCGCACTGCCAGAGTCTCTCGGCTTAAAAATGCTGAAGGGCAAACCAGTGGTTCGCGGCATGAGCGTCGTGATGACCAAGTCGAGAGACCGCCAGTTGCGCAAGTGGATTCATGCCCAGCACGACAGCAATTTCAGTGATTTTGCTTCGCGGGCCGTTGCACTCGACGGTTATTCAGCTTCAATCTCGAATTGCGTGGGCGATTTTTCGGCTGACTTCAAGTTGCCGGTGCTCATGCTCATCGGCGAACTTGACGACATAACCACGGTTAAACAACAGCGCGCCCTATTCAGTTCAATCGGGCAGAGCAACTCGAAGTTGGTGGAGTTCAAGCGGGTAGGTCACCTAACCCACTACGAGATTCCAGAGGAAATCGCCAAATCGATCGAAGAGTGGTTGGCTGAGAACGATGACTGAACTCAGCCCGCTAGTCAAAGACACCCTTTACTTTGATGCCAGGTACATCCGAGTTGATCACCACGACGGTGTCAGCCGATTCTCTTCGGGTCTCTGTGATGCCATGAGCAAGAGAATCGATACCGTTGCTATCGTCTCAGACCCGCGTCAACTTGAATCGCTGCCAAATGGAATCAAGCACATCCAATTGAGCGACCCCACTTCTCTAATTGGCGAGGCATTTCTCGGGCTCAAGTTAAATCGCATCGGCGCGAAGCTGGTTTTCACCCCGTTGCAGACAATGGGCCGGCTTGGTCGCCGCTACAAACTCTTGCTCACACTTCACGATTTGATTTACTACGCACATCCGGCAGCCCCGCCAAATTTTTCGCCATTGATTCGCTTGGGTTGGCGAATCTTTCACAGTTTCTTTTGGCCACAGCGAGTTCTGCTCAATTCGACCGATGCGGTCATAACGGTTTCACACACCACCAAAGCGCTAATCGCTAAAAATCGCCTCACCAAACTTCCGGTGCACGTTGTCTTCAACGCCGCTGCGCACAATGTCGAACAGCACGAAGTAGCTCACAGCAGGCCAAACGGCGCACAGAAGCTTGTTTACATGGGTAGCTTCATGGATTACAAGAACGTCGAGACGCTAGTTAAAGCGATGAATCTTTTGCCCGAATATGAACTGCACCTGCTGAGCAGCATCACGAGCACCCGGCAAAACGACTTGTCAGAACTAAGCCAAATCAACAACGTGATTTTTCACAACGGGGTAACCGATACCGAATACCTGAGCCATTTAGACGATGCCATCGCTCTGGTTTCGGCGTCACTCGATGAGGGTTTTGGAATACCCGTTATCGAAGCGATGGGCCGCGGATGCCCGGTGATCATCAGTGACATCGAGATCTTTAGAGAAATCGGTGGTGAAGCAGCGACTTATTTCGAAGCCCTCTCACCAGAAGGCTTTGCCGAAGGTGTGCGCAGCCTCGAGTCGAAGAGCAAGTGGCGCGAAAAGAGCAAGGCGTCGCTTGAGCAGGCCCGAAATTTCAACTGGGAAGCTTCGGCAGACCAACTGATTACCGCTATCAACACGCTCTACTGACGGTCGACCGAATTCAGCAAATACCGCTTAGCTACCAGAAAGCGCTGCCGGACCGTAGTTTTCTAGCCGCCAGCCAGACTCGTCATGCACAATCACGCTAAGCGAGGCGTTAGCGATTCGCTCGCCTGGAAGAGGCAACTTCTCGCGGCTCAGAATGTTTACCACCTTGCGAATAAGAGCCCCGTGGCTGATTGTTAGAACTCTTGTGCCACGGTATAGCTCAAGCAGCTCTTCTAAAAGGTCTAGAGTTCGCGCGTGTAACTGCTCTTCAGTTTCGCCGCCGGGCGCGATGCCATCGGGATGAAGTCGCTTCCAGTCTTCGTAGAGCATTCCCTCAACTTCACCGAAAGAGCGTTCGAGCAACAGCGGCAGAACCTGCACCTCTGCGATCTGCAACTTCTCTGCCACAATCTCTGCGGTCACTTTGGCTCGGGAAAGGGGAGAACTGGCTATGAAATCCCAATCGTCACCGCTCAGGTTTTCAGCTGCAAGCTGCGCTTGCCTAATTCCGGTCGCGTTGAGCTCGACGTCGGTGACGCCCTGCAGTCGAAAGTCGATGTTCCAATCGGTCTGCCCGTGACGCAGCAAGCCCACAACAGTCTTAACCAATTAGCAGCCTTTCGAGAGCCCGAGAGGTGTTCGCCTCAATTTTTGCGATTGCCAGGTTGTCGGCGCGGGTTGCACCCAAGTTTACGATGACAATCGGTTTGCCCGACTTTGCAGCCGCGCGAGCAAAACGCATACCCGAGTTGACGCTTAGCGAAGTTCCGGCGACCAAGAGGGCATCTGCCTGCTCAAGTTCGGTCATAGCCATTTCGGAACGAATGGCAGGAACACTTTCACCAAAGAACACGACATCTGGTTTCAGAATTGATTTGCAAATCGGGCAATCGGGAATCTTGAAATCGGCAGACACCTCTACTTCGGCATCGCCGTCGGGCGTGAACTCGATGTTTGAGTTTTTGTCGACGCCCGGATTCAGGTTGCGCAAAATGGTGTCAAGGTCGGTGCGAGCAATCAGTTTCTTGCAGCCGGTGCAAATCACCCGATCTAGCCTTCCGTGCAAGTCAATGACATCTGTCGCGCCGGCGGCCTGATGTAGCCCGTCGACATTCTGCGTGATTATGCGACCGATTCGTCCAAGTTTTTGTGCCTCGGCAAGACTTTGATGTCCAGCGTTTGGCTTGGCGTCGGCGATTCGACTCCAACCCACATAACTGCGGGCCCAGTAGCGCACCCTTGCCTCATGCGAACCCATGAAAACGTCGTAAGTCATCGGATGCCGGGCGACTCGGCCCTCACCGCGATAGTCGGGGATGCCCGAATCGGTGCTTAGCCCTGCGCCGGTGAGAACGACTACTTTCTTGCCAAGCAAGAGTTCGCGGGCAATATCGATTGAGTAGGCTGCTGCAGCGCTAAGCGACACTTCTCTATCGGGCATTATCCAAGTGTAAAAGGTGTGCAAACACAAAACCCCCGCGCTAATGCACAGGGGCTTTATGTTTAGCTGTCTCAAGCTACGTGTCCGAAATGGGACTTGAACCCACACCCCCCGAAGAGGACTAGCACCTCAAGCTAGCGCGTCTACCATTCCGCCACCCGGACGAGTGATGAGTCTCTAGACTCGGCGACAAGACTCGATGGTAGCACGAACACACATTGCGGGCGAGTTCGATTTACCACCGAAACCCGCGCACGCAGGGTAGTTTGGGCGTATGGCTACAGAACCGAGACTCGCACTGCAACAGTTAATCGCCGCTCTCGAGCGTCACTTCGAGGCCATGAGCAGCAAGCGCTCAGAAGACGATCCGGCGGTTTCGCACGCATACGAAGTGCTCAAGGATTCATTTCTCGACTATGAAGAAGCCGTTGACGAGCGATTCGAGGAGTGGCTTCCTTTCGAACTGGCCGACAACGAAGAAGAGTCTGATTGAATTTTTTTGATGCGGTTATTCTCGGACTCATCCAGGGACTTACCGAATTTCTTCCAATCTCGTCGAGCGCCCACGTTCAGATTGCGAGTCAACTTCTCGGTCTAGATCACATGAGCCGGCCGCAGCTAACCGCGTTCATCGCCACGATTCAGCTCGGAACCGAAGCGGCCGTGGTTATCTACTTCTTCAAAGACATTGTTCGAATTGTTCGAGCTTGGTTCGGGTCAATTGTTTCTCGAAAACCGCAGAGCGCAAGCCAAAAAGCAGATGCCAAACTCGGCTGGCTGGTTATTGTCGGCAGCGTTCCGGTGATTGTCGTGGGTTTGATATTCAAGACTCAAATCGAAAATCAACTTCGCAACCTTTGGATTGTTGCGTTCATGCTGATCATTTTCGGCCTCGTCTTAGCCGTTGCCGATCGAGTTGGCGCGAGAACCAAATCAATCGACGACATGTCGACGCGCGACGGAATTCTCTACGGACTTGCGCAAGCCCTCGCAGTGATTCCAGGTGTTTCGAGGTCGGGCGGCACGATTTCGATGGGCTTGTTTCTCGGCTACAGCAGGCAAGCGGCAGCTCGTTACAGCTTTCTGTTGGCCATCCCGGCGGTGATAGCAAGTGGAACTTTCGAATTCGCAACGACCTATCAAAGTCTCGAGGCAAGCGACATAGCTGCCACCGCAGTGGCGACCGTTGTTTCATTCGCGGTTGGCTTCACGGTTATCGTTGCGTTTTTGCGCTACCTAAGCCGCGGTTCGTTTATGCCATTCATTATTTGGCGAATCGTTGTGGGTGTCGCTTTGCTGATTTTGCTCAGCAACGGTGCGCTGACGGCCTAGCCAAAACGAGGGGCTAGTCTTTGCCCTCATCTTCTTGGGCGAGAAAACGTTCAAACTCCAGAGCCAAAGATTCGGCACTACCAGCGCTTTCGTCGGCGGCATCGCGGGCCGACTCGAGCTGACTCACGTAGGTTGCGAGATCTTCATCGTTTTCGGCGAGTTCATCAATTCCGCGCTCCCAGGCAAATGCATCGTCAGCAAGGGTGCCGTGATTGAACTGCAAACCGAGCAGTGTCTCGAGCTCGACCAAGAGCGCAAAGGTCGCTTTTGGCGAAGGGGAGTTGTGAACGTAGTGGGGCACCGGAGCCCATAGAGCCACAGAAGGTATGCCCGCCTCTTCGAGAGACATCGCCAGCACTGAGATTATTCCAACCGGGCCTTCGTATTCGCTCGGCTCAATTGCCAACTGCTTGCGCATCTTGGCGCTTTGGCTAGAGCGTGAAACCCTAATCGATCTGGTGTGCGGACTATCCGATGGCACGGCTCCGAGAAAGATTACGCGGTCGATTTCGCAGTCTTCGATGAACTCCATGATTTCGGCTGAGAACGTCTTCCATCGCCGAGCCGGTTCGTTGCCGAGCAAAAAATACAAATCTGAGAATCTCGGATTCTCTTCAGCGGCAGCCTTGGAGCTACGCAGCAACTCGGCTCCCGGCCACGAAATCTCGCGCTGGCCGTCTTCGTCGTTCGCGACAGTGGGGCGTGAAAACTGAAAGTCGTAATAGTCCTCTGGATCAACAGCTGCGATCACATCGGCATCCAATTGCAAAACCAGGTGCTTGACCAGCCCGCTTGCGCCCTCTGCGGCATCGTTCCAGCCCTCGAACGCCACAATCAAGGTTCTGCCTTCAAAAAAGGGGTTTGCCAAGCCAATCTCCAATATCTCTCACCTAAACATTAGGCGAACCGCAGGGTAAAATTTACCCATGCCCAACACCTATCCAGCCGCCGTTCTATTTGACATGGATGGAACGCTCATCGACTCAGAGCACCACTGGCTGAGCAGTGAACAGGAGCTCGCTGCGAGTTGGGGTGCAAAATGGACAAGCGATGACGGCGAAGCCTTGATCGGCGTGAGTCTTTACCAGAGCACGAAACTCATCAAAGAGAAACTCGGCATCGACCTAACTCCCGGTGAGATATCCGAGATATTGACCGATGCCGTCATCGAGAAACTCGACGTCGAAATCGTTTGGCGCCCAGGTGTGCTCGAACTCATGGCCGACTTGAAGGCAAATGGAGTCAAGACCGCACTGGTGACGATGTCTATGCGGCGCATGGCGCTTCGCGTGGCGGCCCAATTGCCAGTCGGCGAATTCGATGTTGTCGTTGCCGGCGATGACGTGACCAACGGCAAGCCGCATCCCGAACCCTATCTTTTGGCTGCAAAACAACTCGGAGTAGACATCAAAGACTGCATCGCGCTCGAAGACTCAGTGACCGGGCTGACTTCGGCCGAGGCCTCGGGGGCAATCGCAATCGGAATTCCAAATATCGTGCAGTTACCCGAACAAGAGGGCAGACTTATCTGGTCGACACTTCAAGGGGTCACCGCCGAGACCCTTGCCGGCCTTCACAAAGAGAAGCGAGCCCAAACTGACTGAGCACGAGAACCTGCCTCGCGGACCATTTCGCGTCGGTGACCGCGTTCAACTCACCGGCCCAAAGGGTCGCTTGAACACAATAACCCTCGAAGTTGGCGGTAGTTTCGGCACTCATCGCGGCGAGCTCAAGCACGATGACATCATCGGGCAGCTTGAAGGATCGGTGATCAAGAACCACAACGGCATCGAATACCTAGCGCTAAGACCACTTCTGACCGATTTCGTCTTGTCGATGCCACGTGGTGCAAACATCATTTACCCCAAGGATTCGGCTCTGATTGTTACGATGGGCGACATTTTTCCGGGTGCGCGCGTTGTCGAAGCCGGCGTTGGTTCGGGCGGGCTCAGCATGTATCTTTTGCGGGCGATCGGACCAAAAGGGCGTCTCGACTCTTTCGAGCGTCGCTCGGAGTTTGCCGAGATTGCCAAGGCAAACGCAATCAGTCAACTGGGATACGACCCGAAGAATTGGCAGATTCACATCGGCGACCTGCAGGAGAAACTGGGCCAGGTTATTGCCACCCATCAAGCCGACCGAGTCGTTTTAGACATGCTCGCGCCCTGGGAGTGCGTTGAAGAATCGGCAGAAGCTCTGGTTCCTGGCGGGCTAATCATTGGTTACGTGGCTACCGTCACACAGCTATCGCGCTTCACGGAGGCGGTAAAGGCGAGCGGTCACTTCGCAGAGCCAGAGGCCTTCGAAACGCTTTTCAGAACCTGGCACCTTCAGGGTCTTGCTGTTCGCCCCGACCACCGAATGATCGGGCACACGGGATTCCTAGTCACGGCCAGAAGGTTAGCCCCAGGAACCGTTCTGCCGAGATTCAAGGGAAAACAAAAGCCCGAATTCAGCGACGAAGACCTAACCGCGTGGAACCCGGATCATCTGGGAGAGCGCTCGGTTAGCGATAAGAAGTTGCGCAAAACCGTTAGAAACGCCAGCGCAACCGCTAAGGCACGTCTTGAGCAAGACGACTAGCTGCGAACGTAAACTTAGCCAATTGAATTCTTTGAAGAAATCTCGAACCTGGAAAGTAGTAACTTGCGCAAACTAATTACGGCAGCCTTGCTAGTGATCACAGCAACCATCTCGGGCTGTGCAGCCTCACCATCGGGCCTAGCAGCAGACTACGCATCACTGCCAGAGGTTTGCGAGAAGTTCACGAACGGCGACGCAGTCAATACGATCAATGCCACCGGAGCTTTTGGCACAAGGCCAACGGTGACATTCACCTCGCCTCTGAGCGCCAACGAGATTGAGACCAAGATTCTCATCGAAGGAAACGGCCCGGCTTTCAAGGGTGGCGCACAGGTTAAGTTCGAATACATCGCTTTCAACGCCGGCAACGGAAACGAGTTTGCATCTTCAAAATATGACGGCTCTGACGCGGTCGTTCAGTTCTTCAACACCGGTCAGAAACTTGATTTCTGTCACGCGCTCTCAGGAGTTAAAGAGGGTTCTCGCGCGGCGATTCTGATTCCAGCCCAGATGGCTCACGATGCGCAGGGTGACCCGAGCAGCGGCATCAGCGCTGCTGACAATTTGATTTTCGTGATCGACTTGCAGCGCGTCTATCTGCCGAAGGCAATCGGCGATGCCCAGCCGGCACAAAACGGCATGCCAACAGTTGTGCTTGCACCTTCTGGGCAGCCAGGCGTTCAAATTCCAAAGAGCCAAGCTCCCGCCGAACTCAAGATCGTCGACCTAATCAAGGGTCGCGGAGAGACAGTTGAAATTGGCGACAAGGTCACCTTGCACTACAGCGGTTTTCTTTGGAGCACGGGGTCACAGTTTGATTCCTCTTGGAACGCGGGTGCGCCAGTTCAGTGGGAGCTGACCGAGACCGGCTTCATCAAGGGATTCGTCGAGGCGCTTAATGGTGCAGTGGTTGGCTCGCAGGTCTTGGCGGTTATCCCACCGGGTGACGGCTACGGAGATCAGGCATCTGAAACGATTCCTGCCAACTCGACACTGGTTTTCGTGATAGACATTTTGGGTGTAGACAAAGCAGCGAAAAACTAGGGGGAGCCAGTGACTGATTCGCAAGACTACGAGATTGACGCATCAGATCCGTCTGAGCGACTGCTCAATCTGACCCTTGCCCTAATTTCGACCAGCGTTGGAATGACGAAGGCCGAGCTGTTCTCGGCCATTCGCGATTACCGCAATGACCTTGAAAACGGAATTTCGGTCGATTCGCTAAATAGGAAATTTGAGCGCGACAAAGAAGCGCTGCTAAAAAGCGGCGTTCAACTCAAGACACGCATCCTAGATTCCGACATGGATGACAATCAAGAGACCCGCTACATCATCGACCCCAGCGGATTTCAATGGCCACCGAAAGTCAAATTAAGCGCTAAGCAATTGCAACTATTGCAACTGGCATCTTCGGTTTGGCGTCAAGCTTCGTTGTCTAGCGATGCGGCCAGGGGTCTCGACCGACTTCGAGCTCTCGGCACTTCGACACCAAGTTCAGACATAATCGCATTCGCTCCGCGCATCAAGACTCAATCGCGTGCCTTCGCTCCACTCACGACCGCGGTTACCGAGCATCGCCAGGTAACCTTCAGCTATCGTCGACCAGATCAAGACGAGGCAGAGACTCGCACCCTGCAGCCTTGGCGCATCTCGCACATTGAAGACCAGTGGCTCGTGCAAGGTTTCGACGTTGCCAGGGGAGAGGCCAGAAACTTCTTGCTCAAGCGAATTGTTTCTGAGGTGAAGGTCAGCAAAGACATTGTTTTTGACTCGCCAACGCAAAAGCAGATTGATGAGCACCAGGATGAACTTGATGCTCACATTGCCAACAACATCGCCATCCTCAATGTGAAAAAGGGTTCCTCGGCCTGGTTTCACTACGACATGTCGGCGATCGATGAAACCGACGTTCAGCAACTCAAAATTCAATACATGGATTTGGCACTGCTGGCCGATGACTTGCGCGACTACGCCGGCGATTTTGAGGTTATCGAACCCAAGCAGCTCGACGAAGCAGTTCGACAGGGTTATGAGAAGGTGGCGGTGGCTCATGCCTGATTCGAGAAGAATGAACGCTTTCGATCGCTACAACTTTCTTTTGCCGCTAATCGGTTACCTGATGCGCAATCCAGAGACAACACTTTCTGCGGTAGCAAGTCATTTCGGAGTTGATGAAGTTTTTGTGCGCGAAGCACTAACGACCCTAATGTCAACAGCAACCTACAAAGATTTCGATCGCACTTACTACATGTTTGACGTAGAAAAGCTCGACGATGAGGGCATCATCTCGGTTTGGCAGGGTGACGTTATCGAAGATGCGCCAAGACTCTCGGCTCGACAGGCATCTGCGTTGGCCGCCGGACTGAGCATCATGTCGACGCTGCCCGAATTCTCTAGCGAACACGAGATTGCTGAACTTCTAGAGATTCTTTCTGAAGGCACCACCGAGAGTGGCCCAGCCGCAATTCACTACAGACCTGGCCCTATCGACTCAGATGTTGCCGTCATTCGCAAAGCGATGCTGAACAATCACCGCATCGAGTGTGTCTACCGAAACATCCGTGGTGAAACCAGCACCAGACAGATTGATCCGCTGCGCCTTGACACGCGAGGCAATATCTGGTTCTTGCGCGGTTACTGCCTGATTCACAAAGAGCTCAGAAACTTCAGGCTTGATCACATGGGTTCAGCCGTTGAACTTGAGGTTGAAATATGCGACGAGGCCAAGAAAATTCAAGATATTGACGACGCCGAGTACCAGAGCAGTGAGACAGACATAACAGTTACGGTCGAGGTCGACCCAGAGGCTTACTCGATGTTGGGTGATTTCTCTGCTCAGATCATTAAAGAAGACAGAAAGTCGAACGTCATTACTGCCTCAATCAAAATCGGTTACCTTCCATATCTAGGCAAGGTAATTGCACACTACGGAGGAGCTGCCAGGGTTCTAGAGCCGGCATCAGCAAGGCAGGTTGTTCGCAACTACGCGCTAACCGCCCTGGGTCTTGAGCCAGAAGGCTTGCCGGAGCAAGACTAATGAGCTGGTGGGTGCAATTAGTGATGTGGGTAGGACTCACAATCGCAGCTCTTACCTTTCTGGGTGTCCTTATCTACCGACTGGCTAAGAAGGGCCTGGGCGTGCTGAAAGCGGCTCAGCCAGCAATAGATCAGCTCGTGATTCTCAGCAAAGCGCTAGCTCCGATTGCCTCGTACCCGAAGCCAAACGATAACTTGCTTGATGACGTCAACGTTCACCTGGTCGAGCGCGCGAAACTCAAGAAGAAGCGAGAACTAGCCGCCGAGCAGAGACAGCGTAGGCTTATAGAGAGAATCAGAGACTTTGATACCCAAGAAAGTGAGCTCAAAAATGGCAGGACTTAGAGGTTGGGAATGGCTAATCATCCTGGCTATCGTTTTGTTGCTTTGGGGAGCACCCAAGCTGCCAGGCCTAGCCAAAAGCATGGGTGAGTCAATTCGCGTATTTCGCAAAGAGATGAAGCCTGGCGATGCTAAGAACGCGCAGAAACCAGCAGAAAACGAGCAAGGCGAAAAGCCTTCTGAAAAGTAGTGGCTGCACGAAAAAACCCTGAAGCGAAAATGCCCTTCAGGGGCCACCTGATAGAACTTCGCAAACGCCTGTCTTGGTCGGCCTTGTTCATTTTGGCCGGAGCTGTCGGTGGCTGGTTTCTGTTTGATCCTGTCTTCTCAATTCTTCAACAGCCGATTCTAGACTTGGCAAAAGAAGAGAAACTCAACGCTTCGGTTAACTTCGGAACCGTAATTGGCGCGCTTGACCTTCGCATCCAAGTATCAATTTTTCTCGGCGTATTCGTCTCGAGCCCAGTTTGGCTATACCAACTCTGGGCCTTCATAACGCCTGCGCTAAAGCGACGTGAAAAGAAGTTCACGCTCTTTTTTCTCTTCACTGCGGTGCCAATGTTTTTAGCCGGTTGCGCGATGGCTTGGGTATCTTTTCCGACATTCGTTCGCACCCTTCTCGGATTCACGCCGGAGGGCAGCGCGAACGTCATTAGCGCAAGCGAATACGTGCTTTTCGCATTGAGAATCCTTTTGGTCTTCGGCATCACCTTTGTCATGCCGGTTGTCTTGCTGCTGCTCAACTTCATCGGAGTTTTGAGCGCGAAGAGCATCATCAAGTCTTGGCGCATTGCTGTTCTAGTAATTGCGCTAGTTGCAGCGCTCGCTACTCCAACGGCAGACCCGATGTCGATGCTGCTCGTTATGGTGCCGCTAATTCTCTTGTATCTGGTCTCTGCTGTGATTGCTCTGTTGCACGATCGCATCAAGTCGAAACGCGCTGCCCAGACCGAATCGGCTGACTAGTGGAAGAACTGAGCCCTGCCGAACGGTTCGCCAAGGCCAAGTCGAGCAAACAACCGAGGTCACTTCAGCAATTTCTAGACACCATCGCTTTTGGCCTAGACGACTTTCAGATCGAAGCTTGCACGGCATTGGCAGCTGGCAGCGGCGTACTGGTTGCCGCGCCAACAGGCGCTGGCAAGACGATAGTCGGCGAATTCGCAATTCACCTGGCCATTGAGACAAAACAAAAGGTTTTTTACACCACGCCGATCAAAGCGCTAAGCAACCAGAAGTATCTCGAGTTGGTGGCCAGATATGGCCCCGAGCGAGTGGGGTTGCTGACCGGTGACACCAATCAAAACGCCGATGCCCAGATTGTTGTCATGACGACTGAGGTTTTGCGAAACATGATTTATGCAAACAGCAACAACCTGATTGCTCTCGGTTTCGTGGTGATGGACGAAGTGCACTATCTGGCAGACAGGTTCAGGGGAGCGGTATGGGAAGAAGTTATCTTGCATCTTCCGAAAGACGTCAAAATCGTTTCACTTAGCGCAACCGTTTCGAACGCAGAGGAATTCGGTGCCTGGCTTGACGAGGTTCGTGGCGACACCAAGGTAATCGTTAGCGAGCATCGGCCGGTTCCGCTAAGTCAGCATGTTCTCTTTGGTGCAGAGCTCATGGATCTGTTTGAGGAGTCAAAGGGTTCGGTGCGGGTGAACCCAGAGCTAGCACAAAAACACGCGCAAAAACTTAGACAGCCGACAAACCGCCCGATGCGCGGGCGTCGAGGTTATCCGGGTGGGCCACGCGACCAAGGACTGATTCACAAACTCTCGAAACCCGAGATTGTCGAAGTTCTAGACGAGCACGACATGCTGCCTGCGATCTTCTTTATCTTCTCGAGGGCCGGTTGCGAAGCTGCGGTTAAGGCCTGCCAGAACTCATCGGTGAGACTCACCACAACAGAAGAGAAACAAGAGATTCGACGCATAGCCGAAGAAAAGTGCTACAACATCGCCGACGAAGACCTCGACACGCTCGGCTATTTCGAGTGGTTGGCGGCGCTCGAACGGGGAGTGGCCGCTCACCACGCCGGCATGCTGCCCGCATTCAAAGAAGTGGTCGAAGAGTTATTTCTGAGAAAACTGGTGCGTGTGGTTTTCGCAACCGAAACGCTTTCGCTCGGCATCAACATGCCGGCCCGAACGGTCGTGCTTGACCGCCTAGACAAGTTCAATGGCGAGGGAAGAGTTCAGATCACTCCGGGGGAGTACACGCAGTACACGGGTCGTGCCGGCAGGCGAGGAATCGACACCGAGGGCCACTCGGTGATTCAGTGGTCGGCCAATCTCGACCCAAACTCTGTCGCCGGCCTGGCCAGCAAGAGAACCTACCCGCTGGTTAGCGCATTTAGACCAACCCACAACATGGCAGTGAACCTCATCGAGGCCTTTGGGCGAAACAGGGCGCGTGAAGTTCTCGAACTTTCGTTCGCGCAGTTTCAAGCCGACCGGTCTGTAGTCGGGCTTGCCAAGGGGCTGCGCGAGAAACAGGTTTCTGTCGACGGCTACGCAAAATCAATGACCTGCCACCTCGGCGACTTCATGAGCTATGCCTCGATGCGTCGAGAGATAAGCGACATCGAACGCGAACTGGCTTCGAATCGAACCAGAGCCGAGCGCGGCAAAGACATTAGAGCTTCAAAGAGCCGCAAAGAAAAAGAGCGGCACATGCAAAAACTCAAGACAGACATAAAGCACCACGCCTGTCACAGTTGCAATGAGCGCGAGGCACACGCGCGTTGGGCCGAGCGTTATTTCAAACTCAAGCGCGAACTCGACTCAGCGCTATCGCAAATCGAGGGGCGAACCAACCAGGTTGCAAGAACCTTCGACAAACTCTGCGAACTGCTTGCCGATCTCGAATACATCGAGTTAGAAGGCGACGACGCCACCGTGCTCGATAGCGGCAAGACTCTCGCTCGAATCTATGGCGAACGTGACTTGTTGATTTCTGAATGTCTTAGGCACTCCGTCTGGAAAGGCATGGATGCGCCGGCGCTAGCCGCAATGGCAGCTGCTCTGGTTTACGAGGCGAGACGCGACGAAGAGTTCGAGAGTCGCATGCCGAAGGGCAACTTCGTCGACTACGCCGAGAAGACCGTTGATATGTGGTGGCAACTCGAGTCGCTTTCGAAGAAATACAAACTGCCGCAAACCGAGCCGCTCGACTTTGCAATTAGTTTCGCGTTCTACCGCTGGGCTTCTGGTGCACGGCTCGACACGGTTCTCGACCTAGCCGACCTATTGGCCGGAGACTTTATTCGATGGTCGAAACAGGTAATCGACCTGCTCGATCAAATTGCTCAAACCGAGGACAAAGCGCTTGCAGAAACCGCAAAGAATGCCGTTGATGCCGTCAAGCGCGGCATAGTCGCATACAGCTACTACGGATAGGAAATAGGCTTTTAGGGTGAAGAACTCGAAGACGCGCCTGCTGCTGGCAGTGATCTTCGGAGTCGCCGGTGGATTGCTATCTTCGCTGGCCTACCCGGCTAACGCCATTTGGGTTGCGATCATTCCGGCAGTTGCGCTGATTCTTTATGCGATCTCGATAGTCAAACCCGCGCAATCGCTGCTGGTTGGTTTCTTTGCCGGCGTTGCCTTTTATGCCTCGCAGATACCCTGGATGACCGTTTACCTTGGCCCGGTGCCTTGGCTAGCGCTTTCGGTTCTCGAGGGAGTGATTTTTGCACTCGGCAGCTTTGCGCTCGCTCTGGCGTTAAAGGCCGCGCAGAGTTGGAAGACCACCTTTTTCTCTAACGTAAATCTGGGGTTGATCTTGGCGTCACTCTGGACCGCTCGCGAATGGGTCGCAATGACTTTTCCATACGGCGGCTTTCCGTGGTCGAGAGTGGCTCTCTCGCAGTCGAACTCACCCTTGGCACCTTGGGTTTTCTGGGGTGGCGGCTCGCTGCTCACCTTTGTGCTCGTGTTCGCAACGGCGCTCATGCTCTTCGCACCTAGAGACTTTCTGATTCGAAACTGGCGCAAATCGGCAAGCGCCATAGCGCTGATACTTGTTTTCGCCGTGCCAACAATTACCCCGCTCGACAATCGGGCTGAGGCGGGAACTCTCGACATTGCTGCCGTGCAGGGCAACGCCAAGGCTGGGTTATTGGTCTACGAGCCGCTCGGCACGATTTTGCAGAATCACTTGGATGCGAGTGCGCCGCTGCTTGAAAATGAAAACCGCCCAGACCTTGTGGTTTGGCCAGAAAATGCGGCAGACAAAAATCCACAGGTTTACGAGGATGCCGATAAGGCAATAGCTTCTCTAACTGACCGACTTGAAGCACCGCTGATTTTTGGCACGATAACCGAGCGCGATGGTGAGATTTTCAACTCCACGATTCTCTGGCTGCCAAAGACCGGCGAAGCCGATTTTTATGACAAAAAGCGACCAGTTGCATTCGGTGAGTTTGTTCCCGATCGCGAGTTTTGGCGCATGTTTGCACCAGACCTAATCGATCTGATTCCGCGCGGTTACTCGTTTGGAACTCAAGATGGAATTCACACCGTTCGAAATGAAAAACTCGGTGTGATGATTTGCTTCGAGGTTGCAATCGACGACATCTCGCGAGACCTCGTGGCTCAGGGTGCAAAGATTTTGATTTCACCGACAAATAACGCCGACTTTGGAAGAACCAACCAGTCGGAACAGCAATTGGCGATTGCACGCCTTCGGGCAATAGAAACCGGGCGAGCATTCGTCAACATCAGCACGGTTGGCACCTCGGCAATGATTTTGCCCGACGGAAAAATCGTCGAACAACTAGACACCTACACGGCAGATGTAATGCGCCAGGAGTTGCCGCTTCGAACTTCGCTAACCCCGGCGATGATGGTTGGGGCAACGCTAGAGATGGCCAATAACTTCGCTGCTCTCGGAATGCTGATTTTCTTTTTCGTAACTTCGATTCGTAACCGTCGGGGGAGTCGATGAGCGAGACCCTTGTGATCATGCCGACCTATAACGAGAGTTTGAACATTGAGCGCTCAATCGAGCAACTCTTCAAGCACAACCCCGATGTGCACCTGCTGGTGGTTGACGACAACAGTCCAGACGGCACTGCCGCCCGAGTAGAGAAGCTCATGCCGAGCTTTGCCGAACGACTTTTTCTGCTCAAGCGGGCTGGCAAAGAAGGACTAGGTCCGGCTTATCTCGCCGGATTTGCCTGGGCATTCGAACGGAGTTATCAACGCATTGCAGAAATGGACGCCGATGGCAGTCACCGCGCTTCAGACCTTGGCGCACTGCTCAGCCAAAAAGATTTTGATCTTGTCATTGGCTCGCGCTGGATCAGCGGCGGTTCTGTTGTCAATTGGCCGCTGTCGCGCATTTTGATTTCAAAAATCGGAAACCTCTACACGCGAATTGTTCTAGGCACAAAGGTTCGCGACATGACGGCGGGTTTCAGGGTTTATCGCGGCAGTCTTCTCAAGCGATTGCCGCTAGACAAAATTGCATCTCAGGGATATTCGTTTCAAGTTGAGATGGCCTATCGAAGCATTCGACTAAACGCCACCGTGATCGAGGTGCCGATAACCTTTGTCGAACGAGAGCACGGAGCGTCAAAAATGAGCTCGGCAATTGTTTTTGAAGCACTGTGGTTAGTAACCAAGTGGGGAGTGGCTCGAATCTTTCGAGCTAAATCCTAGATTTCGGCTTTGCCTAGCGAGCGACGAGCCTTGATGTATGCGAGGCGTTCTTGCAAAATCTCTTCGAGTTCTTCGGTTGAGCGGCGCTCGAGAAGCATTTCGTAGTGGCTTCTGCCTGGGCGCGAACTGATTATCTCAAGCGCTACGTGCTTGCCATCGGTGACCAGAGCTGCGAGGTGAGAACACTGACGGCACTGCCAAGTCTCAGGAAGCTCGGCCTCGGCGGCAAAGACAATTTCGGTTACGTGATCGTCTCCACAAATGAAGGTGTGTTTGCTGCGCTCGGCCAAGTTCACGCCGGTTTCGTTTTCGAGACTCTGAGACCCAAGTCTCATGCCGCGCATAGTTTGCTCTGACATTTTTCCTCCTGGAGTTGGTCATTTTGTGACCGGACTGATTAAACCCCCGGATGGCGTGCTTTATTCCGCGAGCGCGGCAATCATTAGGTCAATTCGATCGCTAACGACCCCGTTGGCTCCGCGAGCGCGAAGCTGCTTGGCGATCTCTGGGTCGTTTATGGTCCAGTAGTGAATTTCGACACCGAAACTCTTGACCGCGGCGATGAACTTCTCGCTGTCAAATCGAAGCGGGCCGCGCGAGGTCGGAATCTGCAGCGCATCTAAGCCTTTGAGAGTTCGCCCTAGCAGGGTTCTTGAACCCAGCTTGTGCGCAAGCCAGGTTTTCAACAGACTAGAGGCCGATCCAGAGGTTGCAATGCCCGGTAACAAAGCCACGGTCGCGGCCCGACGTTTCTCGCTGAAACTTGAGATCAGCACGCGGTCTTGGGCGTTATGCCCGCGCACTGCCTGCGCCGTGCCCTCTGCGGCATCGAGCGACTTGATGTCAATGTTCACGCGCGCATCGCCGAATTGGCTCAGCAGTTGCTCGAGAGACATTAGCTTGCCGCCGTTACGCAACGGTATGGCCTGTAGAGCTGCCCAGTCGAGCTCTGCGACCTTCTCGGGTCTGCCGGCGATGCGAGCCAAGTCGTCGTCGTGGCAGACCACAACGACGCCATCTCGGCTAGCGCGAACGTCGACCTCTAGATAGGTAGCGCCAACTTGCAGCGCTCTGGTGAACGCGAGCGCAGTGTTTTCGTCGATTGGCTGCGAATTCTCGCCGACCGTCAAGCCTCTGTGGGCGAGAAATCTGAACGAGACAGGGGAGAGGTAGTGCTTGGCCACGGCGTTCTCCCATCTGAAATAGCAGGTCTAGGCTAGGGTAATGCTCCGCTCGATGAGTCGCCTAATGCTTGGCCTATTCATCTATGGTTTGGCTCTCGCAATGGTCATCAAGGCAGAGATCGGGGTTCCACCCTGGGATGTATTCGCGCAGGGCATTTCGAAGACCTTTGGCACGACATACGGCCAGGCGAGCATTGTGGTTTCGCTAATTGTGCTGATGGCTTGGATTCCCTTGAAGGTCAAGCCGGGCATCGGCTCGATTCTGAACGCAATCTGCATCGGTCTGTTTGCCGACCTCTGGATGCCCCATGTTCCGCATTTCGAGGGTTATTTGGCCAATTTGGCAATGTTTTTGCTCGGAATGGCCACCGTGGCCTTTGCAACCGGAATGTACATCAGCGCCAATCTCGGCAGCGGGCCACGTGACGGCCTAATGCTGGGCACTCAGCGGGTGCTCAAGTGGCCTCTCTGGGCCGTTAGAACAATGTATGAGGGCACCGTGTTGACAATTGGCTGGTTTATGGGCGGTCAGGTGCGCGAAGGAACCCTGATATTCGCCATCTGCATCGGCTACCTGATGCAGGCATCGCTGAAGTTCTTTAAGTACCAAAAATAACCCATGCAGCCGAATCAACACCGAGAAACCGCCAGAGTGCTGCTGGTAGACCCGCAGAGCCGAGTTTTCTTGCTCAAGACCCACTTTGACCCCGAAGTTCAGCTGCCACCACGCTGGATAACACCCGGCGGAGGCATCGATCAGGGCGAAACGCCGCGTGAGGCCGCTGT
>CAEZXK010000001.1_pt1 | contig 85692 bp, 89 predicted proteins | sample 7265231 | NCBI WGS metagenome assembly CAEZXK01 (sample SAMEA6813906, study PRJEB35770) | uncultured Rhodoluna sp. | biome: Freshwater; feature: Freshwater reservoir; material: water | place: Czech Republic | collected 2015-11-04 | depth 0.5m m | reverse complement strand
GCAGACGACAGCATTGTTGCGTTCAAGCCCATCTTGATTGCGGCGTTGAGCGAGTTGAACGAACCGTCGAAACCCTGCTTGAGCGAAACGAGTCGGGCAAGGTATTCGGCTTGGGTGTTGTCTGAGGTGAGCAGCATGTGCTTCACCCACTGGCTAATCGGTTGCGAATAGACGCTTGCGATTTGCTTCATGCCCGCTGGCATCTTGGCTTCTGAAATCACCGCGGCTGCCGCTGATGTTCCGAGTGCAGTCTTGAAATACTTGCCGGCGTTGGCAACCGGAGTTGTGCTTCTCGCCGAGGTGGCAGAAGCCGGATTCTTGCGGTCACCATCAACCTGCAGCGCGGTTACCTCAGACATGTAGCCCTGAGTTTGCTCGCTGCGCTCCCAGGTTGGCTCCCAGGATGGGCCAGAAAACAGGGTTGAATCGAGCACAATCTTGCTGACGGCTTGACCGGCCAGCGATGCATTAACTGCCACGGCAAGGTCGCTCAGCTTGGGTGCATCGCGATAAACAGACTGCTTGCCGTTTGGGGTTCTCGAAAGGGTTGGATCGCCGGCACCGACCAGATAAATGGTCGAAAGGTTAGCCGGGTCTTGGTAGACCTTGGTTTCGACTCGATAGTTTGGGCCGAGCACCTGCAAGGCGGCAGCCGCGGTTAGCATCTTCTGCGTTGAAGCCGGGGCAGCACCCACTTCGCTGCTGCGATCAAAAAGCAACTCATCGGTTGCTGGGTTGATAACCGCTGCTGCGAAGGTTGCAAGCTTAGGGTCGGTCGACTCGGTGGCAACGCTGCAGGTGCGAGCAAAGGTTGGGGTCGCCGTTGCGCTCGGCGAAGCAGAAGCGTCTGGGTTTGCCGAGTCAGAGCTTGAGTTGTTGATTGGTGTGGCCGTACCCGAGATGCTAAAGCCGGCGATGATCAGAGTCAGAGTGGCAACACCCGAAGCTGCGCCGATGGCGACCTGCTTCAAATATGCAAACTTAGCCTTGCCTTCTGACACGACTGACTCCTGACTTTTTGCTTTGAATACATCAATTCTAACTTGACCCGAAAGCACAACAGCAATTCGGCTCTTAGACTTAGACCATGAAAAAACTCAAATTTGCTTCAATAATCGCGCTCGCAGCAACTCTCTTTGTTGCTCCTAGTGCATTCGCTCATGACGAGGTAATCGGCACCTATCCCGCATCGGGTGAAACCGTCGAAGCCGGCCAAATTGGAGTTATGGTCGACTTTTCTTCCGACGTCATGGCAAATGATCGCAATGAGGGTTTTGAAGTCAGAGTCAGTGACTCGCAGGGCAACGTTCAGCCGGTTGGCTGCCTCGAAGCTTCTGGAGCAACCCTCTGGAGCATAACCTCGCTGGCTAAACCCGGTGACTACACGGTTGACTGGCGCTCGGTTGGCAACGATGGTCACGCCATCGAAGGCACTTTCAAGTTCTCGGTGACCAACACTTCTGGCTACGAGCAAGAGACCGCCGAACAGATTGCGTGTGCAACGCTGCTTGACTCATCGGCACCAACTGTCACCGCTGACGGAACAAGAACGACTGGCGCTGAGGACAGCGCATTCACCGGACTCTTGATTGGCGCTAGCTTCATCGTCATCGGCACTGTTGCCGGCGCGGTTGCTGTTCGAATCAAAGAGAAGAATGCGGCAAAGAAGCCGAAGGTTCTCTACAAGGATTAGCCCTGGGGTGGGCCGGCTAGCCGGTCGACATCGCCAAGAATCGATTCGAATTCGTCGACGGTCATCAAACTGAGGTCGACGACCACCTCGCGCACGGTCTTGCCTTCGAGTTGGGCTCGCTTTGCCACCAGGGTCGCGTTTTCGTAGCCGAGCATCGGCGATAGTGCCGTTACAAGACCAATCGAGTTTTCAACGCTGAGTCTCAGCTGCTCCTCATTGGCGGTTATGCCAGAAATGCAGCGATCGGCCAGAATGTAGCAAGCCGCCTTCAACTGGGTGATTCCCATCATCAGTGCTCGACACATGATTGGCTCGAAGGCGTTGAGTTGAAGCTGGCCAGCCTCTGCCGCCATGGTGACGGTTAGGTCGTAGCCAATGACCGCAAAGGCAACCTGGTTGACCACCTCTGGAATAACGGGGTTCACCTTGCCGGGCATTATCGAAGAGCCAGCCTGCATCGGCGGCAGGTTGATTTCGCCAAAGCCTGCGCGCGGGCCGCTAGACAGCAGACGCAAGTCGTTAGAGGTTTTTGAGAGCTTCACGGCAACACGCTTCAAGACTCCCGAAACCATAACGAAGACTCCGGCGTCTTGGGTCGCCTCGACCATGTCGGCCGCGCTTTCGAAATCAATCTTGGTTAATTCGCCAAGGCGCTCGGTAACTGCCGCAACATACCCGGCCGGTGCATTCAACTGCGTGCCGATGGCTGTGCCGCCGAGGTTGATCTCGCAGAGCAGCGGAACCAACTCGCGAAGACGTTGTTCGTCTTCCATGGTCATGCGTGCGAAAGCCGCAAACTCTTGACCGAGGGTCATCGGCACCGCATCTTGCAACTGGGTGCGGCCCATTTTTATTACGCCGCGAAACTCGGTTGCCTTGCTGGCGAATTCGTTGCGCAGGTAATCCATGGCTTGAATCAATTCACGAATTTCTAGAATCAAAGCAACCTTGAGTGCGGTTGGGTAAACATCGTTGGTCGACTGCGACATGTTTACATGATTGAGCGGATGAATTTGCTCGTAATCACCCTTGGCAAAGCCCGCTAGTTCGAGCGCGCGATTTGCGATCACTTCGTTCGCGTTCATGTTTGTGCTTGTGCCGGCACCACCCTGAATCGCATCGACGACAAATGAGCTGTCGAGTGCACCTTCGGCTACATCTCGGCAGGCGGCAACAATAAATTTGTGAACGTCTGCATCGAGTTCACCGACTTTGAAATTCGCGTCGGCGGCGGCTTCTTTGACTAGCGCTAGAGCTTTAATCAGGCTTCTGTAATGCGCAATTGGAACGCCGGAAATTGGAAAGTTTGCGACTGCCCTAGCGGTGTGAATTCCCCAGTATGCGTCTGCCGGAACTTCTAATTCGCCAAGCAGGTCGTGTTCGAGCCTCATTGCTGACATGCGTTCAGTCTCTCACAGTCGCGAGAAAGAGGCCGCTCAACTAGAAGAAACTGCCGGCTCCGCATTCATAGAGCCGGTCTGCGAGGGTGTCTAGGCCGGTGCGCGCTCCATAGCCGACGGTTTTTCCTGCGGCGCTGCGAGCAAATCCGGCAAAGCTGATGGCCGTGCCATCCTTGGCGTAAACCACCCCGGCAAGGCTGTAGAGGCCAGGGATGTAGCCAGACTTGGCGTGCACAAAGCCGCGGGCAGATCGGTTGTCGCCGTTGAAGCGGGTGGCGAGGGTGCCCGAAATTCCAGAGACTGGAAGGTAGCTAATCATCGGGTTCAAGACCGATGTCGGATCAACGGCTTTGGCAATCAGCTCGGCGGTCATGCGCGCGGTCACTCGGTTTGATTGCGCCAAACCTGAACCATCGGCCATAACGAGTTTTCTCGCATCGACGCCGTAAACCTTCATGACTCTTCTCATGAGCGGCTGAATATTTGTGAAGGTGGTCGCCATGGCGTTGATGCGAAGCGCGTGCCGCGCAATCATTTCGGTCTCGGTGTTGTCTGAATACTTCAGTGCGTGGTCTAGCCAAACCGACATCGGCTGCGACTGAACCGAAGTTGTCTCAATCGCTTGCTCTGGGGTGGCACCAACTTCAAGAGTTGCTGTTGCCGCGCGTGTTCCCAGAGCTTTCTTAAAGTGTGTGCCAGCAGCCATCACCGGGTCTTTGCTTCTAACCCCGCTGTATGCACGTGAAGTCAAATCAGGATTCGCGCGATCGCTATCGACCTTGAGAGAAGTAATCAGTGAGATGTAACCGTTGGTTCGATCCGATGTTCTCCACGCTGGGTTCCAAAACGGTTTGTCGAAGTAGGTGTCATCAAGAATGATTTTGGTGATCTGCTGGTCGGCCGGCAGTTTTGCTAAAACCTGCGCCGCCAGTGTCGAAAGTTTTGGCGGCTTCTTGTATGTGGTGTAGCGCGGCGAATTTAGGCGGCTCAGGGTGTGGTCGCCACCGCCACGCAAGACAATGACGCCCGGTTGGTCTGGCAAAGTGAAAACGCGAGTGGTCGCCGTGTATTGGGTCGACATGGTTTCGAGAGCCATTGCCGCGGTGAAGACCTTCATAACAGAAGCAGATGGCGTCGCTTCATCTCCACGGATGTTGGCATAGACCTCTCCCGTTCGCGCATTCATCACGTAGCCATAGAAGTGCGCGAGATCACGGCTGGTAGCAGCAGCCTTGATGCTGCAGGTGCGCGGTTTATTGGCAACCGGAGTCGGCGTGGGCTTTGGCGTCGGTGTTGCCGAAGGGGTTGATGTGGCTGTTGGCGTCGCCGAAGGTGTGGGGGTTGGAGTTACCGCTGCCGCTGGCTGCAGCCCGCCAAGCACTAGGGCAGCGGCGGCAATAGAGGCAAAGACTTTGAATGGCGAAACTGTCATCCATTCAAATTTATCGGCTAAAGAACGATTCGCTCCCCAAGCTGAGGTGCTTTGCTTGGCACGTCGAGCTCTTTGTGCACTCGCTCAGCAAAGGTTTCGGCCACACCACCTTCTCCATGCACAACTAATACCTGTTTCGGCTTTTCGCTCGCAGAATTCATCCAGGCGATTAGTTCATCGGCATCAGCGTGCACCGAGAAAGATTGAATCTGTTCGATCGATGCTCTAACCGGCACCATCTCGCCGTGCATTTTTACCTCTGTTGCTCCGTCGACCAATCTGCGACCGCGCGTTCCCATGGCTTGAAAACCAACAAAAACTATCGTGTGCTTTGCCTGCGGAAGCATGTCTCGAAGGTGATGAACAACTCTTCCGCCGGTTCCCATGCCGCTTGCCGAAATGATTATGCAAGGACTGGTTGGATTGTTGATGGTTTTTGATTCTTCAACTGAGCGCAACTCGTGCAGATCTCCGGCATCGAATGGATCGCGCCCGTTCCAAGTCTTTGCAATCTCCTCTCGAATCTCGGGGCTAGCGGTGTTAATCGCATCGCGATAGAAATCGAGTGCTTTCAGAGCCATCGGCGAATCAGCATAAATCGGCACGGGCGGAATCAATCCCTGCTCTGTTAGCTCACGCAACCGAACCAGAATCACCTCGGTTCGGTCGACTGCGAATGCCGGCATCAGCACCGAGCCACCTCGAGCTATTGTGCGATTGATTGCGTCTTCGAAACCGGTTGTCACCGGTGCGTGTTCGCGATCGCCATAGGTCGACTCTGTGATGATTGCATCGACCGCACCGATTGGCACCCTCTTTGGTGGCGCTAAGAGAGGATGCTCGTCTCGGCCCATGTCACCGGTGAAGAGAATTCTTTTGCCAAAAAACTCAACCTCTAGAAAGGCGGCCCCAAGGATGTGCCCGGCGGGCTGAAACGTGACGAAGGTTTGTTCGGCAACCTGGGTTCGAACGCCAAACTCGGTTGGGCTAAAGCGTGTGACCACTTTTTGAACGTCATCCTCTTCGTAGAGAGCTTTTGGCGGGTTGTGTTTTGAGAACCCCTTGAGCGCCGCATACTTGGCGTCTTCTGTCTGAATTCGAGCCGAGTCACGAAGAATAACCTCGGCGAGCTTGCCGGTGTATTTGGTGAGAAACACCTTGCCGGCGAAGCCATCCTTGGCCAATTTGGGCAGGTAACCGCAGTGATCTAGGTGCGCGTGAGTCAGAATCACGGCGTCAATCGAACCGGGATCAATGCCAAGCGGGTTCCAGTTCTTGAGACGCAACTCTTTGAGGCCCTGAAACATGCCGCAGTCGATCATGACTTTGGTTGACTCGCAGGTCAGCAAAAAACGGCTGCCGGTGACAGTGCCCGCCGCCCCCAGAAATTCAATGGCTACTTCACTCATGTTCTGAGTCTATGGGCGGGTGAGAGACTTGAGCGGTGCACACAATAAACATCAAGCGCTACTGGTTTCTCGCGCTAACTGTGCTCTCGCTCGCTTTAGGACTAGCGCTCGCGAGCTCTGAAGTGCTGTCGAATTCGATTCTCTCAACCGGTGCAGCCGTCGGCCTTCTGCTTTCTGTTAGGTGGACAATCGCCTCGATTCAAAATCGCGAAGTCTCGAGCGACTCACTCGCACTCATCGCAATCGTTGCTGCCTTGCTGGTTAGCGAGTTCTTGGCCGCGGCGATTATTTCACTCATGCTTGCAACTGGCCGCGCTCTCGAAGACTGGGCAAAAGGAAAATCGCAAAGCGAACTGAAGGCTCTGCTTGAAAGAGCACCAAAAATTGCTCACCTCTTGTTAACCAACGCGAAAGTGAAAGATGTCGATCTAGCAGAAATCAAAATTGGTGATCGCATTCGAGTCTTGGGCGGCGAAGTGGTTCCGATTGATGGCGTTCTGCTTTCGAATGCCGAGCTAGACGAGTCGGCACTCACCGGCGAACCGATGCCGGTAAACCGATTGCTTGGCGAGCAGGTTTCATCGGGCGTCGTCAACTCAGCAGCTTCTTTCGAACTTCAGGTGTCGTGCCTGCCGAAAGACTCGACCTACGCGAATCTGATTCGACTAGTCGAGCAAGCTACGGCCAGTTCTGCCAGGTCGGTTAGGCTGGCAAACCGCTGGGCTCTCTGGTTCGTGCCTTTCACGCTAATTCTTTCGGCAGTTTCTTTTCTTGTGAGTGGCGATGTCTTGGTGGCCGTTGCGGTTTTGATTGCGGCGACTCCCTGCCCGCTGATTCTTGCGATTCCGGTTGCGATTATCTCTGGCATGTCAAAGGCGGCATCCAGGGGCGCACTTATCAAGACCGGTGACGCTCTCGAGCATTTGGCCAAGGCCAAAGTCGTGATGCTCGACAAAACCGGCACGTTGACGCGCGGCGGGCCAGCCGTGACCGAGGCCGTCTTTTCGGCCGGGGCGAGCGCCGAAGAGGTCGTGCGGCTGGCCGCCAGCCTTGAGCTTCACAGCCCGCACGTGGTTGCCAAGGCAATTGTCACCGAAGCCGAACGAATGAAGTTAGCACTCTTGCCCGCCAGCGATGTTTCAGAGTCGCACGGCAGACAGATAACCGGATCGGTCGACGGCAAGCGGGTCGAGGTTGGGCAACCTCCTGCCGACCTACCGAGTTGGGCCAAGGTGACTTCGACTCTTCGCGTGGCCGTGAGCGTCGACGGCAAACTTGTGGCCCTGCTCGGTCTCGATGATCCGATTCGAGAAGACTCTTTGCACACGGTAGATGCGATGCGCAAACTCGGCATCGAGCGGGTGATTTTGGTTTCTGGTGACATTCAAAAGACGGCAGATGAAATCGGCAAACAGATAAACGCCAATGAAGTTATTGCCGAATGCTCACCAGAACAGAAACTCGAACTGGTTCGGCGCGAGATGAAACAAGACAGTAAATCTGTGATTCTGGTTGGCGATGGAATCAACGATGCGCCGGCCCTCGCCGCAGCATCTGTCGGTGTTGCCATGGGTGCGCGTGGAGCAACTGCGGCAAGCGAAGCTGCCGACGTTGTGATAATCGAAGACTCAATCTCGCACCTTGCCTACGCAATCGACATTTCGCAAGGCGCATACTCAAAAGCAAAACAGGCCGGATTGATCGGCATGTCACTTTCTATCGCTGCGATGTTGTCGGCAGCTTTTGGTGTGCTAAACCCGACCCAGGCAGCAATCACTCAAGAAGTTATAGATGCCGCGGCAATTCTTTGGGCGCTTACACCACTCACTTCGAAGTTAAAAAGGAATTGGCCCAAGCCGAAGCCTGGGCCAACCCTTTAGCTGAATGCTAAGAAAGAATGTCTTTCACAAGTGAAGCGTTTTCTTTCTTGTTGACTACGGCGAAGAGGTAACCGACTAGAGCCGCGATAAACGGCGATAGAACGAGAACCCATCCGAGAGTATTCAACTGCCATGCGCTTTCTGGAAGCGATGGGTCGACACCCTCTGGAACCGTGCCGGCAAGCAGGTTGAAGCGTGACATCAAGAGGTAGAGACCGACCGCAAGAGCAATTGCCGATGCGATTGGAGCGACCTTTGAACGCCAAACGTTCTCGCCACCCTCTTTCATGAAGTGAGCAACGACCGCGATCGAGACCAGAATCTCAACGAAGATGATGGCGATTACTGCAACCGCGCTCATCCAGAAGAAGAGGTTTCCGATTCCGTCTAGGCCAGCGGCTGCGAAGCCAACCATCACAACTAGTGCGATAACCGAGGTCAAGATGACGCCGGCTGATGGTGCACCAGCGTTGTTGGTCATGCCGAAGCGCTTAGGCAGCACTCCACCGCGACCGAGCGCGAAGAAGTAGCGGCTGTTGGCGTTCTGGAAGGCTAGCAATCCGGCAAAGAGGCTTGAAATCACTAGAACGCTCATGATCTGAGTCATCCAAGAACCTACATACTGATCGGTTAGCGAGAAGAGAACTCCAGCTGGGTTAGCCAGCGGAACACCTTCGACCGCAGAGCGCGCGATTACCTCATCAAAGATCTTGCTCGCACCCATTCCGGTGACCATTGCGAATGACGTGATTGCAAACAAAACGGTGATGATTCCGATTGCCCAGTAAGTTGCTTTCGGAACAACGCGCTTCGGGTTGGTTGTCTCTTCACCGTAGATTGCTGTTGCTTCGAAACCGATGAAAGAAGCGAATGCGAAAGCAATCGCAATTCCAGCACCGCCGGCGAATCCGCCAACAAAGATTTGGTCGGGTGAGAACGATGCACCGAAGTTCATGCCCTCAGGGCCGCCAGCAACCAAAATCACGATTGCGGTTGTGAAGAGCGCAAGTACCTCAAGAACAATCAAGACACCGAGAACTTTTGCACCGACGTCAACAGATAGAAGTGAGAGACCGGTGACAATCAACCAGGCAACAATTGCCCATGCGTACCACGGCAAATCGATTGAGAATCTGGCGGCCATTTCGCCCGCCATTAGCCCACCGAAGAATCCGTAGATTGCCAGCTGAATTGTTATGTAAGCCACGATCGACGCAAATGCAGATGCGACACCGGCATTGGTTCCGAGTCCGCGACCTACGTATGCGAAGAACGCACCGGTGTTTGTGACTCTGCTGCTCATGGCTGTGTATCCAACGCTGAACAAGAGCAGAACGAGACCTACCGCAAGGTATGCACCCGGGGCTGCGGCGCCGTTTCCGGCAAGCATTGCTACTGGAACTGCACCGGTCATTCCGACCAGGGGTGCAGATGCTGCTACGACGAAGAAGACGATCCCGAGAACTCCGAGTCGACCCTTCTTTAGCTGTGTATCTGACATAAGTGTCTATCTCCTCATTGAGAAACGAATCGTTCGGGTATGAACGATTTCTATAAGCGTGGCGAAAGGCCTTGCCCAATGCAAGTTGACTGCCCGCTGTGGCGTGGCCTTATCCGAATCGTTATAAATGGCCCAAATGCCCAATTATTCGGACACTAATGATTCAGTAGGGTTTTAGACATGAGCGAATTGCACGGATTCATTGCCCCACTGACCCCGACCGGCAAGAGCACCCTGGTGCCGAATATGCCTTGGTACTACTCAGGCACCTTGCTGACGGTCGAGTATCTAACCGACCCCGCCAATGTGCGCGCCATTTTGCCCGACGACATCGAGCTGGCCGACGAGCAGCCCGGAGCCGTTGCGATCATCTGGGCCGACTGGCAGAGCTGCAGCGAAGGCGGAGCCGAATTGCTCGACCCGATTCGCTCGCAGTATCTCGAAGCTTTCGTTGTCGTGCGATGCAAGCACAACGGCGTCACCTATTCGAGGTGTGTTGCCATTTGGGTAACGAAAGACTTTGCAATTGCGCGCGGATGGTTTCAGGGCTACCCGAAGAAACTCGGATCAGCACACGTCACAAGAATTTTCAATCACGGCAAGGCAACACCGAAGCTTGAAGCCGGCGCAAAAATCGGTGCGAGTCTTTCGGCATACGATCACCGTCTAGCAAGTGCGGTCATTACGTTGCGCGAACCGAGCGAGACAAATGGATTTGTAAATGGACACAAGATGTTGCACTCGCGCTTCATGCCTTCAATTGTTCCGGGTGCCGGCAACTCGATGGATCAGCTAATCACCATGGGAGGTGTCGACGCAGATCTCGGTCAAGCATGGGTTGGTGATGCAGAACTTACTCTCGGCGATTCGCAGTGGGATGAACTCAACTCGATTCTTCCGGTGAAGCAAATTCTTGCTGGCTACTATCGAGAAGTCGGAGTGACATTCAACGGCGGAACCCTCGTTGAAGACCGTTCAAAAAACAATTAGTTTTTAGAAATCGGCGAAGTACTCGTTGATCTCCCACTGGGTGACATCGCGAGTCGACGGATCTTCTACCGCTGCGTTGTAGCGTTCGATTTCGTCGCGCTTCATAACCAGGTGCACGGCCACAAGTTCTTTTGCCATGTAGGTCTTGAAGGCCTCGTTGGCTTCGAGAGCGTCTAGTGCTTCTGTGAAGGTCACGGGCAGAATCGCGGCGGCCTCATTGTCGTAGGCCATGCCCTCGGCGGGTTCTGGGCAAGCTAGGTTGCGCTTGATCCCATCTAGCGCGGCAGCCAAAACACTGGCTGTAACCAGATAGGGGTTAGCTGCCCCGTCGCCCACACGAACCTCGAGCCTCGTTCCAGAGCCGCGCTCTGGCGGAACCCTGAGCATGCAGCTGCGGTTGTCGTAACCCCAGTTGGCGCGGTATGGCGCAAGAGTGTCTGGCCCGAGACGTTTGAAGGCGTTGATTGTTGGGTTGGTGAAAGCAGTCAGCCCGGCTGCGTTCGCGGTGATTCCGGCGATCATCTGCTTTGCGGTCTCAGAAAGATTGCCGGCACCGTCGTGCATCAGGTTGACGCCATTCATGTCGGTAACCGAGAAGTGAAGGTGGAAGCCGCTGCCACCCTCGTCTGCCCAAGGCTTGCCAACAAAAGTTGCGTGCTGACCAGAACGCGCTACAACTTCTTTGATTGCGGTCTTAAACAAGAAAGTTCTGTCGGCTGCATCGAGCGCTTCGCTGTGCCAAAGGTTGATCTCGTACTGCGATGGGCTGAACTCGTGATTACCGGCGAAAACTCCGATGTCGAGTTGGTCGAGCATACGCAACAAGTGCAAGAAAGTTCCGTGCGGGTCAACCAAAGTGCCGGATGTGTAAACGCGACCTGTGCGACTTAGTGAACGCTTGTAGCCGCCATCCTCGGTGACGTCTGCGATATAGAACTCGAGCTCTGGGCCACACACCGGCTGCAGGCCGAGCGCGTTGTATTCGGCAACAACTTTGCGAAGCACCATTCGCGGCGACATCATGTTTTCGCTCATGTCTGGGTTGTAGGCATCGACTAGCACGTATGCAACTCCCGGCTCCCACGGCAATTCGTGAATTGTGCTCGGGTCAATCTGCGTGATGAGGTCTTGCAGACCGTCAGAAGCGATGTTGTTTGCATCGAGCACGTCACCGCCGGTTGTGGTGACCCAAACCCCCTGACAGAAAGCTGGGCCGCTGTGAGCCGACTTGTCGAGTTGGCTGACCAGCATGTCTTTCGACCTGGTAATGCCAAGAACGTCTGAATACATGAAGCGAAGAACGTCAATTTCTCTTGATTGAAGATCTTTACGCAGGGCCACGAGGTCGTGCTTCATTGCAACTCCTAGATAACAAAAGAGCGCCCTAACCACATCGTTAGGACTCAAACGAAATAATAGCCCTAGGAGATACTTGCAAAAGCGAAGATTCTCAAAACGTTATGAAAGGCGAGCATGAAGGCCCTCTTCATTCAGCACGACCACGTGAGCCCAACCGGGCCTGTGTCTGAGCGTTTGCGTCACCACGGCTTCGAGATCGAAGAGCGCTTGGTCGTTTCGCAAGACAACTTTGGTAGCCCAAACGTCAACTACGAGTTTCCAGACTTCAACGACTACGACGTCATAATTCCGATGGGCGCACCGTGGGGTGCCTGGGATGACGCCTGCATTGGAAACTGGCTCTTGCCCGAAATCGAGTGGATTCGACAGGCCGTCACCAGCGGAAAGCCGGTGCTCGGAATTTGCTTTGGCGGTCAGCTAATTGCGCGTGCGATGGGTGGCTCGGTTGCTCCGGGAGCAAAAGGCGAAATCGGTTGGACATACATTTTCAGCGATCGACCAAACCTGGTTTCGAATGGACCGTGGTTTCAATTTCACTACGACCACTGGCAGGTTCCACCGGCAGCAATAGAGATTGCTCGCAATCCGGTTTCTTCGCAGGCTTTCTTAATTGAAAACTCGCTCGCGATTCAGTTTCATCCAGAACTGAATGCAGCTGGTTTAAAGGGTTGGCTCGACTGGGGTGGCGACAAGAAGGTTTTGCAAGACGGTCAAGACCCGGTGGTTATGCAAAAGCAAACCGAAGCCGAAGACGCGGCAGCTCGCGAGAGAACTTTTGAACTAGTCGACAACTTCTTGTCACAAGTTGCAAAGCTGATCTAGCAAACATTTGCTAGCGAAGAGTTACCTTCACCGGCATGCGCTTGATGCCGTGCACAAAGTTTGAACGCAAGAAGTCGACATCGCCAACCCGTTCGACTTTGTCGACGCGGCTAACTAGGTCTTCGAACATTACCCGCAGCTCGATGCGGGCAAGAGCGTTGCCCAAACACATGTGCGGGCCACCGCGGCCGAAGGCCATATGCTCGTTTGGGTTTCTGGTTACGTCGAACTTGTTTGGGTTTTCAAAGACGCTGTCGTCGCGGTTACCAGAGGCAAACCAAGGAACAATCTTCTGCCCCTGCTTGATCTCAACACCATTGAAGTCAACGTCTTTAGTTGCCGTGCGCCTGAAGTGGTAGACCGGGCTGGCGTAGCGCAAGAACTCCTCTACCGCCCAAGGAATCAGGTCAGGGCGTTCTTGCAGCAGGGCCAGCTGATCTGGGTTGTTGATCAGGTTGTTCATGGTGTGGCTAATCGTGTGACGAGTGGTCTCGTTTCCGGCTACGACCAACAGCAAGAAGTTGGTGTGAAAGTCGCGTTCGGTTAGCGCGATGCCATCCGACATTGGGCTGTTTACTAAAACCGAAACCAAATCGGTTCCGTCTTTGCCTTTGCGCTGACGAGCGAGTTCGTCTCCGTATGCAAACACCTCGAGTGCAGCTGGCGACTTGAATGGAACCAAGCGATACTTTTCGCTCTCTGGATCGTTAATCAAAACATCGGCGTGCTCAGGATCGTCGAAACCAATCATGCGGTTTCCCCAGTCGATCAGCTGCCCGGTGTCGCTCTCTGGAACATCGAGCAACTTTGCCAAAACCTGAATCGGAAAGTCTGCAGCAACTTCTTCGACAAAATCAAACTCGCCTTTTGCAAATGCGTTGTCGAGTGTCGTCGCGGTTAGACCGCGCAAGAAAGTTTCATACTTGGCAACTGCCTGCGGAGTGAACTGCCCCTGCAACAATCTGCGAAGCGCACGGTGACGAGTGCCATCAGTTTCGAGCAACGATCGTCGCGCCTCTTCTTGCTCGGCGTCAACCTCTTCGAGATTGGTGAAGCGTTCGCTCGTGAAAGTGTCTGAATCGCGCAACACCTTAACGATGTCGTGGTAACGAGTTACCGAAAAGAAGCCGCTGTTTGGTTTCTCTTCTTCGTTCCAGTGAATCGGAGACTCTCGTCTCAGATCTGCGAATAGCGACCAGGGTGCGCCATTCTCGAAAACGTCGAGGTTGGCAAGAGTGATGCTCTTCATCGAGCTCTCCTTCGAGATTGTTCGGATGCGAATAATCTCAGATTAGCGAGTCGGGCATCCGTGTTTCGACAATTGAGCAAATAGTTATCATTCGGATGTAAACGACCTCGCGATTGCAACTTAGTATTGCTACAGCACGGCACTGCGAAGATAGGGGCTCGAATGGCTGGTCAGCACACGCTTGCCGAGACCGAACGTCAGGTTTCTGAGCGCTTGGCGCACATGAACCTCGACTTTCAGGCCATGGCCGTTACCTCAAACCTCTTCAGGGCCGCGAGCGCGGTTCGCAATCACCTCGAGCGCACGGTTTTGGCGGCCAGTGGTCTGTCTTGGACCGCCTTCGTGGTGCTCTGGGTCACCTGGATCTGGGAGCCGATCGAAACCCGACAGATTGCAGACGAGGGCGGCTTTTCAAAGGCAACACTCACCGGCGTGCTCAACACCCTCGAAGGTCGCGGTTATCTGACCCGTGAAAAGAGCAAGGATGACGGCCGACTGGTTTTGGTTTCGCTAACCGACAGCGGTCGCAAGCTCATGGATGGCCTGTTTCCGGAATTCAACAAGCAGGAGCAGAAAATCTCGAGCGTCGTAGACGAGAAAAACCAGACCCTGTTTGCAGACATGCTTCGCGCGGTAACCGCGTTTACCGAAGCTCAGTAGTGTTCATGCGCAGCTTTAGATTGCTTTCGCTTTAGCCGCTTCGCTAACAAACTTCTCAAAGATTTTCGCCTGCTGGTCGTCGGTGTTCCAGTTGTCTTCGGGGTGCCACTGCAATCCAAAGGCCCATCCGTGCGATTTGATCGAGACGGCTTCGATTGTGCCCTCTGCCGAACGCGCGATTACCTCGAGACCATCGCCAAGGCGATCGAGCATCTGGTGGTGGTAGCAACTCGACTCGACGGTTGACTCGGTTAGCCCGAGGTCTGAGCCGTGCGACTCGATGGTTACGTCGTGCACGTGGTGGCGGTGCGGCTCATCCATGTGCTGAACAAGGGTGCCACCTGTTGCCACGTTGACGATCTGGGTGCCGCGACAAATCGAAAGCAGTGGCACTCCGCGATCAATTGCCCAATTGGCCAAGCTGATGTCCACGGCGTCTTGAAGGTCGTGCACCCCATAGATCTCATCGCTCTGAGACTCTTGCCCGTAGGTGCGCGGATTGATGTCGCCACCACCCGGCAGCAAGACACCCTGGAATCCGGCGAGGCGTTCATCCCAGTTTGAATTGGCAACAGGCAACAGGGTCATTGGCTCGCCACCGGCGGCATAAACGGCCTCGGCCAGGCGAAGGGCTGTGACAATGGCGTCTCGGCGGGTGGCCGACGTGTTCTCGGCAAAACGACCGAGAATCGCGATTCGCGGGCGAACTGACTGGGTCACAAGAGCTCCTAAATCGTTACAAATCTTGCCTTTGCTGCTTCTAAGTATGGCGTAATCTAGGTCATTAGCATCCAAATGAAATGCATTCTTAGCTGACAAAGGGGCCAGAAGAGTGAGCACAATCGACCTCGTAGGTGCATCAATTGACACCCGACACTTCATTAACGGAACGCGCGTCGCCTCTGCCGAAACCTTTACAAACACCTCGCCCGTCGACGGCAGCTTCATGGGTGAAATCTCACGCGGTGGCGAGCACGAGGTAAACCTGGCGGTTGCTGCTGCGAAGGCTGCGTTCAAGGGTTGGGCAGCGATGGGCCCGAAAAAGCGCGGCGAGCTTCTGCACAAACTCGCCGACCTGGTCGAAGCGAACATCGAGACTCTCGCGCAACTTGAAACCATGGATAACGGATCGCTTTTGCGTTCACACCGCCGCGGCGTAATGCCACGTGTTGCGCTGAACATTCGCTTCTTTGCCGATTGGGCAATCAACGATTTGCACCACGAAGTTTTTGAAACTCGCGGTCACAGCAACAACATATCTTGGGACCCGTCTGGTGTTTGCGCGCTGATCACTCCTTGGAATGCGCCACTTATGTTGGCAACCTGGAAGATTGGTCCGGCGCTCGCAGCGGGCGACACTGTGGTTTTGAAGCCTGCAGAGTGGACTCCCCTGTCGGCGTCTTACTTCGCAGACCTAACCAAGCAAGCCGGAATTCCAGACGGCGTTTTCAACGTTGTTCAGGGTTACGGAAAAGAAGCCGGTGCGGCTCTTGTTGCACACAAAGACATCTCGCGAATATCTTTCACCGGTTCGGTGCCGACAGCAAAAGTTATTGCCCGCGCGGCTGCAGACAATTTGACACCGATTAGTTTCGAACTCGGCGGAAAGAGCCCGCTCTTGGTTTTCGAAGATGCAGATCTAGACCTCGCAGCCGAACTCGCCGTTGAGCAATTTGACAACGCCGGCCAGGTTTGCCTTTCGGGCACACGCATCTTGGTGCACGAATCGGTTGCCGACGAGTTCGCCGCCAAGTTCATCGAACGTGCGGGCAATATCAACCAGGGTGACCCTCGCGACGAGAACACCGACATAGGCCCGCAGATTCACCAGGTGCACTTCGACCGCATCAAGGGCTTCGTCGATCGCGCCAAGGCAGAGGGCGCAGACATCATCATGGGCGGCGAGCCAAACGCCGACCTCGGTGGCCTGTTCTTTAGGCCAACTCTCGTCAAGAACCCCGCCGCCGGCAGCGAGATAGTTACCGCCGAGGTCTTCGGGCCGGTCTTGTGCATGCAGACTTTCAGCTCTGACGAGCAGGCGCTCGAGATGGCAAACGGCACCGAATTCGGCCTGGCCGCCGTTGTGGTTTCTGGCAAGCGCGAGCACGCAGACAAGATCACAAAAGAACTGGTTGCTGGCACAATTTGGGTTAACTGTTTCTTCGTGCGCGACCTTCGGGCTCCGTTCGGTGGCTCGAAGAAGTCGGGCATTGGCCGCGAGGGCGGCAACTGGTCATTCGATTTCTATGCAGATGTAAAGAACACAGTGGTTTCACCAAACGGATGGAAGGAATAGACAATGGGCGAAGTAGTAGGCGCAGCAATTCTTGCTCACGTGCCAACAATCATGTTGCCGGAGGCGACCCGTTTAGATCTGAATAACGGCAAAGAGATAACTCTCGTGCCTGGTCTAAAGCGTTTTCGCAAAGAGGTCATGGAGACTCTCGACTTCGACACCGTTGTAGTGCTCGACTCGCACTGGGCAACCACCGTTGAGTTCGTAATCACCTCAGCTGCCGAGCGCAGCGGGCTCTTCACCTCAGAAGAATTGCCACGTGGAATGTCGCAGGTTCCCTATGCGATGAAGGGTGACCCAGAACTCGCAAACCTCGTTGCAAAGTATGACGAGAAGAACGGCACCTGGATCACACCGATTGCAGACCCACACCTTCCGATTTTCTATGCGACCGTAAACCTTTGGCACTACCTCGGTCGCGGTCTCGACGACAAGCGCTGGGTAAGCATGAGCGTTTGCCAGACCGGCGACTACGAAGACTTCAAGCGAGCCGGGCGTGCACTCGGCGAAGCCATCCGTGATAGCGATCGCAAGGTGCTGTTGCTCGCATCGGGTGCGCTGTCACACACCTTCTGGCCACTGCGCGAACTTCGCAAGCACGAGGCAAGCGACCCGAAGCACATCTTCACTCCAGAGGCATACGCCGCCGACCTCGAGGTGCTCGAGTGGATGAAGGCCGGCGACCACAAGGCGATTCTCGACAACATGCCGAACTTCAAGAAGTACAAGCCAGAAGCTGGCTTCTACCACTGGCTCGCAATGGCGGGTGCTACCGGCGAAGAAGAGAACACAGCCAAGGGTGTCATGTATAGCGAATACGAGAACTCGATCGGAACCGGCCAGGTTCACGTCTACTTCCCTCGTCCAGAGGGCGGTTTTCCGCAGGCTAAAAACGTGGTGAACAGCCGTGGCTGAATTTAGACGCATTCTGCTCGATGGCTACCCAACCCAGGTAATTCGCGATGGCGAACACCTTGTTGCCGGAGACGGTCGCCGCGTGGCGATTGCCGACGCAGTGCACCTTCCGCCGGTTGAACCGGCCAAGATCATCGCTGTGCACCTGAACTACGACAGCCGCACCAAAGAGTTCATGACCAAGCTGCCAGCTGCGCCGACCTACTTTCAGAAGCCGGTGACGGCGATGAACAGCCACAATGCAGCCGTGGTTCGCCCGCAGGGATGCAAGTGGTTGAACTACGAGGGCGAAATCGTGATCGTGATCGGCAAAACCTGCCGCAACATTTCACCGGCTGAAGCAGGCGAATACATTGCCGGCTACACAATCGGCAACGATTACGGTCTGCATGATTTTCGTGACACCGATGCCGGCTCGATGTTGCGAGTAAAGGGTTCAGACACTCTCGCGCCGATTGGCCCAGGTGTTGTTACCGACTGGGATTTCAGAAACAAGAACATTCGCACTCTTGTCAACGGTGTGGTTAAGCAAGAAGACAACACCGACAACATGGAGTGGGACATGCACTATCTGGTTGCCGACATTGCTCGCACCATCACGCTTGTTCCTGGCGACATTTTGTTCAGCGGCACTCCTGCGTTCTCTCGCCCTGTTCAACCAGGCGACATTGTCGAGGTTGAGGTCGAGGGCCTTGGCAAGCTGACCAACCACATCGTCGAAGGCCCAACGCCAATTCGCACCGACGTGGGCGCGCAGCCAACCGAGAGCGAAGAAGTCATCTCGACAGCGCTCGGTGGCGACTGGGAGTTCCGCGGAATTCGCACACCATCAAAAGACCTTTACCCATCAACCGTTGAGGAGAAATAAATGACCATCAAGATCGACGTCGACATGAGCAAGTGCCAGCACTACGGCCAGTGCGTTTTTGAAGCGCCAAACATTTTTCGCCTGAACAACGACGACAAGCTCGAGTATGTCGCAGAGGCAGACGACAGCGAACGCGCCAATGTTGAGGCAGCAATCGACGTCTGCCCTATGCAGGCCATCTTCATCGTCGAAAAATAAGCACACGGATAAATCGTGACCAAGCCGGTCGTCATCGTTGGCGCATCCATGGGTGGATTGCGCGCAGCGGAAGCACTGCGACGATTCGGTTATGCCGGCCCAATCACCGCAATTGGCGAAGAGCCATACGCTCCCTATAACCGCCCTCCCCTGAGCAAAGAAGTGCTTGCCAAAGAGGTGAGCCACGAAGCGGTTGCCTTCGCGCAGCGACCAGCAACTGAAGACGTCAACTGGATTCTCGGCACGCGAGCCGTTAGCGCAGACCTCGAACATCACACAGTCACCGACTCGACCGGTCAGGTGCACCCTTACTCTGCCCTGATCATCGCAACCGGTCTTCGGCCGAAGCGTTTGCAAGTGAACAACTCTGAGTTGGCCGGGCGACACGCGGTTCGCACACTAGATGACGCGATTGCACTACGTGCCGAGCTTGTGCCTGGTGCGCGTGTTGTGATTTTAGGTGCCGGCTTCATCGGGTGCGAGGTTGCCGCCACCGCTCGCAAGTTGGGCTGTGACGTGACAGTGGTGGCACCTGGCATTCACCCGATTGTTCGACCTCTCGGCGTTGAGTTAGCTCGCGAAATTCAGCGCCGCCACGAGGCTGAGGGTGTTCGCTTCAAAATGAAAACTTCGGTTAGCGATTTGATTGGTGAGACCAAGATTTCTGCCGTGCTTCTCGACACCGGCGAAGAACTAGCCTGCGATGTGTTCATCGAGGCCATCGGCTCAGACACCAACACCGAGTGGCTCGATGGCACCGGGCTCGATTTGAGCGATGGCGTTCTAACCGATAACGCGATGCGCGCCGTTAAAACCAATGGAAACGTGACCGAAGACGTTTTTGCAATCGGCGATGTTGCCAGGTTCGCAAACCCGCTTTTCGATGGGGTTGCCCGCCGAGTTGAACACTGGAACATTCCCACGGATACCGCCAAGCGCGTTGGTCAGGTGCTGGCGGCGAAACTCAACGAGGCCGAGAACTGGCCCGCAGTGCTCGATGAAACGTTTGCGCCGATGCCATCTTTCTGGAGCGATCAGTTCGAAATGCATATTCTTGCCTTTGGATTGCTGGCTCTAGCCGATGAAGTGAAACTCATCCACGGTGAAATCGAGGGCGATTGCGTCTTTGGTTACTACCGCGATAGCAAAATGATTGGCGTTTGCGGCATCGGCCTGAGGTCAACAGTGCAGGGCTACCGAGCTCAAGTTGGCACGCAGAGCTAGCAGCGCACCTAGAGCTACTGAACCTGAACGAATTCGCTGAGAGCTAGCTTGCCGCCGGCAACAACTAAAAGATCGCCTGACTTCAACTTCGTCTCTGGAAACGCAGGGTCGTAGACCCCATCGCCATGGTTAACGGCAACGACGGTCACCTTATAAGTGCTGCGAATCTTCAGCTCGGCCAGAGTTTTTCCATCGAACGATTCGGGGCAAACCGACTTGACCATAACGAAGTCCTCATCGATCTGAACGTAGTCAAGTGACTCGCCGGTAACCATGTGGGCAACTCGACGACCCATTTCGTACTCGGGAAAAATAACGTGGTGCGCGCCAATTTGTTCAAGAATTCGGCCGTGCGCGGTTGAGTTAGCCTTTACCCAGAGTTGCTTTACACCGATTTGCAAAAGCAGCGATGTGGTCAAAATGCTTGCCTCGAGATCGGCACCAATGGCCACCACTGCGCAATCGAGATCTGCGAGCCCGAGCTCTTTGAGGGTCTCTTCGTCGGTGGTGTCAGCAGTGACCACGTGAGTCAACTCGCCGGCCAGGCTCTGCACGATCTTGTCGTCGTTGTCGATGCCAAGAACCTGGTGCCCACCCTTGACGAGTTCTTGGGCAAGCGACGAGCCGAAACGGCCGAGACCGATTACCGCAACATTGACGGCGTGAAAACTTCTGCGACGCGATGGACCGTTTGACTTTGGCAACTAGATGCACCTTCTCTTTGTTAATGATTTTAGTAACTTAACCAATTAGCGGGCTTTCCTTTGGATACTCGAAGTGGCGCTTCGTTTTTCGCATCGCGAGCGATGTGGCAACCACAATAGGCCCTAGTCGGCCAAACAGCATGAGCAGCGATAGCAAAAACTTGGCGTGCTCTGGCAGGTCGGCGGTTATGCCAGTCGAAAGACCGACCGTTCCAGTTGCCGAAACGACCTCAAAGATGATCTCGTCGAGCGTGAAATTGGTGGTCAGTCTCAGCAGCGCTACGGCCCCGAGAATCACAAAAGTTGTAAGACTCACGATGGTTAGCGCCTGGCGCTGCATAGAACGTGGCAGGCGACGGTTGCCAATGTTTACGGCGGCCTCGCCGCGAATCTCGGTGTAGATGATGTAGAACAAAACCACTGCCGTGCCAAGCTTGATTCCTCCGGCAGTTGACGCGCTAGCGCCACCGACAAACATCAGAATTTCCATGCCGAGCCAGGTCGCCGGATACAACGCACCGATGTCCATAGCGTTGAAACCAGCTGTTCTGGGCATAACCGAGGCAAAGATGCTATCGAGAGTCTTGCTGATTGGGTCGAGTGGGCCAAGAGTTCGCGGGTTATCCCACTCCATAAACGCGACGCCTAGAGTTCCGGCAATAAGCAGAACCAAACTAGACCACAAGACGATGCGCGAGTTTAGAGACCACTGCGGAGCCATCCAGTAGTCAGGCTTCTTTTTCAGCAGTGCATAGACCTTGAGTTTCAGGCGATCGCGAATTTCGACCAAGACCGGAAAACCGAGGCTTGCAAGAAAAACGGTTACAAAAACCGGAACGATAATCCAACCGTCTCGAGCAAAGCCCATCAGGCTATCTGAATAGAGAGCAAAGCCCGCGTTGTTAAAACTCGCTATAGCGTGAAAGAGACCGTGTCCGAGCGAATCCTGCCAGCTGTACTTGTATTCGGTCATGAACCGCACAAAGAGAAAAACAAAAAGCACGGCCTGAAAACCGAGCATCATTTTGGCAATGTTCTTCAACAGCGTCTTGATGTCGGGGGCAACAGCAAGTGATGACTCAGAAGAGGTTGTCATCTTGTTCTTCAGCGAGATGCGACCCTCGAGCAGATACCCGACCAGGCTTGCGAAACCGACGATTCCGAAACCTCCGACTTGAATCAGGAATCCGATGATCAGGTGACCCCAGAAAGACCAGTGGGTTTCGGTGTCGAGCGTTCCGAGGCCGGTAACGGTAACGGCAGAGGTTGAGGTAAAGAGTGCGTCAACAAATCCGGTTGATTTTCCGGGCGCTGTCGCCAAAGGCGTCATAAGAAGAAAAGTGCCGATGAGAATTACGGCTGTAAAGGCAATTGCTACGAGTTGCGAGGGGTGTAAACCTTTGCGGCTTAACATTTGCTAACCCCTTTCAGAGCCAAGAGCCATACTACTCCCGCATGCTCTAAAGGCAACCAGAGCCACCTTGGGGAATTGAACCCCAGACCTGCTCTTTACGAGGGAGCTGCTCTACCAACTGAGCTAAGGCGGCGAGTTGCGCAAAAGGCAACAGCGAAAGTTTACCTTTCGCGCTGCGAGTGCGGCAGGGCATCGAGTCAGCCGCTAGCAGTTCGGATCGGTTGCCGGCACGATGCCATCGATCAGATAGGCGTCGACATTCTTGACGATGCACGCGTTCGAACGACCGTAGGCCGTGTGCCCCTCGCCGTTGAAAGTCACCAGCTGGGCGTTGTCGAGAATCTTGTTGGCCAGGTTCTGCGCCTGCCAGTAAGGGGTCGCTGGGTCGCCGGTGGTTCCAACCACAAGGATGGGTGCCGAGCCCTTGGCCGCATAACTCTTTGGCTTGGCGGCAACCTTGTATGGCCACTGCTCGCATCCGAGTGCGCCGTTGAGCCAGTAGCGACCGAAGAACGGGCTGAGCTTTTGCAGCTTGGAGTTCTGCGCCTTCATCGCTTTCGGGCTCGGGTCAGAGCGACCGTCGAGACACGAAACGGCTAGGTTGGCCTCGAGTTGATTCGAGCCGTAGGTTCCGTTGGTCTCTCTGTCGTTGTAGAAGTCGGCCAGCTGTAAGAACAGTGTGCCGTCACCGGCAAAAGCGTTTTTGAAAGCAGTGGTTGTGTACTGCCAGTAGGTGTCGCTGTAGAGCGTCATGATCAAACCGGTGATGCCGCCAGAAATCGTCAGCTTGCGACGATTGAGGTCGGTGTTCAGCTCTTTGGTTTCGAGTTGCTTATACCAAGCTGTGATTCGCTTCATCGAGCTCTCGACTGTGCCCGTGAACGGGCAGTTTGCCTTGTCGACTGTCAAACAGTTTTCTAGGTAATTCTTGAGAGCTTGATCAAAAGCCTTGAGCTGGTTTGCGCTCTGATCTTCGTCACTCACGGTCGGGTCGATTGCCCCGTCAAGCACGAAGCGACCAACTCTCTCTGGAAAAACCGAAGCATAGGTGGTTCCCAAGAAGGTTCCATAAGAGAAGCCCATGAAGTTGAGCTTGCTTTCACCGAGAACCGCCCGGATGACATCCATGTCGCGGGCCGCCGAAACCGTGTCAACGAATCCAAAGATTTTGCCGCTGTTTTTCGCGCAGGCGTCGATGAACTTCTTCATGGCTTTGCGCGATGCAGCCATCTCAGCGGTTGACCCGGGTGCTCCGGGAGTGGTGCCATAGAGAAACTCGTCTGTGGCCTTCGGGCTGAGGCACTTAATCGGAGCGCTTCGCTTCACACCGCGCGGGTCAAAACCAACCACGTTGTAACGCTTGCGCACAGCTTCGCTAGCAACCTGGGCTGAAGCGCTTGCCACAAAGTCGATGCCCGAACCGCCGGGGCCGCCTGGGTTCTCGACCAACCAGCCGAGGTCTGCGTCGCCAGTTGAGGCCAGGTAGTTGAGTGAAAGCTTGATTGATCCGGCCGCTGGCTTCTTGTAGTCAACCGGAACGTTGATGGTTGCGCACTTGAGGTCTTCGCCACATTCTTTCCAGTTAACGCTCTGGGTATAGAAGGGCTTGAGCGCAGCTGGCACGTTGTCTGAAACTGCCGAATCTGCTGGCGTCACGGCGGCGCATCCCGCCAAAAGCAGCGTGAAGGTTGCAAACATGGCCAGGCTTTTCTTGGCTCGCATAATTACCTCTCGTTTCAACAATTCTAAATTCACCGCTTGGTCTTCAGGTTCACGGCTAGTGCTTCGAGCACCATTAGGTCTTTAACGTTGGCGGCAATTCGGGTTCGCGCCAATTCAATCTGGTGCAATTTCTCTAGTGATTGCTGTGCGGTCGAGCGCTGTGCCACAGAATCAATCTGCGATTTGAGCGACTCGTTTACCAGCGGCACACCCGCGCTAAGTTGCACCATGAGCACGTCTCTGAAAAGTGAAAGCAGGTCGACCAGAATTCGGTCGAGTCCATCGCGCAGCGATCGCGTTGCGCGTTTCTTCTGCGATTCTTCGAGTGCTTTCACGTCGGCGCGCGCATAGGGCGGCAACTTCGAGGTGTCTTCGACACCGAGAACTCGCAATAACTCGTCGCGCTCATCGGCATCGCGCTCGGCGGTCAACGCATCGGCATCGCGTCTTGCCAATTCGATCCAGCGCTCGGCGGTATAGACGGCATTGGTAACCGTGTCGATTGCTAGAGCCGCAACCAAAGTATCCTTGCGTCGCCCTCTCGCATCAACACTCGTGCCAAGGCGTCGTGCCATGCCGATGTGACTCTGGGCTTCGGCAGCAACTGTTAGCGCCAGCGAGTGTTCAATCGAGTCACGCTCAACGAGCAACTTGGCGACTTCTTCAACCGATGGTGTCTTGAGCGCGATGCGGCGAACGCGCGAGCGAATGGTGGGCAACATGTCGGCCTCGCTCGGTGCGCAGAGAATCCATACGGTTCCGGCGGGCGGTTCTTCGAGAGCCTTTAGCAATACGTTTGACGAGCGCTCGGCCATGCGGTCTGCGTCTTCGATGATCATGATTCGGTAGCGCCCCATCGAGCCACCCATTTGTGCGCTAACCACCAGGTTGCGAACCTCTTCAATCGAGATGCCGACCTTTTCGGTGGTTAGCAAATTGATGTCTGGATGATTGCCCGACATGGCTAATGTGCACGAGTGACAGGTGGCGCACCCGCCATCCTTGCAGAGCAGCGCTGCTGCGAAGGCCACAGCCATGTTCGACCTGCCAGAGCCCGGTGGGCCCGTCATTAGCCAAGCGTGGTGAACCCCCGAGTCTCGGTTGCTAACGGCTTGCTCGAGTTGAGCAATCGCATCGCTCTGCCCAAAAAGTTCACGCCAAATTGGGGTTGGCATTACCCGAGTAATCCTTGAACTCGCTCACGGATTTTTGCCTGCATGCTCTCGACGCTTTGCTCTGCGTCGAGAACCAAGAAGCGTGCCGGCTCATCGGCAGCCATTTTTAAATATGCCTGGCGCGCCGATTCAAAGAATTCGATTTTTGCGCGCTCGAGTCGATCGGGTTCTGCGCCGGTGTTGCTTCTTCGAGCCGCAGCCTTGGAGGCGTCAAGATCTAGCAACACGGTTAGGTGCGGCAGCAAGCCATCAACAGCAAATAGCGAAAGGTCTCGCACCTGATTGAAGCCGAGGTCGCGACCACTGCCCTGATATGCAACAGAAGAATCGAGGTAGCGGTCTGTGACGACAACCTCACCTCTCTCTAGTGCTGGTCGAACAACATTAGCTACGTGATGCGCGCGGTCTGCGGCAAACAAAAGTGCTTCTGCGCGCGGTGACACCTCACCCTTGCGATGCAGAAGCAATTCGCGAATCTCGCGACCGAGGTCTGTTCCACCTGGTTCGAGAGTGCGGCACACGGTGCGGCCCTGTTCATTCAAGAACTGCACGAGCAAATCGAGCTGGGTTGATTTGCCAACTCCATCGATTCCCTCGAATGAAATGAATAGACCGCTTGCCACGATTAGGCCTTCTTCTTTCGCGTTGCACCCTTTTTGACCACTCGGGTGGTTGTGGCTGTCTTGCGAGAACGCGAGGTTTTTGGTGGCGCTTCGCCCGGTTCAACACCGAGCTTCTCACGACGAACCATTAGCAACTCAAAAGCGCGATCAGAGGTCAACTCGTCTAGCGGCTCTTCTTTCGGCACGGTCGCGTTGACCAAGCCGTCTGTTACATAGAGCCCAAATTGGCCGGTCTTGGCGACCACATTCAACTTCGACAGCGGGTCTTCGCCAAACTCCTTTAGCGGGGTGGCCGCAGTTCGCCTGCCGCCATACTTCGGCTGTTTGTAGAGCTCTAGAGCCTGCTCGAGCGATATGCCGAAGATGTCTTCTTCGCTTGCCAGCGAGCGAGAGTCGGTGCCCTTCTTCATGTACGGGCCGAACTTGCCGTTCTGGGTGGTGATTTCGGTCTCGGTCTCTGGGTCGACGCCAACCACTCGAGGAAGCGAAAGCAGTTTGACTGCCTCTTCAAACGTGAAGGTCTCCGGAGACATCGACTTGAAAAGCGAAGCGGTCTTTTGCTTCTCGGCCTTTGGGTCGTCGAGCAACACGTATGGGCCGTAGCGGCCATCCTTGAAAAGAATGTCGAAGCCGGTATCAGGATCTTGCCCCATGATTCGATCGCTAATGATTGGCGCATCGATTAGCTCTTGCGCTTTCTCAACCGTCAACTCGTCGGGTGCGAGACCCTCAGGAATGTTAACGATGCGACGACCGTTTTCGTCTGCGCCTTCGCTGCCGGGTTCAACCATGGTCTCGATGTAAGGGCCATACTTGCCGGTGCGAAGCGTGATGTTGTCTGCGATGTGAATCGAGTTCACCGCACGAGGGTCACTGTCGACAACATTCTCGACGGTCGGGTGTAATCCCTCGACGCCCTCGCCGCCAAAATAGAAGCGGTGCAGCCAGGTGCTGCGATCAAGATCACCAGAGGCAATTAGGTCGAGGTCTTCTTCCATCTGCGCGGTGAAAGCATAGTCAACGAGTCGCTCGAAGTTTTCTTCTAGAAAACGGGTGATGGTGAATGCAATCCATTCGGGCACGAGTGCCTGACCGCGCTTGGTGACGTAACCCTTGCCGATGATTGTCGACATAATCGAGGCGTATGTCGAAGGGCGACCGATTCCGTCTTCTTCGAGAGCCTTTACCAAACTCGCTTCTGTATAGCGCGGTGGTGGCGAGGTCTGGTGGTCTTTAGCAAAAACGTCGATTGCTTTGAGCTTCTGACCAACCTCTAGCTTTGGCAGCTTCGATTCGCGCTCTTCGCTCTCGTCTTCTTCGCGGCTCTCGTCGTGGCCCTCTTCATAGGCAGCCATGAAGCCCTTGAAGGTCACCACGGTTCCAGACGATGTGAACTCTGCCGGGCCGTGGCCTTCGAGCCCGGTGACCGTTATTTTGGCGGTGGTAGTTGAAACCTTGGCGTCTTGCATCTGCGAGGCGATGGTTCGCTTCCAGATCAGGTCATAGAGCTCAAAGGCCCTGCCGAAGATGATGCCCGACATCTCAGACGGGCGCTTGAATACCTCGCCGGCTGGGCGAATCGCTTCGTGCGCCTCCTGCGCGTTCTTCGACTTGCCGGTGTAAACGCGAGGAGCATCGGCAACCATCTCTTTGCCAAACATCTCGGCGGCTTGCGATCTTGCTGCAGAGATTGCCTGAGCAGAAAGCGTTGGCGAATCGGTTCGCATGTAGGTGATGTGACCCTCTTGATACAGCGACTGCGCGGTATCCATGGTTTGCTTCGCTGACATGCGAAGTTTGCGCGATGCCTCTTGCTGAAGCGTTGAAGTTGTGAATGGTGCAGCTGGTCGACGAGTCGATGGCTTTGCCTCGACAGAAGTTACTTCAATGTCAACCGACTTTGATTTCATTTGCTCGGCTAGCGAAGTTGCTTCGGCTTCGGTGAGCACTCGAACGTCAGACTTTAGAACACCCAGATCGTTAAAGCTTTCGCCGGTTGCGATGCGCTTGCCGTCGATGCTGAGCAGCTTCGCCTCAAAGTTTGGTTCGCCCGAAACCTGCGAATCGAGCACGGCCTTGACATCGAAGTAACTTGCCGAAACAAACGCCATGCGCTCGCGCTCGCGTTCGACCACCAAACGCATAGCCGGTGACTGCACGCGACCGGCGCTCAGACCACGATTAATCTTGCGCCACAGAACAGGCGAAACTTCGTAGCCATAAAGACGGTCGACAACGCGACGGGTCTCTTGCGCCTGAACCAGGTTTTCGTCGATGTCGCGCGTGTGGCTTAGCGCGGCCTGAATGGCCTCTTTGGTGATTTCGTGAAACACCATTCGCTTAACCGGAACCTTCGGCTTGAGCACCTGCAACAGGTGCCAGGCAATGGCCTCGCCCTCGCGGTCTTCATCGGTAGCGAGATAGAGCTCATCCGCGTTTTTTAGGGCGGCCTTGAGGTCGCTCACGGTTTTGCTCTTGCCGGCCGAAATGGCATACATCGGCTCGAAGTCGTTCTCGATGTTGATTGAGAACTTGCCGATCGAAGTCTTCTTGAGTTCAGATGGCACGTCTTTGGTGTCGATCAAATCACGGATGTGCCCGACCGAGGCCAAGACCTCGAAGTCGTTGCCCAGATACTTGCCAATGGTTTTGGCTTTGGCCGGCGACTCGACGATGACCAGTTTTCGGCTATTTGCCACGCATTGCTCCTTGTTTCAGTTGCCCCCGGCAGGCCCAGCTCGAGATGAGGCTTTCAACTCGATGCCGACCACTACAGAACGCAGCCGTATAAATGAATCGAAACCGACAATACGACATGAGTCAAGCGACACCATATACATAGTTGCAATTTGGTCAGCAACTTGACAGGGATGACCGCTGCTCAAACCACGAGCCGAATTGGCTGCCGCAACGGCTATTTGGTCGGCTTGAACTGCTAGTTTTTCGGCCGAAAAGAAGACAAAAACCGCCAAATTACTGGCCAGCAGGGCACCTAAGGTGGTTAGAACCACTCCGAGACCCAAAACCGTGCCTGACCCTCGATTTTCGATCAATTTGGTCAGAAATGCCACTTTCAGAGACCAATCTTTCTCGCACACTGCGTTTCGGCGAGTCGCAGGCCAAAATCGGGCAAAACTGCGATTTCGAGCCTTTGCGAAACCTCGGCGCAAACCATCGTGCCCTTGCTCGCGATGGTCAAAGCGCGACCCTCGAGTTGCTCGGCGAAGACCGTCTTCACCGAATCGAGCGGCTCTGCCCTGGCCGCCGCCCGAGAAATCATGCCCGCCACCGACACGAGTTTGAACCGCTCGAGCTGGGCCGAAAGCGTTGCAAGCGAGATTGCCATGATCATGAACACCGTCGGCAACACCACCGCAAACTCGGCGGTGACCGCACCCGCATCGCTAGTTGCTCGCGGGTTCATCTTCGTTCGTATAGGTCAGCGCGCTGCGCACCAGGTCTAGAAGTATTTCTTTTACCTCTTCGCTGCGCATGATCACCACCAGAAGCCCAGCGAAGCCAACGGCCGCCATGGTGGCAATTGCATACTCGGCTGTTGCGGCACCAGCTTCGTCTAGATACCAAGAGGAGAGCCTGAGACGTTTGGCGTTGAGTCTTTTCAATCGGTTCCTTTCATTAGTTTGTGATCAGTGAAATTGAGATTGGTAAAACCGTAATCAACACAAAGGCCGGCAAAACAAAGACTGCAAGCGGAGCCAACAGTCGAATCGAAACACGCTCAAGATTTTCGTTTTGCGCATGAGCCGTTTGGCGACGACTTTCTTCTGCCCGATTGCGAAGTAGTTTTGCAATTGGTGCACCAGAAACATCCGAGAAGTGCACAAGCTCGGCTATCTCACTTTTTGTTTGCTCTGATACTTCGACCTCAAAGAATTCGACATAACGGGTCAGCACAATCTCTTGCGATTGGCGCAGTGGCAACCCGGAATCGAGACAGAGAGCGATGGCGTCGAGCACGATTTGGTCACCCTGTTGCAGTCGATTCGCGCTCAACATGATTCTTTGCGACCAGGCCTGCGCAGCCATGAGAAGCAGCAACCCGATCAACAGCGAAACAAGTGCAGGCATCGACTCAAAGAAGACGGCTATCGAGCCAAGGCCAAGCAGCTGTCCGAGCAGGCTAGAACCCATCGGCAGCAAGAGCACCAGGCGTGCGGTGGCCTTGGGCACCGTGCCGGCAAGCCGAAGCCTTGCTTCGTTTTCTTGCTGCTGTTCGGCGATTTTCTCGAGATTGCGCAGAGCCAAAACCGGCGACCCGCCCGCCTCTTGGCAGACCGCCATTAGCAATCGATAGTGTTTCGCAAACTGATCGCTCAGTTTTGTCGGGTCTGCAATTCGCGTGGCCTGGTCTAGTGATAGACCACCCGCCATTAGCGAGTTGAACCTTGCAAAAGTTTCGCGATCAGACATTTCGCCTAATTTCTAGGCAACGGCGCGAAGCCTGGCTTGATACGTGAATCAGCCAAGCTATCGTGCTCTTGGCCAGACGCGTGATTTGCTGGGGTTCAAACAGGCTGGCGGTGGCAATCGATTCGATGCGTGCAGAGACTTGCTCGATTGAAGTCGCATGGATGGTTGCCGCCGCGCTGTGCCCCGAGCTGCTGGCCTGCAGCAGGGTAATTAGTTCGGCAGACCGAACCTCACCGATAACTATTCGATCTGGGCGCATTCGAAGCGACTCAATCAAAAGTTGATTAAGCGTGATCTCGCCGCGACCTTCGACATTGGGCTCACGAGCTACAAGTGAAACGCTGTCTCTCGATAACAGTTGCAACTCGGCAGTGTCTTCAATTGTGATAACTCGCTCAGAAGATTTCTCAGATAGCAGCGCTCGAAGCAGCGTGGTTTTACCGGCACCGGCCGAACCGCTGATCAAGAAACTTTCTCGGCTATCGAGCACGTGTCGCAACTGTTGAGTCTGCGCTTGAGAAATCTGATTCACACCGAGCCATTGACTCAGTGCCAAGTCGCGTGAAGCATGAACGCGAATCGAAAGGTGGGTTTGCCGATTGACCGCCGAGGCCAGCATTGCGTGAACACGCAATTTGTCGAGGTTTGCGCTTGCAAATGGGTGCGCAAGATCAATCTGTTTGCCACCCATTGAAACCAGAAACTTGGCTGCCTTAGCCAGCTGCTCTTCGCTTTCAAAGCCCGATTCCACCGCCGACCACCGATTGTGCCGCAATACGGCTGCGTGAGAGTAGCCGTTGAAAACCAGGTCGGTGACCCCAGCCTCAGCAAGCAGCCGGGCTATTGGCAACAGCTCGGGTTGAGTAAACATGGGCCAAGGATGGCTGCTGGCCAAAGGGTGCGGGGTATTCCACGCAAATCTGTGAATTAAAAAGGAGATGGCGGCAGGTTTGGGGGAAACCTGCCGCCGCCCATACCTGATTGGGGGAACCAGTATGGGAGGTTGGAATAAACCAACACTTAAATCATAATCTTCGGCTATCCCCATTTGGCGTTAGCGTGGCAAATTTTCAACGGTTTGCCAGCGAATTCTGAGAAACCCAAAACCACCCGAAACTGATGTTTCAATCTGTGGCATTATGACGAGCAGGAAACAAAGGTTGGAGCACAAAGATGTCTGCCGAGAACTACCACTTCGCGCCGAGTGAAGCTTTTGCTCGCCAAGCCATAGCTCAAGCCAGTCTCTATGCCGAAGCAAAGGCCGACAGGCTTGGCTTCTGGGCCAAGCAGGCACGTGAGCTCTACTGGCACAAACCCTTCACCCAGACCCTAGATTTCAGCAATGCCCCGTTTGCCAAGTGGTTCGCCGATGGCAAACTCAACATCTCTTACAACTGCCTAGACCGTCACGTTGAAGCCGGCAACGGAGATCGCACCGCTATCTTCTTCGAAGGCGAACCGGGCGACAGCAAGCAACTCACCTACGCAGAACTAACCCGCGAAGTTAAGAAGGCCGCAAACGCCCTAACCGCACTCGGCATCAAAGCCGGCGATCGCGTTGCCATCTATATGCCGATGATTCCCGAAGCCGTTATCGCGATGCAGGCGGTTGCCCGTGTGGGCGCAGTTCACAGCGTGATCTTCGGCGGCTTCAGCGCCGAGTCACTCAGCTCGCGAATCGAAGACGCAGAAGCAAAACTTGTTATCACGGCAGACGGCGGATATCGCAAGGGTAAAGCCAGTGCACTCAAGCCGGCAGTTGACGAGGCACTCAGCGCAGGCAAGTGCGCATCCGTGAAAAATGTTTTGGTAGTTCGCCGCACCAACCAAGACGTCGACTGGGTCGAAGGCCGTGACGTTGAGTGGAGAGAAGCCGTTGGCAATGCGAGCGAAGAGCACGAGGCGCAGGCGTTCGATGCAGAGCATCCGCTTTTCATTCTTTACACATCGGGCACCACCGGAAAACCAAAAGGCATTTTGCACACTTCGGGCGGCTACCTAACGCAAGCCGCATACACGCACAAAAACGTTTTCGATCTGCACGCAGAAAAAGACATTTACTGGTGCACCGCCGACGTCGGCTGGATCACCGGTCACTCCTATGTTGTCTACGGCCCACTTGCAAACGGCGCGAGCCAGGTGATCTATGAAGGAACACCAGACATTCCAGACTGGGGTCGCTGGTGGAGCATCATCGAGAAATACAAGGTCAGCATTTTCTACACCGCGCCAACCGCGATTCGCACGTTCATGAAACTCGGCAGCGAGATTCCAGACAAATACAACCTAAAGAGCATTCGCGTTCTCGGTTCGGTTGGCGAACCAATCAACCCTGAAGCATGGATGTGGTACCGCGCACACATCGGTGGCGGGCAAGCCCCGATTGTCGACACCTGGTGGCAGACCGAGACCGGTGCGATCATGGTCTCGCCCCTGCCGGGCGTGACCACCCTGAAGCCTGGCTCTGCCCAAGTGCCGCTGCCGGGTGTTTCGGCCGCAGTGCTCGATGACGAAGGTCACGAGCTAGGTCGCGGCGATCCCGGGTTGCTTGTGCTTACCGAACCTTGGCCGGCAATGCTTCGCGGCATCTGGGGTGACCCAGACCGCTTCAAAGAAACCTACTGGTCGAAGTTCGAGGGCAAATACTTCGCCGGCGACGGCGCTAAGTGGGATGAAGAGGGCGACCTCTGGTTACTGGGTCGCGTTGACGACGTGATGAACGTTTCTGGTCACCGCTTGTCGACGGCTGAAATCGAGAGCGCTTTGGTGTCGCATCCGTTTGTTGCCGAAGCCGCGGTTGTCGGTGCAAAAGATGAAACCACCGGTCAAGCAATTGTTGCGTTTGTGATTCTTCGACAGAACCAAATCGAAGCTGCAGGCAACGACGCTGACGTTAGCAAAATTCTGCGCGAGCACGTGGCCAAAGAAATCGGGCCAATTGCCAAACCGCGCACGATAATCGTGGTTGCAGAATTGCCGAAAACTCGCAGCGGAAAGATCATGCGTCGCCTGCTTCGCGATGTTGCAGAAGATCGACCAATTGGTGACGTTACCACTTTGGCTGATACCAGCGTGATGGATATCATCAGCGGCAAAATTGCCGGCGGAGCAAACGACTAGAGGAAAATCTTGACAGTCGACAGTCGAATTAGAGCAATAGATCCGAGTGATACTCGATCGATGACTGAACGCCTGAATGCAGGCGATTGGTACAAAGCTGGGCCTGAGCAATGGAAGGCGATTGCCGCAGCTAGCAGACTCTGCACCGAATACAACAACAAACTTCCCTACGATTCCGATGCGGCGGTTGCTTTGCTGCCTGAAATTTTCGGCACCGTCGGTTCAGGTCTATGGTTGCGCGAACCTATCAAGGTCGATTTCGGCAAAAACATTCACTGGGGCGATAACTGTTTTGCAAACTACGGATTGATCGCGCTCGATGTCGCTGAAATTCGCATCGGCTCAGGCACGATGTTCGGCTCTAACGTGCAGCTAATGACTCCGATTCACCCACTCGACCCAGAATTGCGAGCACAGGGATGGGAGGCTGGCCTTCCGATCACTATCGGCAAGAACGTTTGGATTGGTTCTGGCGCGATTATTCTCGCCGGGGTCGAAATCGGCGATGATGCTGTAGTCGGCGCGGGTGCAGTGGTGACCAAGAACGTGGCAGCCTCAACCGTAGTTGCGGGAAACCCCGCAAGGTTCATTCGAAACGCTAGGTAAGAACTACTCGAATTCGGCGATTAGCTCGACTTCGACAGGAGAGTCGAGCGGAAGCGACGGCACACCCACAGCGCTGCGTGCGTGAACTCCCTTATCACCGAAAACCTCGACCAAAAATTCACTCGCGCCATTCATTACTCCGGGCTGACCGGTGAACTGCGGCACAGACGAAACGAAACCGACAACCTTCACGATGCGGGTTACGCGATCTAGATCGCCAATTGCCAACTTGATTGCCGCGAGCGCGTTTAGAGCGCACTGTCGAGCGAGGGTCTTTGCCAAAGCCGGGTCAATCAAGCCGTCAGACTCCCCCACCTTGCCGGTTGCCAGCAGGGCGCCGCTGCTGAAAGGCAGCTGGCCAGAGGTGAATACGAGGTTGCCTGAAACCACCGAAGGCACGTATGCCGCTACCGGCTTGGCCACTTCTGGAAGCGGCGAACCTAGCTCGATTAGACGCTGTTCGATGAGAGACATTTAGCCCTCCAGCGGGCGCTTAAAGAAGGCCACGAGGCCGCCCATTGCGTTGGTTTCGATGGTTACGAGCTCCCAGCCGTCTTTGCCCCAGTCATTCAAAATGGCTGTCTGGTTGTGCGGCGGAAGGGGTGTTGTTAGGTATTCCCACTTAGTCATGCTCAGAATTATCCCAGACTTTGTCGGGTAACCTTGACCTTATGTCTGGCGGCAAGAAGAACGAGACCTTCTTTAGCGCAATCCTAAAGTTCAGTGGATTGAGCGCTATTGCGGGCGTGCTAGCAATGGTGGTTTTGGCCCCGATTATCCTGGTGGGCGGGTTCGCGGCCTCCGCGGGAATCAGCATCTTTGAGAACCTCCCCGACTACATCAAGCCGGTAAACGCATCACAGGCATCGACCATTTATGGCATCAAAAACGGCGAGCCGGTTGAGGTGGCCAAGTTCTATAACGAGAACCGCATCTCGATCGACTACAACGACATGTCGCCGAATATTCGCAATGCCGTGGTGGCCACCGAAGACCCGCGCTTCTTCGAGCACGGCGGCGTTGACATCATTTCGCTTATTCGCGCAACCCTTACCAACGCGGCCATGGGTGGTGGTGGCCCGGGTGGCTCAACCATCACTATGCAGTACGTGAAGAACTCGCTGGTTGAGGCGGCAAACCTCAGTGGCGACAAAGAAGCCATTGAAGAGGCAACCGTCGCCACCGTAGACCGCAAGCTTCGCGAAATTCGTTTGGCCATTGCCCTCGAAGGCGTTGCCACCAAGCAAGAGATTTTGGCTGGATACCTTAACCTCGCGTTCTTCGGAAACCAGATCAACGGTGTTCAGTCGGCTTCAGAGTATTACTTTGGCGTAGAGGCAAAAGAGCTGAACATTCCGCAGGCCGCGCTGCTGGCTGCGATGCTGAAGTCGCCAAACGATTACCGACCAGATGCAGCTGAGAACCTAGACCGTGCCAAGAGCCGCCGCGACTATGTGATCGACAACATGCAGGCCGAGGGTTACATCACAGCTCAAGAAGCTTCGACGGCTAAGGCAACACCAATCATCGTCAACATAAGTGACACCCCTGCCGGTTGCGAAGCGAACCAGGTAACCGCGTTCTATTGCGACTATGCGGTTTGGGAAATTCGCAACAGCGTTGAGTTTGGCCCGACACTCGAAGACCGAGAGATGCTTCTTCGCCGCGGCGGACTCGAGATTTACACCTCGATGGACATGGATGTTCAGCAGGCAGCATACGCAGCCACCAACAAGTGGGCTCCGCCAACCAACGAATACAAACTCGGTTCGGCAACCGTTTCTGTGCAGGTTGGCACCGGTCGAATTTTGGCCATGACCCAGAACCGCATCTACGACCAGACCCTCAGCGATGACCCGAGCAGAACCTCGGTGAACTACTCGAGTGACAAGAGCTACGGCGGATCTAGTGGCTTTCAGACCGGTTCGACCTACAAAATCTTTACCCTGGCCGCCTGGCTAACCAGAGGTTTCAAGTTAAACGACCACGTTGACGGGCGCGTCAAAGAGTGGAACGCCTCTGACTTCTCGGCTCGCTGCGGCACCCTGCTTGGCACGTGGGCACCGAACAATATCGTTAAAGAGCCCGAAGACTTGTCAGTCATAAGGGCCACCTCGCTGTCGGTCAACACCGCGTTCGCGAGCATGGCCAGCCAGCTTGACCTCTGCGACATCCGTGACACTGCAGTTGCATTTGGTGTCAAGCGATCTGACGGAACCGAATTGCAATATGTTCCTTCATCGATTCTTGGCGTCAACGAACTTTCGCCGCTCACCATGGCGGCAGCCGGTGCGGCAATTGCCAACAAGGGCGTTTACTGTTCACCTGTTGCTATCGACAGAGTGGTTGTGCGTTCGAGCAAGAAAGAACTAACCCCACCGCGATCAATTTGCAGCGCGGCCGTAACGCCAGAAGTTGCAGCGGGAATGACCTATGCGCTGCAGCGCGTTATGAGCGGAGGAACCGGTAGCGCTTCATCAACCGGAGACAACACGCCGCTCGCCGGAAAAACCGGAACCACAGACGAAGGTGTTCAAACTTGGATGACCGGTTACTCGAGCGCGGTTTCAACCGCAACCTGGGTCGGCAACGTTTCGGGTTCTGTTGCTCTGCCTCGCGTTCGACTAAACAACAAGGCAGCTAACACAGTGCGTCACGACATCTGGCGCACAACTATGCAGCAGGTGAACAAGTTGTATCCGGGTGGGCCGTTTGATGCGCCACCAGCGAGCATGATCGAGGCCACCATGATCACGGTGCCAAACATCGCAAGTCAGGTGCCTAGCTCTGGCGCTCAGGTGATTCAAACCTCAGACCTAAATGCGGCGATTATGGTTACTCCGGTTTCTTCTTCTGTTCCACCTGGCACAGTTGCATACACCCGCCCTGCTGTCGGCACGGTTGTGCCTCGTGGAACCCAAATCAAGATTTACGTCAGCAAGGGCGGCAACACGGTTGTTCCAGATGTTGCGGGTCTAACCGTGGCAGCTGCCAAGGCCAAACTTCTGGCCGCCGGTTTCGCCGCGGTTAGCGAGCCACAGCCTTCGCAAGCGCAGTACTTCGTGAAGTCACCGACTATTCCAAAGGGATACGTTGTTGGCACAGACCCGGCCGTTGGCACCTCTGCACCTGGCTCGGGCGCAATTCTGCTGCTGATCAGCAGCGGCCCTTCATAGGCCATGGCTTCTCAAGCATGACTTGGCAGACCTGGCTAACGCTGCTGGCAGTCGCTGCAGCGCTCGTGGCCCTCTGGGCGCTAACCGGTGCCCGCTGGCGATTTGCAGTGATTCGCGGTGAGGCGGCGGTTCTGCCCAAGGGCTCGGCCGCCATAAGAGTGCTGCACATCAGCGACATTCACATGGCTCCCTGGCAGAAGCGCAAGCAGCGGTTTATCGCAGGGCTAATTGCCGAGAAGCCTGACTTGATTGTGAACACCGGTGACAACCTCGGTCACAAAAATGTGATTGACGAGACTCTCGCCGCGCTCGCGCCGATCATGAAGACGCCTGGTGTTTTTGTGAACGGTTCAAACGACTATTTCGCGCCACGATTCAAGAGCCCGATTGCCTACGTGTTTCGCCCTTCAACTCCGCACCAAGAGCAGCCACTCGAAACCGCAAAACTCACCGGCGCGTTTGAGTCGCATGCATGGCGCAATCTGAACAACAGTTCGACAACGCTCGAGGTGAACGGCGTGAAGCTGGCCCTGCTCGGCGTTGACGATGCGCACCTTGATCTTGACGATCTAGATTCGCTCGATCAAAGCGCACAGTTGCGTGCGAAGGCCGACGCCACAATCGGTGTGACACACGCTCCATACCGTCGAGTAATTGAGGCGATGGCCGAAAACGAAGTCGACATTCTCTTTGCGGGTCACACGCACGGCGGTCAGGTTCGGTTTCCGTTCATCGGAGCAATCACTACAAACAGCGATCTGCCTAACAAGAACGCGAAGGGCATGAGTGCTTGCTCATTTGCGGATCGAGTGATGTTGCTAAATGTGTGCGCCGGTCTCGGCAATTCGATTTACGCGCCGATTCGTTGGTTCAATCGCCCAGAGGTTCGCGTGATCACCCTGGTAGCAAAGAGCTAGTTTTTAGCTGCCCAAACTTTTGCACCGAGCGCGATGTATTGCGAGTTCTTGTTGTCGCAGCGCGCTGTGAAGTCGATTACGTAACACTTGATGTCGCCAACCGTGATTGACTCACCATTTTGCAGGGTCTGTGCCACCGATGGGTCTGAGTAGTAACCGCCGCTGCACATAAAGCCGGCTGCCACCCCATTCTCGAGGGTTGAGTTGGTTGGGTCTTCATAGAGCTTCAACTGATAGCCATAGCTGCCCTGACAATCGTCGGGGGTTTGCAGCGGCTCATACTCGGCGGCGGCTTCGTTCTGCTCGCAGAGCGCCCACTTTTCGTCGGCGTTGATGGTGCACCAAACCGGCCCGTCGCCCGCCCTAAACAAGAATTCGCTGAAGCCGACGTCATAGAAACTCGGGTCGATCGAGCGAACATCTGTGCCAGGAACCGGCGGAATCAGGCTCGGGCTAGGTGTCGTGATGGCATTTGATTCTTCTGGCACAGGGTCAGAAGCAGAGGTGCCGCAGGCACTGAGAACGAAAGCTAGAACTAAGGCACCGATCAGGGCTGTGGCTTTGCGCATAAGAACAGACTAGAACTCTTTTGCTACTAGCTCGGCAATTTCGTAGGTGTTTAGCGCTGCGCCCTTGCGCAGGTTGTCGCCAACGACAAACAACTCAATGCTCTTGTCGAAGTCGAGTGACTGGCGAATGCGACCAACAAAGGTCGGGTCTTGACCGGCAACATGACTCGGTGTCGGGTAGACACCATTGGCAGGGTCATCAAGCACACGGATACTCGGCTGCTGCTCGAGCAAGTTGCGCACCTCGTCTGCGGTTAGTGATTCGGCGAAGGTTGCGTGCACGGTTAGCGAGTGTGAAACCTGAACCGGAACGCGAACGCAACTTGCGGCAACCTTTAGATCTTTGATGCCCAGAATTTTGCGCGACTCGTTGCGAACCTTTAGCTCTTCGCTTGAGTGGCCACCATCCTTGAGTGAGCCTGCAAATGGAATAACGTTTAGAGCAATTGGGTGAGCCCAAAGCGAATTGCTCAAATCGTTGCCGGTAGCAGCGAGAGCTGCGCGAACATCATCGCTTTGACTTCCAAGCGTCGCGTTGCCACCAACGACAGCCAGTTCGGCTGCCAGTTCATCGATGCCAGCAGCACCGGCACCAGAGACAGCCTGGTAGCTCGAGACAACGAGTTCCTTGAGCGTCCACTTATCGTGCAACGCACCGAGTGCGGCCATCATCGTCAAGGTTGTGCAGTTTGGGTTTGAGATTATGCCGAGCGGGCGATTCTTGGCCTGCTCTGGGTTAACCTCTGGAACCACAAGCGGCACCAGGTCGTTCATTCTGAAAGCACCAGAGTTGTCGATCGCAATCGCTCCGCGCTGAGCGGCAATCGGTGCCCAAACTTCTGAAACCTCGTCTGGCACATCGAACATCGCAATGTCGATGCCATCAAATGCCTCGGGGGCGAGAGCAACAACTGTTAGGTCTTCGCCGTGAACCCTAATCTTCTTGCCAGCCGAACGAGCACTCGCTATTAGGCGAATCTCTCCCCAGATGTTCTCGCGGTTGTTGATGATGTCGATCATCACGGTGCCAACGGCACCGGTTGCACCGACGAGGGCAAGGTTTGGTTTGCGGCTCACAGTGGTCTCCTAGCGTCCGGTTCCGGCGTAAACAGTGGCCTCTTCGTCGCTGTCGAGACCGAAGGCGGTGTGCACGGCACGGGCAGCATCGTCTAGCTGCTTCGAGCTGGTCACAACCGAAATGCGAATCTCTGATGTCGAGATCATCTCGATGTTGATTCCGGCCTTGGCCAGCGCGGCGAAAAGTGTCGATGAAACGCCAGAGTGAGTGCGCATGCCCGCACCAACGACAGACAGCTTGCCGATGTCGGCATCCTGCTCTAAGTCGCGATAGCCGAGTGTGGCCTTTGCGGCCTCGAGTGCACCTGCAACGCGACCGAGATCACCGAGCGGCAGCGTGAATGAGATGTCGGCAACGCGGTCGGTTACGTCGACACCGGTTGGGTTGTTCTGAACAATCATGTCGATGTTTGAGTCGGCTTCTGCAACCACGCGAAACACTTCGGCGGCCTTACCAGGAACGTCGGGAATTCCGATGACGGTGATTTTGGCCTGACCCTTGTCGGTGGCGATGCCTGAAACGATTGGCTCTTCCATTTTGCTTCCCTCTGGTTTTGTTGAGTAGACGATGGTTCCCGGATCTTTGCTAAACGTTGAACGCACACGCAGATCAACGTTGTGACGACGAGCATATTCAACCGCACGGATGTGCAAAATCTTCGCTCCGGCGGCAGCCAACTCGAGCATTGATTCGATATCAATTTGGTCTAGCTTGTGAGCCTGCGGAATCACGCGCGGGTCTGCGGTGTAAACGCCGTCGACATCCGAGTAAATTTCACAAACATCGGCGTCGAGCGCTGCTGCCAGCGCAACGGCTGTGGTGTCTGAGCCGCCGCGGCCAAGCGTGGTGATGTCTTTCGAATCTTTGTTGAAGCCCTGAAAGCCAGCGACGATTGCGATGTCGCCCGCATCGAGTGCCTCTCGAATGCGCACTGGCGTGACTTCGCTAATTCGTGCGTCACCGTGTTTTGCGCTGGTCATGATTCCGGCCTGCGAACCGGTGAAAGAACGTGAGTTTGCGCCCTGAGCATTGATTGCGATGGCGAGAAGTGCCATAGAGATGCGCTCGCCCGAGGTGAGCAGCATGTCCATTTCGCGGGCAGCGTCGTATGGGTTGGCCGAAACCGACTGAGCTAGATCGATGAGTTCATCGGTGGTGTCACCCATGGCAGAGACGACTACGACAACCTGGTTGCCTGCTCGCTGGGTTTCGATTACGCGTTTCGCGACGTGCTTGATTTTCGCGGCATCGCCAACCGACGAGCCACCGAACTTCTGCACGATTAGGGCCAACGCACACTCCCGAAAATTAGGGGAAACAAGGGGTTTTTGCGGCGGTCATTGCCTCAAACCCCAAGTTTAGTTTGGTTCGCGGCTGTGGGGCTACCTAAACCTTTAGGCTTGGCGGCGGCCCGCGAAGCGAAGTTATCGCTTCGCGCGTGTGCGCAGAGCCTAAGCCTGACGGCGACCCGCGAAGGCACGCCCAAGGGTTACCTCGTCGGCATACTCGAGGTCGCCACCAACCGGCAGGCCAGAAGCCAAGCGGGTCACGTTGATGCCAAGCGGAGCGAGCATGCGGGCGATGTAGGTTGCCGTTGCCTCGCCCTCCATGTTTGGGTCTGTGGCGATAATGACTTCGACAACCTGTGCGTTTGAAAGACGGGTCAATAGCTCTTTGATTCGCAGCTGATCTGGGCCGATTCCTTCGATTGGGCTGATTGCCCCACCGAGCACGTGATAGAGGCCACGGTATTCGCGTGTGCGCTCAATTGCCTGAACGTCTTTGCTTTCTTCGACGACACAAATCATGGTCTGGTTGCGGCGAGCATCGCGGCAGATGTTGCAACGCTCTTCTTCACTAACGTTGCCGCAGACTTCACAGAAGCGAACACGCTCTTTGACTTCGCGCAAAACGTTTGAAAGCTTGATTGCCTGATCGTCATCTGTCTGCAAAAGATAGAAGGCGATGCGCTGGGCAGACTTTGGGCCAACACCTGGCAGTCGACTTAGTTCGTCGATTAGTTCTTGAACTACACCCTCATACATCAGCGGCCGTTCTTTTTGTCATCGACAGGTTCGGCACCGAGCATCTCGCGAAGCAGCGACTCACCATAGCGAGACTCTTCGTCAACGAGCTTTGAGTTGCGTGACTTAGCTTTCGGCTTTTCAACAACTGGTGCCGGTGCACTCTCGACTGCAGCTGCTTCTTCTTCGAGCAACGCAACCGCGTCGTCTTCGGCATCTGCGCTGGCTGCCGGTTCGGTTGTTGCGGCAGTTATTTCGACAGGAGTTGACGGCTCAGCTGAAGGTGCTTCTGCAACAACAGCGATCGGAGCAGTTGCAGGTGGGCCAAACTGAGGCTTGAACTTAACCGTCACACCCAAGACAGAGTTGATGGCTCGACGCAAAACATCGGTTGAGTTGCCAGAGGTCTTGAATGTTTCAAGATCGCGTTCGTTCGGAAACTTGAGTGTCAGAATGGTCGTGCTTGCGTCGAAGTCGATTACCTGAAGGGCGAAAGCAACCATCCAGGCGGCTTTCGACTCTTTGTTTACAACAGAGAGAATGTCGGCCCAAGAATCTTTGAAGCTCTGTGTGGTGAGTTCGCTTAGACCCTCGACCACAATCGCCTCGGTTGGCGCGGAGGTAGCCGGCGCAGATGCTGGCTTCGAAGCGGCGGACTGTGAGGCAGCAACTGGGCTAGAGGCTTGTTCTGGCGCGCCTGAGACGCCGATGCGGCGCTCTAGTCGGTCGAGACGGGCAAGGCTGCCGGCCTCTGAGTCTGAGGCTGCCGGAACCAGAACCCTGGCACACATGAGCTCGAGTTGTAGCTTCGGGCTGGTTGCCCCAGACATTGAGTTGAGGGTTTCGCTGACGACCTCTGAGGCGTGGGTTAGCGAAGACATTCCGAAAGCGAATGCCTGAGTGGTGAGCTTCTCGATTTCGTCGTTTGGAACGCCGCGCAGCACAGAACCAGCGTTGTTGCCAACGGCAAGCACGACAATCAAATCGCGAAGTCGCTCGAGCAGGTCCTCGACAAAACGTCTCGGGTCTTGTCCGGTTTGAATAACCGAGTCAACACTGGCAAATACGGCGGCTGAATTCTTTGCGGCAAACGCATCGATTACCGAATCGAGCAGGGTGCCGTGAGTGAAACCGAGCAAGGCAACCGCGCGGTCATAGCTAACCTTGCGGTCGTCGCTGCCGGCCATGAGTTGATCGAGTAGCGAAAGCGAGTCACGAACCGAACCGCCACCGGCGCGCACAACCAAAGCAATAACACCTGGCTCAACAGTTACGTCTTCTTCTTTGCACAGTGACTCGAGGTATTCGTGCATCTGCGCAGGTGGCACCAACCTGAACGGATAGTGGTGCGTGCGCGAACGAATAGTTGAAATAACTTTGTCTGGCTCGGTAGTTGCGAAGATGAACTTCACGTGAGCAGGTGGCTCTTCGACAATCTTGAGTAGCGCGTTGAAGCCCTGCGGTGTGACCATGTGTGCTTCATCCAAGATGAAAATTTTGTAGCGATCGCGAGCCGGGGCAAACGCTGCACGCTCACGAAGGTCGCGGGCATCATCGACACCGTTGTGACTCGCGGCGTCAATCTCAACGACATCGAGCGAGCCGCTGCCATCGCGCGAAAGTTCGATGCAACTCGGGCACTTGCCACAAGGGGTGTCGGTTGGCCCCTCTGCGCAGTTCAAACAACGCGCGAGGATGCGTGCCGAGGTGGTCTTGCCACAACCGCGCGGGCCTGAAAACAGGTAGGCGTGGTTCACTCGATCGTTGCGAAGTGCCGTCATAAGAGGTGTGGTCACCTGGGCCTGGCCGATTAGCTCGGCAAACGCCTCTGGGCGATAGCGGCGATAAAGGGCGGTAACCATTCGTTGAGCCTAACCCTCTCTGCTGACAGTGCTGAAGAACTCCCCGCACACCCGTCAGAGCCCAGTTACCCTTGCTGCATTTCTGCCCTGGGGGAGTTAGCCGAGGTGACGCCGCACGGGGAGTCCAAGGTCAAGTTTACCTAGCGTGAGACCACTAGAACATCGACGTCAGGGCTGCTCGACTTGTTGGTAAAGGTGTAGCCGCCGACAGTTAGGCTCTCGCCAACCGCCAAAGGTGCCTTCAAGTAACGAGGATCGGCCGCCAAGGAAGTGTTCGAGAGAACCTGAACCACACCTCGACCCGACTGGATGGAAGTGTCGACCCTGTAGACGAGCAAACCTGACTTAGACAACTTGCCGTCTATGCCAATGGGCTTTCGCGACTCAACAATCAGGGCTGTGGTTGCGCCGGTTGGAATAACCACAGCCTTGGTGCCGCCAGCTGTTGCAACCGGCGAGAGGCTATAGGTTCCCACTCCGCTCGGAGCACAGACGAGCTGACTCTGATCGAGCCATCCAATAACGAACCGCTCCCAAGCCAGGAATCCCGGCGCTCGACTGCGTTCATCGCTCAAGCCCATGAGGCTAAATTCACCTGTGAATTTAAAGGTTTGGTCGGCCGCTACGCCGTATGCATACAAGTCGGCCAATCCAAATGAGTGGCCAATCTCATGATTCAACCAGGCAGCGCCCCAATAACTAATGTCGCTGCCGCTTGTCGTGCCGTTATTGATGAGCCTGCCATCTGCAATGAATCCCTCAGATGCCGGGAATGTCATCGCTGGTCCAAATGAGAGTGCGCGTTGAAGTGGGTTAGTAATCACAATCAGACTGTCAGTTTTCGAAAAGTCTGTTGTTGGGTCTGCAAGCGAAATTACTTCTTTGACGAAATCCTGGTGTGATCGAAATGTCGAATATGAATATGCTGTCGACGGTTTGCTCATCATGAACCAATTCAGATTTGGCTCAATCATGTAATTCAATCGTCCGTAAGAAATCTCTTTGAAAATCTCTGTGGCTCTAGGGCTAACCAGGCCGAGAGCTGCCTCTGGGGTGGGCCTCATTGTCATGTCAGGAAAGTCAACAAAAATTACCGTCGCGTGAACATCGCCCACCGATTTGCCTCTAGCCGAGATTCGAGGTAGGCCGAGAGCTACATCTCCCCGGCCGTCGGCTACCGGCAACATGCACTTCGAGAAACTGGCAGGGGTTGGCGTTGGTTTAGCAACAGGAGTCGCTTTTAATTTCCAAACCTTGGTCTTGCCCACTTTGGTGCAGACATAAGTTTTAGTTCCAACTTTTGTCGCTTTCCCAACTGTTGTGCATGAGCCTCCGGCTTTGACAGTTGCTGCCTGAACCGAAGGAGTTACGACACCAAACAGAAAAATTGCCGCTGTGATAGCAGCTGCGATGCGCCAGCGTGGATTCATGCCTATCACCCTACCCACTGAAAGCAACCGCTAACCGGCGAGGATGAGTGCACCGTTAGACTTGTGCGGTTATCGCAAGTCGATCACAACCCAGGAGAATTCGCCTAGTGGCCTATGGCGCGCGCTTGGAAAGCGCGTTGGGTGCAAGCCCTCGGGGGTTCGAATCCCCCATTCTCCGCCAGCAACTCCCTTGATTTAGAGCCTGAGAAGGCACTTCTGAGAGGGAGTTTTTGTTTGATTGTGCAAGTGTGTGTGCAAATGGTTATTAGGTTTGCACTGGTGTCGGCTCAAGTATTGGACGACTTGCTTGCTTCGATGTGGATAGCCGAACCTGATCTGCTGTTGCTCTCCGGATTTCCCAAGATTTTGTGTTGCCTGGATTTGCAAACCAGGCCAGAAACGGGTCGGTTCAGAATAGAAATGTGTATTTCAGGCGCCGTAACTGCAGTGAAACAAAGACCGTTGAGACATGTTCGTGGACACCCTAAATTGCGAAATGTAGTCGATTGTTGATCCAAAGTCTGAAGGCCTCAGATTTTGATCACCCAACTTATCTAGCAGGTGCTGCCGTGCTAGCTCGTTCAATGAGTTGACAGTTCATGACAATGTGCGCAGGTTCGGAGTTCGGCTCAGCAATCTTCCTAAGAAGCTCATTTAGGGCAATCTCAACAATTTCTTGAGCAGGCTGCATCACTACAGTCAAGGGCGGAGAGGTGAAGCGAGAGGTAGCACTGCCATCAAAGCTTATGACTGACATTTCGGAGGGTACTGAAATACCCCTCTCCGAGAGTGCAGCAAGTAATCCTTGAGCCTGAGCATCCGAAGCAACGAAAACAGCGGTGGGTTTCAAATTCGTCATATCAATAAGTTCTGCCGTTGCGTCCCAGCCCCCCTGGGCCGTATAGGGAGCTCTCACAATGAGGGAATCAGAATCACTAAACCCAGATTCCTGCTGGGCTAAACGCCAACCGGAAATACGCTCGTCACTGGTTGGAACTTCCTGTGGACCAGATAGGCATGCGATTGTTTCGTGACCGAGCTGGTGAAGATAGTGAACCGCTTTCCTTGATTCGAGTTCGTTATTCACGTGAACACTCGAAACTCTCGACCGCTCGGAAATATGGTCAATTACCACGATAGGAACTTGGTCTCTTCCTAGGGCTTGCAGAGACTCGAAGGCGGAGGTCGACAGAACTATCAATCCATCCACCTGACGATCAAGAAGCCCACGAATGCTTCCGATATCCTGTTCACGATCATTGCGGGATATGGAAATTTGAATCGAATATCCGAGTTCCGCTGCTTGTTCTTCGATTTGATCAGCAAGTTCAGCTAGATAAGGGTTGACCGGCGAGGGCATTATCATTCCGATTGTCTTTGTTGCCCCTCGCCTTAGGCCAGCAGCAAGAGCATTCGGCGTGTAGCCGAGCTGTTTTACCGCGGCAAGTACATTTAATCGAGTGGGCTCTGAGACGTGACGCGGGCCTCCGTTTAGCACGTAGCTGACTACCGACGGCGATACTCCGGCCAAGGCAGCAACGTCTGCGCGCTTTACCAATTGCCCACCTCTATGAAACTAATTGGATAATCAGTTAGGTCTTGTTGCTTAGTCTACATCAAGCCCTAGAGTCGCCACTTTTCCCACTCTCCAGGCAACGGAGTCCAGGGAAAGATCATGAAAACCCGCAAGCGCGCTATGTAGTTTGTCCTGAAAGGGGGAGATCCAGCTCTCTTCCAAATTCCCTTCGCCGAAATAAACGCCAAGGATTGCACCTGCTGCAGAACCAAAACTATCTGTGTCGTTGCCTTGGTATAACTGAATTTTCAACCCTTCTGAAATACTGCCAGCGAAGCAAACTGAGTTAACAACTGTTCCAATTTCCTGGAAAATTTTGCAATGACCGAAGTCTCCATACCTCCCATGAATCAACTCATAGGCAGATTCCCAAGTTGGCGAATTCATGACGGAGTCGATAGCGTATGCGATCGCCTCATGTAAACGTGACTTCTGAGGGATGAACTCTAAAGCGCGGCGGAATATTGCCTCAGGGTTCTTTTCAACAAAGGCTATGGCTATTGCCGAGGCAAGATACATTGATCCATACACACCATTTCCCCTATGAGTCATCGTCGCATCCCGCCAGGCCAGGCTTGCCGCCTGAAGTGGGTCTCCGGGGGATGCATATCCATAGATATGCGATCGGATCAATGCGCCACAAAGTTCAGAACCTGGATTAAGCGAGTCTGCAAAACCAGCTACTTCAATTTGAGGATTGTCGTCGAGCCCCATCTCCATTGCGTAGCGACTCAGAAAAAGCCTTTCCGGCCCCCAGGTAAATCCAAGCGGAAGTGAATCCCGCCAGATTGCTGCAAGATCGGATTGCGCGAAGTCGGGTCCGAACTTTTCAAGAAGAACAAGGCCGACGAGGGTGTAGTTGATGTCATCATCTGGTGGAACGTTTCGGAGGTTCTCTGCAAACGAAACCGGGGCGTCTTTATGCAGGAAATCCAATCCGCCGTTCTCCACAATTGTTTTTGAAATGTAACCCTGAATTGGGAACTGGTTCGACTTTTCCAAAGCGTTGATGAGGGATTTTGAATCAAGATGAACTTCAACTGGCTTACCTAAAACGCACCCCACAACAGAAGACAGAAAACCTGCCCTCGCCCGGTGAAAAACGTCAGATGCCAACAAAGCTGGAACCGGCGCCGAACTTACGAAACTACTCTGCTGGAGAATCAAATCAAGAGCGTTAGGTTCGACGTACTTCCAGGATTCCCTTAGCGGGCGCTGTTCTATCTCTTGCCCAAGCTGAAAAAGTTTTTGGTAATCGTCAGGGGTGCTCTGCAACTTCTCCAATAGCCCTGAAACATCGTAACCCGAAAGTGATTTTGAGCTGACAAGTGCCTCAAAATTTTTGCGTAACACTCGAAAAGATGGATACATCAAAACTTACGACCCCGCTAATCCGCTGGAAGTGATTCCGCTGACAAATCGTTTGTGAAGAACCAGAAAGGCCAGCATCATGGGGGCCAGCATCATCATCCCGGCAGCTGCTTGAAGCGGGAAATTTGTGCTGAACCCATTCCGGAAATTGAAAAGGCTGGTTGAAATTGGCATAAGTTCCGGGCTTTGAATGAACATCAATGCAAGGAAGAACTCGTTGTAAACAGCTAGACATGCCACCAATGAAATGGTTAATATCCCACTCCAGACGAGGGGTAGCGTCACAGACAAAAAGACCTTGAATTCACCAGCGCCATCAACTCTGGCTGCATCCTCGTAGTCTCTCGGAATGCCAATCATGAATGATCGCAGTAAGAGAGTCGCAAATGGAGCGTTCACGGCAGTGTAGATAATTACCAGCCCTAGATGAGTATCATAAAGACCAAGTCTGGACCAAACGAAAAACAGCGGAACGAGAAATAGTTGGATTGGCAGTGAGTTCAGCACCAATAGATACAGAATCAAAGTTCCGGATTTTGGAAAATCCAACCTTGAGAGCGCATAGGCGGCCATGGTTGAAACAATCGCGATCAGCAATACACTGCCGACCACCACCGCCACCGAACTTGCGAAACCTGTACCGAAATTCCCCACGGTCCAGGCATCAAGATAATTTTGCCACTTGGGGTCCGATGGAAGACCCAGCGGGTTATTTGCAATCTCCACTTGAGTCTTTAGCGAATTCCATACAGTAACCAGCAATGGCACAGCTGAAAAGACAGCTAACAAACCCAGAACCGTGAAACGTGCAACCTCGATGAGGGTATTTTTTGGACTCAGGGTCTTCCTTTTTGTTTTTAAATTTCCCACTTGAGCCTCTTTCTGAGCGACAAATAGATACCAACTACAAAAAGGCTGATTAGCCCCATGAGGACTCCGATGGACGCGGCATAACCAGCTTCTCGCGACCAAAAGGCCGATTTGTAGAGAAGGGTCCCCAACACTTCGGTCTTTCCCGCAGGACCGCCCCCGGTCATGATGAAGATGTAATCAAAAATGAGAAATGACCAGATCACGGTCATGAGCGCAAGAAACATGATCGTTGGTCGAATTGCTGGGAGTGTGACGCTAATCAGTTTTCGGAAGGCGCCAGCACCATCAAGTTCGGCTGCCTCGTAAAGGCTTGGATTGACAGATTGCATGGCAGCAAAAAAGACCATCATCAGAAAGCCCCACCACTGCCAAATGTTTGCCAATGCGACTGCATAAAGAGCGGTGTCCCCATTGCCCAATAGGTTTGGTGTGTCCGCTCCGGCCCCAAAAAGAAGTGGGGAAAGACCGAGCGTTGGTGAGTAAAGAAAACTCCAAACTGAGGCAGACACCACAGTCGAAACAATGTACGGGGTAAAAAATACCAACCGAAAAAAGGTCCCCGCTGCTGGCGCTCGAAGGACCAAGTAAGCGCCGAATAGCGCGAGCCCCATTGGCACTATTAGAAAAATGAGTGTCCACACGAGGTTCCTGAGAATGGCCTGATGAACCACATCATCTTGGAGTAGACGGATGTAGTTATCGATTCCGATCCATTTCGGTTGTCCAAGTCCAGACCAGGAAGTGAAGGATAGGAATACATTGCTCACGGCTGGCAGGAATACCACTACACCATTGACTGTAAGCAGCGGTAGCAGATAGAACCAACCGATTCGAATTTGTTTCTTTTGCATGTTTTTGCTCCATGGCCCTGTGAGTCCAACCCAAGAGGATTGGACTCACGTGGCCCCTAAGGATCGATTAGTTACTCGGGTTAGGCCTTGGTGGCACTAAGCCCTCAGCAAGCTCTTGCGCAAAGAGCGCATCGAGGCCAGCCAGGTAGTCTTCAACGGAGAGGTCTCCGACGATGACTTTATCCATCTCTTCATATAGGTATCTATTGCTCTTTGGGGGCCAGAAGGTCCAAGTTAGGTACCCAATGGTTTTTGCATCGGCAATCGTCTGATACAGACTGGCAACACGCGGATCAATGTCGGCTGGGAAATCGGCAGCATCGAACATCAGCGGCATAGGTGCCACACCGATAGCTGCTGTCTTGGCCAGCTGAGCCTTCGGATTCTGGATGAGCCAGTTTATGTAGGCCGCTGCACCATCCGGATTCTTGGTGGCAGCGTTCACGGCGATTGTTCTTCCAATCCCGATCGAAACTGGTGGCTCAGAAACCCGGTCTGACAGCGGTGGCACTAGAGACCAGTCCCACGACTTTCCCTGTCCATCTTCAGGAAAGTACTCTCCGACGTTGTTGAACGCCCATGAACCGGTCCAGTAGGTACTAGCGGTATCAGTGGCAATCGAGTTGTACAACTCTTCAACCGTTGTTGAGAAGTACATTTCCGACCCGCCGCCCATCGCCTTTGAGTCGAACCAGCCCTTCATAGTTGTGATTGCGTCCACAAACTCAGGATCAGTCCAGGACTTATTTCCAGATAGAGCCTCATAGACCGCTTCTGGTCCGGCAACGTTATTAAGAACAACACTGAGCAAGTGTTCGGTGGTGGGTGCCCAGCTCTTGTTACCGGTCGCAATGGCAGTCATTCCTGCATCCTGTGACTGTTGTACAAAGGTGTCAAAGTCTGAACGATTTGATGCCACGGACCAACCATTTGCCTCAAAAGTCTCCGGGCTGTAGAGCATCAACATTGTCTCGTAGGTCTCTGGTATCAGATAAAGATTCGCTTCTGAATAACCTGTTTCTAGTGCCCAAGGTTGAATCTTGTCATTCCAGCCAAATTCCTCCGCGTACTTATTGAGAGGCAACAGCTGTCCAGCTTGAATGTAAGCAAGGGCGTTTGAGGGACCCGCTGTGTAGATGATGTCGGGGCCTTCACCTGCTGCAACAGAAGCCTGCTGAAGCTGTGCGGCGGTGTTCCAGTCTCGGTAGCTAACTTCGACAGGGTTTACCGGATTAGTGGCGTTGTAGGCATCCACAAAATTCTCCTGGATGTAGGTTTGCTCGGCATCTGAGGTGATCGGACGCCACATGGTTATGACTTCGCCTTGGTCAGCCATCGGAGCAGTGCAACCAGCCAATAGGGTAAGCAGTGCGGTTATCGCGGCTGACTTCAATCCCGAGGCGGCAAGCTTTGGTTTCATGATTACCTTTCGTTTAAAGTTACTCTTAGTAAATTACGTCAACACGTGTTGGGCAATTCGTGTTGAGTCTAGACTAATTGGAATGTCAAGCAGTTGGAGAATGGAGCACTATTGGTAACGAACAGGTCACAATTTCCAGACTCAGCGAACGAAGGCTCGGTCGACATCTTGGTAGTTGGATCGGTCAACATCGACACAACAACCTATGTAGATCACTTTCCGAACCCGGGTGAAACCTGCACTAGCGATGAGAATAGGGTGTCGCTTGGGGGGAAGGGTCTAAACCAGGCCCTGGCGGCCGCCATGACTGGAGCCCGAGTTGTACTTGTTTGCTCTGCCAACCCAAATGACATTGACTCCATTAAGCAAGCGACCCGCCACTTATCCAACCTGACTCTCGAGATTCAGCCGTCTTCCCATTCAACTGGTTCAGCGTGGATTTGCGTTTCCCATACCGGAGAAAATTTCGTAATTGTAAATCCAGGGGCAAACCAAATGCTGACCCTCGACTTCCTAGAAGGCAGTATCAAAAAACACGCACCTCCGCTCGTTATGCTTCAAGGCGAAATTTCCTCCAAAGCCAACAGCAGGGTGATGACGCTCTGCCAGGAATTGAACATTCGCGTTGCCCTGAACCCCTCTCCGATGCGCGAAGGGGACAGCTCCCTAATCGAATCCTGCGCTGTACTGCTTCTCAACAAGCACGAGGCTTCAGAGTTAACAGGAAGAGAAATCCTCTCCCCGGCTGATGCAACTGAAGTTGCAAACAACTTGGCAACCAAGAATAGGACTGTAGTGATAACTATGGGATCGGAAGGTTCAGTTTTTGCCGGCCCCCTTTTCTCTGGTCTCGTGCCAGCCTGGAAAGCGTCAAGCATAAAAGACACAACAGGTGCGGGAGATAGATTTGCGGGCATCCTTTGCGGCTGGCTCGCTAAGGGGCAAGGACTTCAAAGCTCGTTGGTTCGGGCAAGTGAAGCTGCTGGGAAACTTTGTGAAATTCTGCAAGCCAACGAACTGCGGCTTTCATAAACTGGGCCGGTAAAATTGGATTTCGCACTATGGCACCTGGACCCAAGTTCAATCAATTAGTTTCAGATCCTGATTGAGTGTTGTTGCCCCTACTGCGAGGAGGCCAAGGAGCCAAACCAATCCCGAGAAGGCTAGGAGCACAAGCAGTATGAAGAGGGGCGCTCCAGGACCCTCAAAGCCGGTGGGTTCAACAGGCTCAAGATTGAAGGGCCACTTGTTGTACCAAATTCTGAAGGCAAGAAAAGATCCGCCAACCGCTGCCATGTTTGCGGTAGCCGAAACGATGACAGACCAGACGTTGATCACAACAGGCAGCTTTCTGGTGAGAATCAAGCCAATAGCCCAAAAAGCTATTGCCCCTGCCACGAAAAGGATGCCAAAGGATTGAATTACCTGGACGGGTCCGATCTTTTGAACGATGAACGGATCAGCCAAAAAGCCGACGAGCACCACCACCGCACTTGCTAACACATGAAGCTCACGCAGTAGGTGCGACTCAGGTCTGCCAGTTGTCATTTTCCCCCTTGGTGAAATCTTATTCCGCGACACGCGGACCTCACTTGACACTACTCTGTATTACACAATACTCTTGATTACATAGGAGGTGTGCTTTGGACACTACACAGCTACTCAAGGGAGCCTTGGATCTAGCGATTCTTGCCGTGATCAGCGTCGAGGACCAGTACGGGTATGAGATTGCAAAGCGACTCAGGGACTCTGGCTTCACTGAAATTGGGGATGCTTCGGTCTATGGCACCCTCCGCAGACTGGAGGGTTCAGGCTCACTAAAGAGCTACTTCATGGAGTCTGAGGATGGCCCAAATAGGAAGTATTACTCAATTACAAAGCCGGGTCAGATTGAGCTCGCGAACGCCGAAAAGACCTGGACAGATTTCTCGAAAACCATGGCATCACTCCTCTCGGAGTCAACGCTAGAAAACAAGAAGGGGGCTACAAAATGACCAACAAAGTTCAAAACCGCCTAGTGGAAAAGTTCATTTCTGAAATCGAAGAGTTCCTTCAGGACTTAGGACCGGGGCTGCGGGAAGACATTCTCCGAGAGGTTAGGGAAAACCTAGAGGCACGTGCCGAGGATGAAAGCGGAGAGCTTTCTCTACCTAACTCACTGGAGTATGCAAATGACTTGCGTCAAGCAGCTGGCTTGGATCCTGTGGCGCCTCAAAAAAGAGTTTTCAAGGACTTCGTTGCCGGAATTCAAGAGCGACTTGACGCTAGCCCAGTTGCAAAAGCCGTGCGGGATTTCCTGAGACCGTTCAAGCCATTGTTCTGGGTAGCGATTGGGATAAGCAGCTATGGTTTCTTGGAGCTCTACATCTTGGGTGATGACGGCTACCTCGGAGTTCCCTCCGGGCTCGAACAGTGGCTAGCTTGGATCGCCCTGGTCTCAATTTCAGTCTGGCTGGGCTCGACAAACTTCGGACCACTGTGGCGTCGAGTTAGGGTAATTGCAACAACGATTGCAATTCTTCCTATGGCGCTTATGTTCTATGGGCTCTCGGAGAATACCATTCAGCTTTCCGATGAATTGGTCAATGGAAACCCGGCCTCTAGAACCACTGGCTTGATCTACAACGGCCTGCCTGTTACGAACATCTTCCCCTATGACGCCGAAGGTAACTTGCTGAGGGATGTTCGCTTAGTTGATGATCAGGGCAGGCCGCTGAATTCATCAGTTGAACGGCTAGTCACTCCTGTTGTTGTGGAACTAGAGGATGGCAATCTTGTTACCTCTGGATACCTCCGCCCAAGCAGGAGCAAGGACGGGGTCGAGGTTTGGAATGTCTACCCACTCAAGGCTGCCGCCAATCCGGTTGGATTCGGGCTCATTGATGTTGATCCTGCGGAGTGAAGGGGCAGAGGACTTTACTTCACGTGTTTCGGCCTGAACGGCAGGAGCCTGGTCCAAGTGGAGGCCTCTCCAGACTCACTTTCCCAAGACAAATACAGATTTGCGTCTGATGTGGCCATGGTCCGAGCAGCGATGAATGAAAATGAGTCACCAGGGCTAACTTTGGCTATTGGGAAATCGGAATTGCATCGGACCATGAGAGTTTCATGGGACCTCAGGACAACCTGGAAGGCGTCCTCGTCTCCACAGTTCTCAATTTCGAACGTGTCACCGTATGCCCACTGTACGGTCCAACGAACGCCAGCCCTTTGGCCCAAGGCTTCAGCTATCAGTTCCAGCGACTCAGCGAGGCTGTCTCCTACTGCTTGAACCCTTCGCTCAGCGCTGTCAGCCTTCTTGAAGTTGATGATTGAGATCCACGTCGTCGCAACGGTCACGGTTTTGCCGGCTTCGTTTGCCGAAGGCATTCTGCTTCTAGTGGCTTACGTAATTGGGCTCTGTGGAACCCTATTGGTGATTGCGCTACTGGGTCAAAAGGTAGTTGGCAAAGCACGCTGGATCGCAAACCCAGAGGGAAACTTCAAGCGAGTGCTCGGCATCATTTTTGTTTTGGTTGGCATCGCAATCATTCTCGGCCTAGACAAAGACCTACAGTTTTGGATTCTCGAGAACTCCCCGATTCGCCCGTGGGAGCTAGACAAGGGTTTCATCCCAGCCGGCTAGTAAATGCCAGGACCTGCGCGTCGCTCAAAACAGCTAGGCGAGCTTTGCCTCTAAGACATGAGATACGCGCTTGCTGGCCGGTGGGTGCGAATAGTAAGCCAGCACGTATAACGGGTGTGGCGCGGGATTGGCTAGGTTGTCTGCACTTAGTCGCTGCAAGGCTGAGATGATGTGCTCTTTGCCATAAACCTGAGAAGCGAAAATGTCTGCACCGTGCTCATTTCGCCTGGTCATGTAGTTGTCAAAAATCCCTAGGAGAAAGTTGATTGGCGAGAACAACATTCCGAATGCGATCAGTGAAAGCACTAGTTGAACTCCGCTACCGCCCAGGGCCTCAGATAGCGCGGGCTCTTGTAAAGCCCAGCCAAAGAGGGCAAAAATCACGAAGCTCTGAAGCATGTTCAAGAGCAACATAGAGCGAATGTGACCGAGCTTGTCATGACCCATTTCGTGGCCTAGAACACCAACTACTTCATCAACCGTGTGGTTGGCGATTAGAGAGTCGAATAGAACGATTGTCTTGGTTTTGCCAATCCCGCTAAAGAACGCATTTGACTTGGATGAACGTTTGGAGCTATCCATGACATAAATGCGCTTGAGTTTGTAGTTCTGCCTCTCACAGAGAGCAAGAATCTTGTCACGCAATTCACCCTCTGGCAGTTCCTTTAACTTATTGAATAACGGCAGAATCACGCTGGTGCCTATGGCTGCAGTTATCAAAGAGATCAAGTTGATTGCGACGAAAGCTATCCACCAGATTTGGTTTGGAACTTGCTGGTAAATCCAAAGCAAGCCGAGCAGAATCGGGCCAAGAATCAAAGCACCGAGAACTATGCCTCGAATCCTGTCGATGATGAAAGTCTTGACGGTTGTGCGGTTGAATCCGAATTTCGCCTCGATTACGAAGGTCTTGTAGATAGAACCCGGTATCCCAAGGATGAATAGTCCGAGAGCCATAGCAAGCAAGAAAACCAGGTCTTGCCAAATCTGGCCCTGAATAGAGCCGGCTACCAACTGCTGAATCTGACCGTAGAGACCGAGAACAAGAAATGCGAGCACGACGGTGGCAGTGATGACAGTTGTGGTCGACTCAAAGCGTCTTTTGGTCACTGTGTATTCAACGGCTTTCTTGACCTCAGCCTTAGGGCTGCCTGCTAAAGCCGTGCGGCTCGATCGAACATCAAGTTCGTTGAGAGCAACCTTGAACACGGCCACAGCAACCGTGATCACGATTATTAGGTTTTTTAGCAGTTCGGCGTTCATATTTCTCCTCGACGCAAGTTAGCTTGCTAGGCGAATTGAGCCCAGCGGTCTAAGCCTATGAGCAGCATTAGGGAGGCAATGGCAATTGCCCAGGCTGCATTCGCCCCATTAATCAGCAGAGCTGCGCGAAGCGGTTTCACACCCGCTGCAACTGCAATTGCTGCAGCGAACTGCGTGCCCACAACAACCGGCGCGAGCGCGGCCAGGCCAAAGATGCCATAGCGGTCAAACAATTTTTGCGCCTTGGCAAAGCGATCAGGCTTGCTCGAAGTTTTGTCTTTTCTCTTTGAGCGAATCCAGTCTCTAATGGCCGAGCCGGAATAGGCGAACAAAAAAATCATGATGGCGTTGCCAACCAGTGCGGCTGTCACAACCCAGAACGGGTCAAGGCCAAACAGCAAACCCGCTGGGATGCCCACCTCGACCTCAAGCCAGGGCGTTGCGCCGGCAAGAAATACGCCGAGTAGACCGAGTTGTTCGAGGTTCATTGCTTACCTGCAAACATTTTGCTGAACCCCGTAAGCAGCGACTCCATCGGTCCCTTGCGACCCGATTTGGCGACGAGTTGAGCAATCAACGCCAAAGCAAGCCAGGTTGCGAAACCAATCAGGGTGACCGGCAGAACCCCAAGTTGCGCAAACAGCCCGAATCCCCATCCTGAGAATAGGGTTGCGAAAATCACCGATTGGCTCAGGTAAATCGTGAGCGAATATTTGCCTGCCGATGACAAAAGCCCAAGTTGTAGCTTTCGACTGATTAGCCAGAGCAGCCCAACATAGCCGGCCGAAAGAATTGGTGCAGCCAGAAAGTTGATGGCGATTGAGAGCAAGTAGGTTCCGTAGCTGTAGTTTTCGGAAACGGCGTTCTGAATGAAAATGTATGCCGAAAGCAACTGGATTGGCAGGCCGAGGGTCAGACCCCAGACAGCAAGTTTCTTCATAGTCGAAGCATTCGCACCTTCGCCGAGCGCTTTTCTGCGCGCAGCAAGAACACCAACCAGAAAGGCTACGAAGACCATTGGGCCTTGCAGCAAGAATCCGGTCGGTGCTGCGGTAATCCAAAGCTCGAGCCTCTCAGAAATTGAGGCGATGAAATTGTCATTTGTCATCACACTTGCGAATTCATCGGTGGAAACCTCTGGAAAGGTTTTTCCTTTCATCGCAAGAAACTGCTCGCCAAGCATGGTTAGCGCAGATGCTGCGAGCAGCAAAAGACCTGAGATGACATAGATGATCCATGCCCAAACCTTCAGCGTCTTATCTTTGCGAAAGTAGAAAGCAAGCAGAAGCAGACCGAACAATCCGTAGACAAACAAGATGTCGCCAAAGAACAAGAGGCTGAAGTGCAGAATGCCGAGCAGAACTAGCCCGACTGATCTGCCAACCCAACGACCACGATTTTGCTTGGAGTCTTTGAGAATGTAGTGCGCCGAATAGCCAAACAAGAAAGAGAAGAGCAGGTAGAACTTGGCCTGAAACAGCGCAATAACTATGAACGCCGTTGAGGCATTTGAAAAGTCGGTTAGATCTGCGCCTTCAAAGTTGGTTACGGGATCGATTGCCAACAGCGGGATGTTGACCAGTGCGATACCAAGTAGCGCGAAACCTCTCAGTATGTCGGGAAAGCTATCGCGTTGAATCATTTTTTACCTTTCTTTGAGAGTTCGAGTCTGATCATCGCCATTGATGGGAGCATGGTCGCGTATGCAAAAAGTAGCCAGAAAATTGCCTGAATCTGAGGCCAGGTGAGCGGAAGGTTGTACGAGAAACCGTCACTTCCAGCTTGTGAGTCTGACACAACACTGAAAACTATGAGAGCGGTGGCCAAACCTATGACAATAAGCGCAAGCCAGCGATATGCAATTACGTAGCTTCGGTCGCGAATGCGGATTAGTCGCTCGTCAAGGGCTTCTGCCGGTGCATCGGCAACTAAACGAACCGATTGACGCAGCAAGAACCAGAACGCGAAGATCAACAGGATGTAAATCAGCGATAGCGGAGTCCATCCGTTATCGCCCACGAAGAATAAGAAGACGGCTCCAGCCAAAAGAAACAAGTTTGTCGCCACCAGAAGAAATATCTTCGCTCCCCTAGTTCGCAGCCCGTCCCATTGAGTGTCATTTAGTTGCTTCTCTACCTGCTTGACAGATGCAGTCGCCCAAGCAGCTTCTCTTGACCCACCAAAGCCCATTGATTCTAAGTAGGCCCTGCCCAGACCTCGTGCCTTGATGTACCAAAAGAAGAGTGGCAGTTCCAACACGGTCATAGCGACCAAAGTGAAGAAGAACCAGTTGGTGTCAAAGAACACCATTCTGAAAGTTGGATCTGACTGCCAAAACAGAATTGCTGACACACCTAACGGAATGAAACCGAGTGCTAAGTCAAGCCATGCCATTTTCTTGACGTTGTTGCCTGCAAACTTTGGGTATATCCAAAAGTAAGCAGTGGCAAGAGTGGCCAAGATTACGAAAACTACGAGTGATTCATTCATTTACTTTTCCTCCTTGAGCCAAAAGAGCTCTTCAACAGGGGTTTTTAGTTGTTCAGCGATGCGCAGAGCCAGCACGAGCGACGGGCTGTATTCCCCGCGCTCGAGGTAACCAATGGTTTGGTAGTGAACACCGACGAGATCGGCAAGCTGCTGCCTGGATAAGCCCAGGGATGTGCGCACTTCCTCAATCTGGTTGAAGACTGGCTCTTCGGAGTTTCTGCTCATGCTTGTAGCATACATACTACATAGCATTAATGCAACAAATTACTACCTATTAATTCCGGGAGTCTTCTTCGTCACGATCGTTTTGACCTGCTGACCCGTAGTAAGTATCTGGGTAAGCAGTGTTGGGCGTATAGCCCTCGGGGCCAGAATGAAAGTCGCCCTCGTTCATTTCAGCCCGCGTCGCTGGCCGAGAAGCGCCGGCACCTAAAAAGATCGATATCAGGCCCAAGACAGCCACTAAAACAAAAGCAGCGATTGCCAGTGCGACAAGCGAGACGATAAACGTCATGATGAATTCCACGTTTGAAAGGTACTTGCGCCCGCTGACAGCCGCAGGGTTTGCAAGCGCTCAGTCTGGGTTTATTCGAACCTGAGTGCGTCGATTGGCTCGAGCTTGGCCGCGGTACGAGCCGGCCAGACGCCAAAGACAACACCAACCAGCAGGCTGAAGCCAAGGGCCAGCATCACGGTATCTAGCCTGATCGCGAAGACCCAGTCACCGATAATCGCCAGGGCAAACGCTGCAATCTCACCAAGGATGAGCCCGATCACTCCACCGGCAAGCGACAGCACAATTGCCTCAATAAGAAACTGCGTCAGGATGTTGCTCTGCTTGGCACCGATTGCCCTGCGAACACCGATCTCTCGAGTTCGTTCACGAACCGAAACCAGCATGATGTTCATGATGCCGATGCCACCGACAATCAAGCTGATGGCTGCGATTCCGGTGAGTAGCAATCCGAGCGTGTCTGTGATTGAGCCGACGGCAGCAATCAGATTCGCCTGGTTGGTTATTGTGTATCGAGTCTCAGCTTCGGCGGTGAGACCGTATCTCTCGCGAAGCAGGGCGTCGGCGCTGAACTGCAACGCATCAACTTGCTCTGGAGTCTTGGCCTGAACCACGATGCTCGAAACATATGGATACTGACTAAACAGTTTTCTCGCCGCATCGAGGGTCACATAAACGCGACCGCTAGTTCCGAAACCAACCTGATCATCGAGAATGCCAACCAAACGAAAGTCTTGACCGTTGAGCTTCACGGTTTTGCCGAGCATGTCTTTGGTTAGACCTAGGTCACCCGCGGCATCGCCACCAAAAACGACATCCTTGGCTGAAGCGGCATAAGAACTGCTCGACAGATATGAGCCGATTGCAATGTCTGGCTTGACGGCCTCGAAGTATTGCGAAGAAACTCCAACGAGACGAGCATTGACCCTGGTGTCGCCGGTTGCAATTGTTCCTTCGTTGACCGATTGCACAAACATCACCGAAACTTCATCGAGTTCGGCTAGAGCTCTGGCGTCGAGTTCGCTAAGTGCGTCTGGAAACATCGATGTCACGTTGAGCTGGTTAGTGCCGAGAGTTGCCAGCGATTTGTTGATGCCCTGCGATGCACCATCGACAATCGAGGTGAGCGCAACAATTGCCGCGACACCGATAACCACGCCGAGCATCGTGAGCAGCGACCTGATCTTGGTTGCCCAAATTCTGTTTAGCGCGAGTGACGCTGTGCCTAGCAATCTCATGCTGCGCCTCGCTCGTCGCGTTCGATTAGCCCGTCACGCAGAAAGACACGCCTTGGCGCACTGGCGGCTATGTCTAGGTCGTGGGTAATCAAGATGATGGTTCTGCCCTCTTTGTTGAGCTCTTTCAGAAGGTCGATTACCGCGGCACCCGTTTTTGAGTCGAGCGCGCCGGTTGGCTCATCGGCCAAAACGATGTCTGGCCCGGTGACCAGCGCCCTTGCGATAGCCACTCTCTGCTGCTGACCGCCGGATAGGCGGTTGCGGTCAAAGTTGAGCCTCTCGCCGAGACCCAGTTTGACGAGCATATCCGTGGCTGACTTCTTTGCCTGCTTGGGGCTGATGCCCTGATACAACAGCGGTGCCATCACATTTTCGAGCGCTGTGGTGTTTGGCAGCAGCTGAAACTGCTGAAACACGAAGCCGATTGCCTTCGAGCGCAGGCTGGTTAGTTGATTGTCGGTTAGCGAGTTGGTGGCATCGCCGGCAATCATCACAGTGCCGGCACTCGGTCTATCGAGGCAACCGATGAGGTTCATCATGGTCGATTTGCCGCTGCCCGATGGGCCAACGATTGCAACAAACTCACCGCGTTCGATAACCAAATCGACAGAATCTAATGCCGTGGTGATTTGATCGCCAACAAGGTAATCGCGGCGAACTTTATCTAGGCGAACGACCTCATCGCCCATTATTTGTGGCTCCACGCGGAGGGCCAAACTCAACTGGTGTTGGCACATCGCCGGCCAGCCCAACAATTACGAGATCGCCAGCCTTTAGGCCGTCGGTGATTTCAACCAGAGAGTCTCCCCTGATTCCAAGTTTCACAGCAACGTTCGTGACGGTCTGACCGCCACTTGCATTCTTCACGAGCACCTTAACTTCTGGTTTCTCGCCGATTAGCGAATTAAATGGAACCGCAAGAACAGAACCCGAACGTTCAACTTCAATCTCTGCTGTTGCACTCATTCCGAAACGTGCACCTTCTGGAATCTCGTTTACCTCAACCAAAACTTCATACTGCTTGATGCCGCTGAGCGATCTGGCAACCTGACCAATCGAAAGAACAGAACCTTCGAAAACGGCGTTGATGGCATCGAGCTCGATTGTTGCGTTCTGACCAACGTCAACCAGGTCGGCGTCATATTCGCTGGCAAAAACAGAAACCACCGGATCTGCGCTGCCTACGCTCACAACCTGACCAGAGGTAATCAAACCCTCTGATGTGTCGACCGAACGAACTATGCCATCGGCAATCGCGCGCACCTGAACGGTTTGGCCGAGTTGCGATTTATAGCTGAACAAGAGGTCGTCTTTTTCAACGCTCTGACCGCGGGTGACTTCTATTTGCTTAACTTCGAGACTCAAACCAAACATCGCTGGGATGGGTTCTGAGCCGTTTGCCGATATCAAAATCGCTTGCTTGCTCGGGCCGTATGCCAAGAGCTGTGACTCGGCTAGCTGGCCGTTGGCCGCAACCGTTTTGATTACTGCGGTTGGGGTCACCTCGTAGGTCTCATACTCGGTTTGCACGGTGAGCGCCGGAATCGCAATTGCGGCGACAACGGCAGCCACGACCACGGCCGCACCTGAAATCCAGAGCCAACGGCGCTTTTTCATCTTTGAGATCTCCTAGAGCTTTCGGGTCGAAAACCCGACCCCACATGCCAAATCTCTCACAGAACGCGAAAAGTTGCCTGCCAGTTCGCCTAGAGCGCTTTGAGAATGTCGCTAACTCTGTCTTTAGCGTCACCGAAGAGCATCTTGGCGTTTGGCTTGAAGAACAGAGGGTTTGCGACGCCCGCGTAGCCAGAGGCCATTGAGCGCTTGAAGACGATCACGTTCTCGGCCTCCCAAACCTTGAGCACCGGCATGCCGGCGATTGGGCTGGTTGGGTTTTCGGTGGCTGCCGGGTTGACGGTGTCATTTGCGCCGATAACCAGAACCACGTTGGTGCTGGCTAGGTCGTCGTTGATTTCGTCCATTTCGAGAACGATGTCATACGGAACCTTGGCTTCTGCCAGAAGCACGTTCATGTGACCAGGCAGGCGACCAGCAACCGGATGAATGCCGAAGCGAACTTCGACACCCTTTTCGCGAAGTCGCTTGGCTAGTTCGGCTACCGGATACTGTGCCTGCGCAACAGCCATGCCATAACCAGGGGTGATGACCACGGTCTTGGCAGACTTCAAAAGTTCTGCAACCGAAGCCGCATCAATCTCGGTGTATTCGCCGGTCTCTTCTTCGGTTTCAGATGGGGCTTCGATTCCGTAGCCACCGAAGATCACCGAAACGAACGAACGGTTCATGGCCTTGCACATGATGTAAGAGAGGTATGCACCAGACGAACCGACGAGAGCACCGGTGACGATCAACAGATCGTTGCCGAGCAAGAAGCCCGTGGCAGCCGCGGCCCATCCCGAATAGCTGTTGAGCATCGAAACGACAACCGGCATATCGCCACCACCGATTGAAGCAACGAGGTGCCAACCGAGTGCGAGAGCGAGAGCTGTAACGGCAATCAACAACCCGAGTTCAGGAGTAATTACGTAAGCAACCGTTAGCGCGATGAAACCAACGAGTGCAAAAAGATTCAAGAAGTTTCTGCCAGGCAGAATCAGTGGCTTTGATGAAATCTTTGCCGACAGTTTCAGGTAGGCGACAATCGAACCGGTGAATGTCACCGCACCGATGAATACACCGATGAACACTTCGGCCCTGTGCACGCCAACAAGTTCTGGTGCTAGGTCGCCCGAGTGAAGCGCGCCGTTCCAACCAACCAAAACCGCGGTGAGACCAACGAAGCTGTGAAACAGTGCAATCAACTCCGGCATGCCGGTCATCGCAACTACTTTTGCTCGCCAGAGACCGATTACGGCACCGGCTATAAGCGCAACCACGAGAAGAATTAGCCCGATGGTCGAAGAGTCAGTCCACTCGCCCGAGAGCGACAACCAGATGGTGGCAACCATGGCGATTGTCATGCCGGCCATGCCGTAACGAACACCGGTGCTGCCGGTCTCGTGCTTGCTTAGGCCTGCAAGGCTCATGATGAACAAGAGCGCGGCCGCGATGTAGGCGGCGTTAGCAATAGCTGTAGCAGTCATCACTGGTCTCCTCTCGTGAACATCTTGAGCATTCGACGGGTTACCGCGAAGCCACCGAATACGTTAATGCTGGCTAGCAGCACGCCGATGGCGGCCAGAATCTGAACCGCCAAAATTGAGTCGGTGATCTGCAAAATGGCTGCAACCACAACGATTCCAGAGATGGCGTTGGTCACGCTCATAAGAGGAGTGTGCAGGGCGTGGTGCACTTTGCCGATGACATAGAAGCCGATGACCACAGAGAGCATCAGCACCAAGAAGTGCTGCGGAAGTGGCGCTGGCGCCAGCGATACAAGCCCGAATAGCCCCGCCATGCCAACGGCGATGAGTGCGCCTCTGGTGCGACCAGACATCTTCTTTTTCTCTGGCATAGCAACCGGCTCTTCGGCTTTCGCCGGTGGAGCCGCCGAAACCTGAACCGGCGGAGGTGGCCAGGTGATCTTGCCAGCCTTAACAACCGTCACCGCACGCTGAACCACATCGTCAAAGTCGAGCGACAGTTTGCCGTTCTTCTTTGGAGTCAGCAGCTTCAAAAGATTTACCAGGTTGGTTCCATAAAGCTGCGAAGACTGCGCAGGCAAACGAGAAGGCAAGTCGGTGTAACCAAGGATGATCACGCCGTTCTTTGTAACGACTCGCTCGCCAGCCACCGAGCCAGCGACGTTTCCACCCTGAGCTGCAGCCATGTCGACAATCACGCTGCCGGGCTTCATGAGCGAGACATCCTTGGCTGTAATCAACTTCGGAGCAGGTCTGCCTGGAATCAACGCTGTCGTAATAATGATGTCTACGTCTGCGGCCTGTTCGGTGTAAATCTGCGCCGCTCTTAGTTCGTATGCCTTACTTGTCTCTTTTGCATAACCGTCACTCGACTGCATCTTCTCTTCAACTTCGACGGCAAGATATTCGCCACCGATTGACTTGACCTGGTCTGCGACTTCTGGTCTCGGATCAGTTGCTCGAACAATTGCTCCGAGGCTCGATGCCGAACCGATAGCTGCAAGACCGGCAACACCGGCACCGGCGACCAAAACTTTCGCAGGCGAAACTTTTCCGGCAGCTGTTACCTGACCGGTGAAGAAACGACCGAACTCGTGTGCGGCTTCGATTACGGCACGGTAGCCGGCGATGTTGGCCATCGAACTGAGCACGTCCATCGACTGGGCTCGTGAAATTCTTGGAACCGCATCCATGGCCAATGCGGTGACGCCCTGCTTGGCAAGGGCGTCGAGCAACTGGGGCTTTAGGGCCGGGCTCAATACACCAACGAAAATTGCGCCTTTCTTTAAGCGCTTGATGTTTGCGGGGGTCGGCGCATTCACCGAAAGAACGGTATCTGCCTTCCAGGCGTCGGCAGTTGAGGCGATCTTGGCCCCGGCCTCCGCATAGGCAGAGTCGGGAAATGCGGCTTTAGCGCCGGCACCCTTCTCTACGACTACCTGGTATCCCAGTGAAATTATGACCTTTACAGTCTCGGGAGTTGCGGCCACGCGAGACTCGCCCGGCTGCTCTTTTACGACGCCAATTAGAGACACGCTACTCCTTTAAAGAATGGGCTTTAGAACTGTTTGCTTGCCTGAATGCTACCAATGACGCTAACGCTACAACCTAGTCGCACCCGTTCACAAATGCCGTGAGTCGACATCAAACTGTGATGAAACCTGACCGATATCGATTTGCCAACCGCCCCTATTCCGCTACATTTCAGACATGGCAAAGGAAATCGAAGAGCACAAGCTCATTGTGCCGAGCAGGTGGGTCGAGCGAATCGAAGAAGTCTTTCACATCATTCTCGGCATCTTTCTGCTGGGAATCGCCGCGGCAGCCCTGGTTTCGTCGGTCATGCGTGTTTTTGAAACGAACCCGTTCTTTCCAACCGGAATGATTCAGGCCATCAATGACATTCTCTTCATAATCATCATTCTTGAAATTCTGCGAACCGTTATCGCCCGCTACACCGACGGTGTCTTTCAGCTGCAGAACTTTCTTATCATCGGCGTAATTGCGGCCGTGAGACACATTCTTACTGTCGGCGCATCGATGACCCTAGCGTCGGGAAAATCTCAAGAACAATTCGATAGAGCAATTCTCGAGTTGGCAGTGAGCGCAGGAATCGTGGTTGCTTTGGTGTTTGCGATTTTCTTATCGCGGGCTTCAAACGGTTTTCCAGCTAACCGAACTAAGAGATCTTCTCAAACCTCATAGTTCAAGAGCTGCAACTATTTGTTGCGCTTGAAGAATTCTTTGACCTTGGCGACGATGCGCTCCAGCCCCTGAACACCCTGCTTGTTGAGCTCTCGAGCCCACTCGATCTCAAGGGCAAGAATTGAAAGCCCGAAGAAGATGAACAAAATGCCAGGGCCAGGGGTGACCAGCATGACGAGGCCAAGAATCAGCAGAGCGAAGCCAAAAACCATAGACAGCACCCAGCGCACCGGGTGAGGCAACTTTGAGAGCAGGTTCTTTAGCTTTTCCATGTGTCTAGTTTCGCACGCTCTTGGCGTTTGCGGCGCAGTGAATTGATAAGTGCAAACGCTCCTAACAAAACTGGGATGCCGCCGACGAAGACTCCGTTGCCGTCAATCAGCGTTACGGCCAACCATGTTCCGCTGACAATTGCGAAGCCGGCAAACACTCGCGAAACGATCCTGAGAAATCCGAGACGAATCCATGAGAGTGCAACCGCAAGAATCGCTGACGAATAGACCACCAAAAGAATGGTGACAACGACCGCTACGAGTCCTTCCATTTCTGGTTCCTCTAGCCTTTCTATTTGCCTGGTCTAAATGCGCCGGCAATCTTCTCGATGGCGCCAGACAGTTCAGATGGCAAGAGCCATAGCTTGCTTGCGGTTCCGTTTGCGATAACCGGAAGCTGCTCTAGGTATTGGTAGGCCAACATCTTGTCGTCTAGGTCTGCCGAACGAACCGCATCGAACACTCTCTGAACCGCTTCGGCTTCAGCCTCGGCCTTGATCACGATTGCCTTTGCGGCACCCTCTGCGTTCAAGATTGCTGCCTGGCGAGCACCCTCAGCTGTAAGAATCTGACTCTGCTTCTCACCCTCGGCGGTCAAGATGACTGCGCGACGCTCGCGCTCTGCCTTCATCTGCAACTCCATGGCGGTCTTCACGGTCTGCGGTGGCTCAATCGACTTGAGCTCAACGCGGTTAACGCGCACACCCCACTTGCCAGTTGCCTCATCCAAGACGCCGCGCAGTGCGCTGTTGATTGAGTCTCGCGAGGTAAGTGTCTGCTCTAGGTCGATGCCACCGACAACGTTTCGCAGCGTCGTGATTGTGATCTGCTCGATGCCGGTGATGAAGTTTTCGATTTCGTAAACCGCAGACTTCGGGTTGGTCACTTGAAAGTAAATAACGGTGTCAATCTCGACAACCAGGTTGTCTGAGGTGATTACCGGCTGAGGCGGAAACGAAACCACGCGCTCACGCAGGTCAATAAGTGGGCGCAAGCGGTCGATGAACGGCACGATAAGTGCAAGACCCGCGTCGAGTGTGCGGTGGTAGCGACCGAGACGCTCAACGATTCCGGCGCTTGCCTGCGGGATGATGCGAATCGACCTAGCGAGAATCACCACAAAGATGGTGATGAGGATAACTGGAAGAACTAGAACATTGAAAAAGTCCAAAAACTCTTGCATTATGCCTCCTTGATAATTGCGGTAGCTCCGCGAATTGCTGTTACAAAGACTTTCTGATCTGCGGCGATTGAGCCACCTTCAGTTTTGGCTGTCCAGACTTCGCCGGCTAGCTTGATCTGCCCGCCGGTCTCACTAACGCTCGTCATGGTGAAAGCGAATGCACCGATAAGTGCATCGGTGTTTGTGGCTGCATCGGGCCGGGTCTTCTTCAGGTGTTTCAGCGCTATCGGTCGAAGGAAGAATAGAGAAACAACTGCTGCAATTCCGAAAACAATCGTCTGCACTACGCCATCGAAACCTAGGCCCGCAGCAGCACCTGCTGCCAAGGCAGAAACTGCCAAAGACGCGAACAGTAGATTCGCAGTCATTAACTCAACGAGCATCAGGGCTCCGCCTGCTGCTAACCAAACCCACATAGCCATGGCCTAAGTTTAGGCGTTACATCCATGCGGTTTTACTGAGAGTTTTGGTCGCCCTCGGGGTCCTCGCCGGGCTCCTGCTGCATCATGCGCCTGAGAGTCTCATCGGCAGTGTTGACGATTTCGAGCGTTCTCGAAATCAGCTCTTCGGCAGATAGCGAGCCGAGCAGGTCGCGCTGATCGAGTTGACCGATTGGCAACACACCGGCCATCTGCCAGCAGGCTTCGATCGGGTCGTCGCTGAATAAGGTGTCTGCCCCAAACTGCAGGTCGCCAAACTCGCTGGCGAAGGCCAGAAGCTTTCGCACCTGGGTTTCGAGATGAACTCGCGCTGGTTCGAGGCTGGCATCCCAGATTAGATCTTCAATAAAGTCAATGTCGGCCAGCGGATATGGGTCGTCTGGCAGCCAAGCATTGACGCGAAAGCGCTGCGTGCCAACCGACTCGAGACCATAGAACTCGTTGACTGTGCCGATGTCGGTGACCGACGCAATCGTGCCGATGCTCATGCGCTCATCTGAGCCGCCGACTTCTTGGCCGCGCTCGATCAACACCACGCCGAACTCGGGATTCTCTGAGGTCATCAGATCGCCAAGAAGTTTTAGATAGCGCTCTTCAAAGATGCGAAGCGACAACGGCATTGCCGGAAGCAAAACTGTACCCAGGGGAAACATCGGCATTACCGGCATGACTCAGAACCAAACTTCATCGCAAGAAAATTGCGCCGTCGCGCTCGAAAATGTCGTAACGCATTAGGCCTTGAGTTGCCGGGCCCTGAATAACCGAACCGTTAGAAGTTGAGAATTCTGAACCGTGGCATGTGCAAATAATTGCCGACGCAGTTGCACGGCTCACCGCACAGCCACCGTGATTGCAATATGTCGAGAATGCGGCGAAAGAACCGGCCGTTGGTTGCACCACCATGATCTCGCCGCGCTTCGAATTGACCTTTATTCCGCCGCCAACTGGAACGCGTGCGCTCTTTGTGATTTCTTCACCTGATGCCGAGTTAGACGGTGTCGGTGTTGGCGCTGTCGTGGCGGCTGGCGCCAATGTTGCAATCAGAAAACCACTTGTGACCTTGAGTGGCACGACTTGCAACGATTTTGCGGTTGGGCCGCTGATGCGCCGGCCGGTGCTTGCGTTGAAGACGCTCTTGTCTTTCGGGCAGTTAACTCGCGCAGATCTCACATGTGATGCGAGCAGGTTTGTTGCGTCGTGCGGGCAACTCGCGATGAAGCCGGAGTAGCGCGAGGTGCTTTGCCTAAATACCAGAATGCGACTGCCGGCAATCGTGAAAACCCTGGCTGCACCCACCTTGATGTCGGCAGCTTTGCCGAGGCTGATGTCTTTTGCCTGCGCGGGCTGCCCGGTAAGCAACAGCGTTGCCAGGGCTAAAGAGCCACCGATGAGTTCTCTTCTTTTCAAACCGCTGCCCCTCGCCTGATTGCCCTAAATTAAGCCTAAGGGCGTTGGTTGAGCAAAGTGAAGAGCCAGTGTTTTGGTGCGCGCTTTTTCAAACAACCAACTTGAGTTCGCCAACAACCTGAGAGCCGCCGAGCGACTTAACCGCGAGCGCGATCTTGAGCTCGCCAAATGCGGTATCCGTGATTAGTTGATTGCGGTGCAAAAGTGCAAGAGCGACAAGCGGTGCCGCACGAAGTGAACCATCGGCGATTTTCACCGCGACTCCGTGACCCGACTTGAGACCGATCACGAAAACACCCTCGGCACCGATCTTGGCAACCATGCCGTGTTTCATCACGAGCGCATCCATCGAATTGGTGTCGCCAACCGCCCACGGGTTCGCGAGCATTGCGTCGACAACATCGGTATCGGTTGCCGTGAACTTTGCGATTGCTCTAGCTAGGCCTTCGACCGTGATTGTGTGAAGTGGCGCACCGCAGCCATCGATTGTGGTGTGCAAAATCTTTTCACCCGAGTATTCCTCGATTACCTGCTCGACCAGCTTTTGCAGGGGGTGGTCGGCATTCAGGTAAGTTTCGGTGTCAAATCCGGCTGCCACGCTAGCCGCCAAGAAGGCCGCGTGCTTGCCAGAACAGTTGAAAGCTAGGCGGGTCTCGGTCTCACCCTTGGCCTGCGCCTCTGCGCGGGCCGCCGCATTGCCGGGCCAAGCCACTGGGCACTGAAGAGCGTCTGGGCCCAGGCCGGCACCAGAAAGAATTGCCTCGACTAGGGCAATGTGTTGGGGCGTGCCCTGGTGGCTGGCAGCAGAAACGGCCAATTGTGCGCCTTCGAGCATTAGCCCGGCTCGACGCATGGCGACGACCTGAAGGGGTTTCACGGCACTGCGCGCATAGATAAGTCTCTTTGCCGAACCAAGATGGTCGATCAGCTTGCCTTCTGGGTCAACCAAAGCACCAATGCCTCGGTGTCTCGATTCAACAATGCCGCCACGTTCGAGCACGGCCACTTCGACAAAGTCGAGTGGCTTTGGCAATAACGCCGAAACGGTATCAAAGGCGTGGGTCATGCCAAAAGTCTCGCACATCTAGGCATGTCTATAACTAGGATGAGCGCATGCCATCGGTCGCCAAAGGTCTGCATCGTGTTTGAGTCATATTTACTGTTCACAGCGATCTGGTTCGTGGCCGCTGCCACCCCTGGCATCGACACAATGCTGCTGCTGACCTCGACCATTGAACGCGGATGGCGTGCTGCCGTTGCCTACTCGATCGGCATAACGCTCGCAAAAGTCTTGCTGATGACAATTTCGTTCTTCGGCTTGAACGCACTCATTGCCGCAGCCCCTCAACTGATCGAAGCCCTGCAGTGGTTCGGCGCAGCTTTCTTGCTCTACAAGGCAATAAGCCTCTGGAATGCCAAGGGTGCAGCCAAGCGAAAGCTGAGCAACGGATTCTGGCCGAGTCTGTCACTGGCTTTTGCGCTGGCAGTCAGCAACCCAACTGCACTGCTCTTCTACGTTGCGGTTGTGCCGCAGGTGAGCGCAACAACCAACCTGCTCGTGTTGAACCTCATAATTGCGATCGGCTTCACACTAATCAGTGCGTTCTACATCGGGCTAGCAGTGCCTATCCGTGCATGGATTTCGCGCGGACAGAATCAGACGCTGGTCAACCGAGTAATCGCAGTGATTTTTGCGGTGCTCGCAGTTGTTGTTGTGTTGCGTTAGACCTGAATGGCGCTGCCGCCATCGCAGTGGTCGGCGCTGACAGGCAAAGAAAAATGACCCCTTTCGGGGCCATTTTCTTTTTAGAGTTACTGGTTTGCCGTGATAACCGGTACAAGCACTCCACTGAATACCTGCCAGGCAAGCAGCGTCTTTGCAACCAAGCTCAGCGTGATGTATGAACGCTCACCCTGAAGGTAGCTCGCCCACTTGCCAATCTGGCGATACTGCAACCACTGGTTCAGGGCGAATGTGTTGAACAATACGAAAATTGTCACGACGATGACAACGACGAATCCAGGAGTCTCTGCTTCGTTGGTTGAACCTGGCTGCAAGGTGTTGATCATGACTGCAAACCAAGGAACGATTCCGACCATCGAACCGAAGATGAAAGGCAGAAGCTTTCTGGTGCCTGGTTTCTCATACTTCTCTTGAAGTGCACCGAACATGATCATTGCTGCATTCACGGCAAAGATTGTGATGAGCGCTGCAACGTCGGTGGTACCGGTTAGCTGAGCAATCAAGAAAATCATGATAGATGAGCTGAGTGAATACTCTGTCCATCTGAAGTAGTTGTGGTTTGCTAGCAAGCCGTTCTTATAGCGGTTGAAGAACGCCGGGCTTGCGACCAAGAAGTGAAAGAATGCGCTGAGCATCAAGAAGCCGATTAGGCCGTAACCCATATTGACGTCAAAAAGAACTACACGCTCTGGTGGAATCGGTGAACCCGGAGGGCCCGCCATGTAGTCGGCGGTAACCGGAAAAGGTGCCTTCGCGTCGAGCGCTGTGATGATTGCGATCATGGCCACTGCCTGACCGAGGTGGGCGAAAGCCGCAACGATGTTGTAAACGCGCAGTCTCTTTAGCTGGGTCTCTGTGTCTCTAACCTTCTTGGCCATTTGGTCTCCTTATCGGCGTTGGCTCAATTATTGCCTTAGCGAGCCAAAAAACTCGGCGTTTAGACTTGTGGGTGAGCCGAAAGGAACCCATCGTGGCCACCAAGAAACCAGCAGAAACATTCACCGCCGAAGAGAAAGCCGCCATGCGCGCGCGTGCCAAAGAGCTGAAGGCCAATGCGAGCAAAGAAGCCGCTCTCAAGGAGGTTCAGGCCGCATATAAGAAGATGAGCCCTGCAGATCGTGAGATTGGCGAGAAACTGCACGCCCTGGTGAAAAAGACCGCTCCGCAGCTATGGGCGAAAACTTGGTATGGCATGCCCGCTTTTGCCAATGACGAAGGCAAAGCGATTTTGTTCTATCAGGATGCCGGCAAGTTCAAGACCCGCTATTCAACCATCGGATTCAACGAGCAAGCCAACCTCGATGATGGAGCACTCTGGGCAACTTCGTTTGCCATTATCAAGTGGACAGGCGCAGTTGAGAAACAACTTGCCGCACTGATAAAGAAGTCTGTTTCTTAGGAGCTCAGCTTTTAGTTTGTTCGCAACATCAGCATGAACTGACCGCCACCCGGCTTCACCTGGGTGGCGAATTCAGTTTCTGGGGCAAATCGCGAAAGTCGATCTAGCAACCACTCAGCAGCTCGCTCGGCATCGGCTTCGCTCGAGAAACGTGCAACGAGTTCGCGCCCACCCTTGCGCGATAGTCGCTCAACGGTTTCGACAATCGGTGCGGGCTCGGCCGCCAACAGTTCTTCAGGCCAAGCAACCACGGGTGCGTGCTTGCCCTTCATGGTGTTGCAGGCTCGATGCGCGAGACGTTCGCCGCCAGACGCACCCTTCTTAGCTTTCGCAAGTGCAAAGCTGTCTGCGCTTGGGCCCAAATCTGAATTCACCGATGCATCGGGGTCAACCGGCTTGTCGCACAACCAACAGCGCCAACCGTCGCGCTCACCGATCTCGTTTAGATCGCTCAAAGTTAGTTGCCCCACTCAGTTGGTGAGCCGAGGGAAAGCAGCGTTGTGAAGATTGCGATGACAACAACAATCAGCGCAGCTGCAAAAAGTAGCGGTCGATTGAGAAACCAGCGAAAGAGACGATCGAACCAGTGCTGGTCGCTAGGGTCGCCCGAACTCTCAAGTCGCCAGCGACCGAGCAGTAGGCCGTTTTTGCTCAGGTTCTTCTCAAACGGCAGAGTTGCGAAAGGAACAATAGCCAAGGCTGTGCCGAGCACGATGCGACCAAAAGACCAGCGCTGGTTCACTCCCACCAGTGCCGCCATGACGCCGTAGCCCAAGAACATGGCGCCGTGAAGACCACCGATAACCGTGAAAAGAGCTTGCGGCAAGCCCACCAAGGCCCTAAAAGCCAGCGCCCCAAGCAGAAGCGACCAGGTGAGCGCCTCGCCAAAAGCGAAGGTTTGAAACGCCCGCTGCGGGCTCGAAAAAATCTTGCGACTGGGTTGGTTGGTCATAATTAGAGTCTATGAACTCAGGTCGCCCGATTCGCGTTGTCTTTCTCAGCTTCTATTTCGAAGCCTGGGATGCGCTCGCCGACATCTACCGACAAATGCTCGCCGACCCTCGGTTCGAGCCAACGGTGATCAGCATTCCTCGCCGGTTGACCGGTGAGACCACATACTCTGGCGAAGACAAAGTGAGCGCTTTGTATGACTCGGTCGGGGTCGAACACCTTCGATTTGACTTCGAAGACTCTGCGATTGGGCTAGCCAAGCTTCGCGAAATTGCTCCCGACTACGTGTTCTTGAATTATCCGTGGCAGCGAAATTACCAGCCGAACTATCGCGCAGAGGTGCTGAGCGAATTCACGAAGGTTTGCCAGGTGCCCTACTACTCTTTTGCGCTTGTCAACGAGCCGGGCGAAGACGGCGTTGCGCCATACCTCTATACGCAGCGCTCGCACCAACTTTCATCTTTGATTTTCACGCAGGATGCAGCCGTGGTTGAAGCGTACTCACGCACATCGCGCGGCAACTCGCACGTGCACCTAACGGGTTCACCGAAGCTCGACTCGCTGGTGTCGCGCGCTATTGCGACACCTCGCGACCGTTACACGCTGGTGTGGGCACCGCATCACAGCTACTCGGCGCACTGGTTGAACTTCGGCACCTTTGCGTCGATGTATCGAGAGATGCTCGACTTTGCGAAGAGTCATCAAGACATCGAAATCATCATGAGGCCGCATCCGTTTATGTTTGGCACTCTTGTTGATCGACAGGTGGTCGACGAGTCAGAACTCAACCAATGGCTCGAAGAGTTCAAGGCGCTGCCGAACACCTCGATTGAAACCGGCGGCGACTTTGCGAGTCTGTTCTTATCGAGCGACCTGCTGCTAACCGACGGCATTTCGTTTATCGGTGAGTATCCGATGATCACGGGTAAGCCGGCTGTCTATCTCGAGAACTCCGAGCGCTGGAAGTTCTCACCAATCGGCGAAATTGCGGTTCAGGCAAACTGGCGCATCGGCTCGTTTGCCGAGTTTGCCGACCGATTCGACCAGATTCGAGCCGAGGGTCTTGGCGACTACTCGGCAGCGATCGAACGGTTGCGTAAGGCTGCAAGCCCCTATCCTGGCGAATCTGCCGCCAGAATCATCGAGATTGTGGCCGGTGACTTTGCGGCCGAGACGCCTTTGGTTGATAAGTCGACCATCAAAGAGGTCGCCTGGGAGCTAGGCCCAGATAAAGAACCGCTAGTCGACTAGTCGGCGACTGGCCCTCAGCACGGCTGGGGCTAGAACGACAATTATGGCGATGCAGGCGATGCCCGCTGCCCCAAGCACATTTCTGATTCCGAAGCCGGCGATTAGCAAACCGGCAATGCCCATGCCGACAACCGAGGCTGTCGAGAACATGGCTCTAACGGCAGCCATCACGCGACCCCTGATTTCCTCGGGCGTGCGATTGATGATCAGCGAGATTCCGTAGGCGTTTAGACCAGCGTTGAAGAAGCCAGCGATAAACCAGGCGATCGCAACCACAATCCAGTGCCAAGCGAAAGCCAAGGTAAGAGTGATTAGTGAAAGTGCGACCAGCGCGGCAACCGAAATTGGCGCGTGATATCTTTCTGGAACTTTAAACACGGATGTTGAAACGGCACCAACGACGGAACCGAATGCAAATGTTGCGGCAACTATTCCGTAGGTGATTGCATCGGCGCCTAGCTCATCCATGACCAAGAAAACTTCGCCGATGTTTATTACGCTAACCGCGACTATGACCATCGTGATCAAAATCACAAGAGCTCGCACCAGGTCGTTCTTCATGACTAACTTCACGCCATCCATGGCACGAATCTTTTCGCCTTCAATCTGCGGTTGCGGTTTGCGATCAATGCGAAGAGCCATGACTGCGAAGGCGAGCACGAAGAAGCTTGCCGCATCGATTCTGAATGACCAGGCGAAAGAACCCGTGACGGTGACGAGGTAGCCGGCCAAACCAGGGCCGAGCATTGCGCCGACAGATGAGCCGGTCTGCAAGAGGCCCATAACACGCGGCAGGTCGTCTGGCGTCGCGTAGTTTGCGAGCGTTGCGTTGAAAGACGCACCTACCGGTGTGCCGCAAGTTGCGGTGATCGCCAAAAACACGAGCGACCAGATGAAACCTAAATCAAAGGAGAGCATGAATGTGCTCAAGCCCATGATGCTGAGCAAAGTCGGAAGCAAAATTGCGGCTCTAACGCGGTCTGCAAGAACGCCGGCATAAGGTGCGGCAAGGATGGTTGGCAAAATCATCGAAAGCATGATTGCCGAGACGCCGTTTGGGCCGTAGGCATCCTTGTATTGAAGCACTACGGCAAAGGTGGTTAGTGTGCTGCCCATCCAAGAGATGGAGCCGGCCAGGGCAAGGAGTCTTAGTTTTGTCCAGTTGGTTTGCACCGTTTGAGCCTAGACCAGCAAGCGAAAAGCCCCTCGAATTGAGGGGCTAATCGGCTAAAACCTTGTTTCTTGGCTGGGTTACTTGCTTGGGCACTGGCAGTTAGCGCCGCACTTGCAGTCATCTCCCATTGAGCAGTTTGGGTTGTCGCACATAGTGAACCTCCTATGTCTTCACTATCTCACCTCTTGAGTCAAATGCTCAAGAGATTTACCTGGCAAGTGGCTAATCTGCAGGAAACCTAGATTGTCGGCAGCACCCTGCGAATTAGATCGAGTTCAGAAAGCTTGAAGGCAAACTCATCGCGAAGTCGGTCAAAAGGAACCGTTGGCGATGACCTCAGAAATTCAATGCCAACGGGCTTGCCGTCGGCATCCAAGTCGATATTGAGATCTGGGTTTAGCTCTACGGTTCGGTCGATTTTGCTCTCAGAGAATTTGAAGTAGGCAACGCCAAGTTCTGGCTCGAGCGTAAATGTGCTCATCTCAATCCTTCCAAGCAACGGTCACAATAATCGCAAGTAAGTTCAGTAAACCACAATCCAGTTCTTGACCATAGACTCGCTTTATGCCCGAAACCACAAAGAACCCGATTTGGTTTGGGCGCTTCGGCAAAGTTGACGTGCTGCTTTTGGCGACCGCAATCTTTTGGGGCGGCAGCTACCTGGCTGCAAAGGATTTAACCGAGCACGCATCCGTGAACTCGATTCTTGCTTTTAGATTTACCGCTGCGGCAGTGATCATGACTTTGATTGTTTTGGCGCGAGGCAACAAATTCTCTCGAGCCGACTGGCAACTTGGCGCTCTCTATGGCGTGGCTGTCGGCACAATCATGCAGATTGAAACCAACGGAATCAAACTGACCTCGGCAACAAATGCCGGTCTCATCATTTCGCTGACCATCATTTTCACGCCGATTCTCGAAAGCCTTTGGTCGAGATCGTGGTTGCCGCGCAAGTTTTTCATCGCAGCGGTAGGTGCAATTGTTGGAGTTGCCCTGCTGGTGAGTGGCAACGGGTTCAAAGAACCTAACTTGGGCGACGCATTGATGCTCGGCGCTGCGATTCTGCGTGCCATCACCACAACGGCACAGGGCAAACTTGCCGAGGGCCGCAAGGTCAGCAGCTTCAATGTGACCGTGGTGCAGCTCTCGGTTTGTGGACTGAGCTATTTGGCTCTCGACTTCGGCGGCACCGTGAAACTGGTGAACGAGTTCGAAACCCAGCAGTGGCTCAACATGGCATTTCTTGTGCTGCTCTGCACAGTGTTTGGTTTCGTGGCACTGCAGTATGGAATTCTGCGAACCTCGCCCTCGCGCGCGAGCCTTCTGCTCAGCACCGAGCCAATCTGGGCGGTTTTGACGGCTACGGTCTTTGGCGGCGAGCAGCTGTTTTTCGTTGGGTTCATCGGCGCAGCGCTGATCATCGGCTGTTCATACTGGGGTCTCGGAATCGAGAACCGACACCGTCTAGCTCTTGATAGAAACCGGCAGCCGTAGCGCGCCAGATGCGCGCTTTGGCACGACCGGATTCTTCGGTTCAACCGGCTCAACTACGCGAAACTTTGCGCCGAGCTTTGGTCGACGATCTGCCTCGCCAATGTTTGGCCAGTGCGCAGCCGCCCACTCTGCCTGAGCAGCAATCGAGAGCGATGGGTTAACGCCCGGATTTGCCGAGAGCGTGGAGCCATCGAAAATGTGCAATCCAGGTTGACCGAAAGCGCGAAGGTATCCGTCGACGACACCTTCGTTTTCATTTGCGCCGATCACGCAGCCACCCAAGAAGTGCGCGGTCATTGGAATGCCGAAAGGTTCGGTAGTCACGGCACCCGGAGTGCCATCAACGTCGCGCGCGAGTTCACGCGCAAAGTCGTGGCCGGCTTTAACCCAGGCCGGGTTGGTCTCGCCGTATCCCTGTCTTGAAGTTAGTTTTTTGCGACCGAAGATAGTGGTTTTCACAAACGTGGTCAGCGAGTTATCGCGGGCCTGCATGACCAAGAGGATAAGTGTTCGCTGCGGCCACTTGCGCAGGTTGTAAAACTTGGGCATGCGATGCAGGTTGCGAAGCGTTGCTCCGAGAAGCCGCAGTGGCGTTGGCGCTTCACCGCGCTTGCCTGAGGCGAGCACCGACTCCATGATTGCCATGAAGCCACTGCCGTGACCGTAGCGAACCGGTTCGATGTGGGTGTGCTCGTCTGGAAACACACTCGATGTGATCGCGCTGCCCTCGCTGAAATCTATGTCATCGCGACGCGAGACCACACCCAGAAGCGATTCGCTGTTGGTGCGGCTGAGCGCTCCGAGCTGATCGCTCATGCCGGCAAGTCGGCCGTTGGCGCGAACCTTCTGCAGCAACTTGGCGGTGCCCAGCGCACCGGCGGCCACAATCACCTGATCTGCCGTGAAGCGCTCAGGCCTGATGATGCCGACCGATGAACTGTTGCGGGTCGAGATGAGGTAACTGCCTCCATTTACCTCTTGGATGTCGGTGACCATGGTGTCAGCAATCACCTGGGCTCCGGCCGATTCGGCGAGATAGAGGTAGTTCTTGACCAGGGTGTTTTTCGCGCCGTGACGGCATCCGGTCATGCATTCGCCACAGTTGATGCAAGAGGTTCTCGACGGGCCTTTGCCGCCAAAGTATGGGTCTTCGACTTCGGTGCCCTCGGCGAGCTTCTTCTTCGCGCCAAAGAAGATGCCGAGCGGAGTCATGCAATAGGTTTTGCCGAAACCCATTCGATCGGCGACTTTTTTGATGGCGCGATCGCTGTTGCTTTCGAATGGATTCATCTCGACACCGAGCATGCGTTCGGCTTGGTTGAAGTAAGGGTCGAGCAGCTTCTGCCAGTCTGCAACTTTTGCCCACGATCCGGTTTTGTAGAAAGTGGTCGGTGGTCGATAGAGAGTGTTGGCGTATACGAGTGAGCCTCCGCCGACACCTGCACCAGACATCACCATCACGTTGCGCAAGAAGTCGATGCGCTGAATGCCGCGAAGACCTAGCCGCGGGAAAAACAGAAAGCGCTTCAGGTCAAAACTGTTCTTGGCGAAGTCTTCGTCGCGATAGCGCGAACCGGCCTCGATAACCAGAACGCGATAACCCTTCTCGGTTAAACGCAACGCCGCAATCGAACCTCCGAAACCGGAGCCAACGATTGCGACGTCGTAGTCAGACATTTGCGTTTATGGTTGCCGCAGCGGTGATGCCGGAAGGCGCTCCTGCTGCTTCCACTCGATGTTGTAGCCAACAGAAGATGACATGAGGTCTAAGAACGGCTTCGCATCGAAGTGCTCAGGGCCGAGAACCCCGGCACCGCGCCAGATTCCCTCAGCCATAAGCTCGAGCGCAATCAATGGGTTGAAAGCGGTCTGCCAAACCACACACTGTGATTCGTAGTTCGCCATTGTCCACTCGTTGTCGGCTGCGTGATATAGATAGGTAGCGCGTTCGCGACCGTTCTTGTCTTTGCCGAGAACCAGGGTTCCGGCACAGGTCTTGCCCGTCATGCGCGGCCCAATGTCTGCCGGGTTAGGCAGAACCGAGACCACCATGTCGCGCGGGGCCACGTCTACAGGCCCCTGCAGGCTTCGAACTCGGGTTGGCTTGGTGCCGTCGAGGCCGAGCATGTGCAGGGTCTTCAGCACTCCGATGAAGTCTGAGCCCAATCCATACTTGAAGCTGAAGCGATCTGCCCGAATCGTGCGCGGCAGCATGGCAACCTCTTCGTGCTCAACGTTCACGCACTCGACGTTTCCGATTCCCTCTGGAAACTCGAAGATCTCTGGTTCGCTAAACGGCATGGTGGTGTGCCAACCCTTGTCGCGCGTCCAGAGCAGTGGTGGGTTCAAGCACTCTTCGATGGTCGTCCAGATTGAGAACGAAGGCGCAAAGATTTCTTCGCCCTCTTCGTTTCGCACGACCAAGTTGCCGCCATCCTTGACAGAGATTTCGGTTATCTCACTGAAGAGATAGTCGGCTGCGTAGCGCGCAAAGATGTTCGAAAGGCCAGGCTCGACGCCGATGCCAACTAGCGCTAGTCGACCAGAGCGTTCCCACTGATCGTGCACCGCATATTGCGCGTCACCGAGCTTGATGCCCGGCAGGTGAAATGGGTCGTTCTCGTTGACTTCTGAGAGACTCATCGCCATGTCGAGATAGTGCACGCCAGCAGTGAATGCAGCTGCGAAAACCGTGTTCACGAATTTCGGTTCAACCGCATTCAAAATGTGCGTGATGTTGTGTGCCTTTGCGAGCTCAACGATTTGTGCTGCGTTCGAGGCGTCAATCTTCGCTGCGGTGAACTGCGCGGCTTTTTCTTCGCCGTTGCGCTTGCGCACCCACTCGATTGAGTTCTCTGCTCGTGAAAGGTCGAAATCGGCGACAACAATGTGTTCATAAAAGTGTCTGGTGGCTGCAATCTTTACGATTGCGTCGCCTACGCCGCCAGCACCGATTAGCAAGATCCGCATGGGTTCTCTAACTGCTCTGTGTACTCCGTGGGGCAAATCGGGAGCTTCTTTGTAGCCTACCCGCGAACCGTGAGGTCAGCCGTAGGGTCGTTGACCCAGTCGATAACGCCCTGCCAATAGCCCCAGCCGTCGGCTCTCGAGAGGTGATTTGCGCCCTCGATAACGACTGGCTCGACCCCGAGTTGTTTGCCAAAGGTGTCACGGATGCCTCGCGGCAACCACATATCTTTATCGCTGCCGACCAGGGTGACCTCGTCGACAAAGACCCCGATTCTGGCCGAAAAGTCGGGTTTCTCGACGTTTAGGCGCTCAATGTCGAGATCTGGCAGCAGGGTCGGGTCTGCTGGGGCAACCAGCAGAGCACGGCTGAATCGGGTGGGCAATGCGCCCTCTGAAGCCGCCCACAAGAAGTTGAGGCAGCCGAGCGAGTGGCCAACAAAGATCAGTTCGCCGGCCTGGTCGCCTGCTTCAACGAGCAGTTCTGCCTCGGCGTGCAACATGGCCTGCCACTCTTCGAGCGTCGGCTTTTCTGGATTCGGAAACTGCGCGTAAGAAACCAAGTGCCCCTGCTGACGCAGTGCATTGGCGAGGTGTCTCTGCCAGTGGTCTGGCCAGCGGCGATTGGCTAATCCGTGATGAATAAGAACTCTCGCCATGGCTCTATCTTCGCAAATTACTTTTTGGCGCGGCGAAATCTGCGCAACACGAGGTAACCAAATCCGAGTAGTGCAACTCCGATGATGCCGATCCAAGTTGTGTCGGTTTGAGATTCTGAGGTTTCAGGTTCTGGCTGTATCAGTGGCAGCTCGGCGTCAGCGCCGCAGTTCGTTGCAGCCGGGTCTGTGTCAGAAACATTTGGTGTGCCGTCGCCGTCGATGTCATCATCGAGGCCATTCACAATGTCGTCACCATCGATATCAGAATCGATGTCGTTGGTCTGACCATCGCCATCTGAGTCAATTGGCAAACAAGGGGTTGGAGATTCACTCGAAGTGAACGGGCGGGCTGCTGCGCTCGATGGTGCAACGCTAATCGCCGCTGCAAGCAGTGACATCACCAAAGCGATGATGATCGAGATAGACGCCCACTTGACCATTCGGTTGCGTCGCGAATTGCGCGCTTCGTAACGCTGATCCTCGTTGGGAGCGCTGATTGGCTTGCGCTTCGACTTTTTCTTTGGCACTAAATGACTCCCGCTAGGTTCATGGTGACGAATAACATCACGACACCACCAATTCTGTACAACCAAACAAATCTTGGTCGCTGAATCCAGCGCACTTCGTCAGGCTCTCCGTGGCGACCGAGCATTTGCAGAATGCTCAAGCCAAGCAGCGGAATCGGCAGCAGTGCAAATGACCAGAGCACTAGGTCTGGAGTTGGGCCAAACCAGCTGCCCACCAGGCTAGTGGTGGCCGAGGCTACGACCAGAGTGAAGGCTAGGCCCGGTACACCGGTTGGCAGAATTCTCCAAAGCCACGGATAGTTCGGGAAGCGGTCTGTAAACCAGCCGATGACTGTCGGCAGAACGAACAAGGCAGAGCCAAGCCAGACTCTCCAGTCGTTACCCATCAGCGCGGCGGTTACGAAGATGAATACGCTCAATCTCACGGTTAGGGCCACATACCTCGAGCCAGCATAGGTTTCTCTTACCTCGGTAGGGTGCAGGTAGTTCAGACGCTCGGTGAAATATCTCGCAACGAACTCTTCGAGGCCAACCCTGACAGCAATCGCAAGCGCAATTGCTAGAGCAAAATCTGAGACGTGGTTGGCCACGGCAAGTGTCACACCGGCAAGAGCTGGCAGCGCTGAGATCATGCTTGCGGTTACCCAACCCCCGATAAATGGCAGCACGCCGAGGTCAACCAAGCGCTCCCACCAATAGGAATTGCCGCTTTCGCTAACTTTTCTGAAAGCCCTGAAGGCATTTGCGAGCAACGCTGGGCCGTATCCGACAATCACAACTCCGAGCAACATTCTGATGCTATCGATGTCGGTGCCGGCACCCAAGAAAATCGAACCGATAACGAACACTGGCCGAGCGAGCGCGATGCGTGAAGAATTCGCTTCAACACACTGCCTCCTCGATTAATCCAAAATTGGCCGAGCAAAATTAGCAAAATTCCTTTTGCTTATTGGCATTCGGGCATGGCAAGGCAGCACAATTTATGCCCCACCAGGCCTCTTAAGGTTACGAAAGGCACCTGAGAGCGCCTCTGGTTTATTCGGGTAGACCGAACATAAAGAGGGCAATTTGAGGCCCTCTCAAAAACTTTTTTTTGGGGCTGAAATTGCTCGAATTTTGCCCTGAAATAGGCCAAAAACGACAAAAATCCCCGATCACGAATGACCGGGGATTTTTAGCTAAAAAGCGAGATTACTTGAGGGTAACCTTTGCGCCAGCTGCCTCTAGGGCTGCCTTTGCCTTCTCAGCGGTGTCTTTGTTTGCGCCCTCGAGAACGGTTGCAGGTGCACCGTCAACAACAGCCTTTGCCTCGCCTAGACCTAGGTTGGTCAATGCGCGAACTTCCTTGATAACAGCGATCTTCTGGTCGCCAGCTGACTCTAGAACGACGTCAAATGAGTCCTTCTCTTCAGCTGCTTCGCCAGCGCCGCCACCAGCAGCAGGTGCTGCTGCAACTGCTACTGGAGCAGCTGCGGTTACTTCGAATACTTCTTCAAACTTCTTTACGAAGTCGCTTAGCTCAATGAGCGAAAGCTCCTTGAAAGCGTCGATCAACTGGTCGGTTGATAGCTTTGCCATTTTTGTCTCCTATTTTGGGGTTTTGAAGCGTTTTGTGGATAAATCCGTGCGTTTTTAGCCCTCTTGCTTGATGCGCAAGGCATCGACTGCGCGAGCAGCCTGAGCAAGTGGAGCCTGGAACATGTAAGCGGCCTGGAACATCTTGGCCTTGAACATGCTGGCGGCCTTTGCCAACAGCACTTCACGGCTTTCGAGGTCAGCAAGCTTCTTAACCTCAGCCTCAGTAAGAGTGATGCCGTCTAGCACACCAGTCTTGACTACAAGCAGAGGATTTGCCTTAGCGAAGTCACGCAAAGCCTTTGCCACGGTGACAGGGTCTCCGTGAACGAAAGTCATCGCAGTAGGACCGAAGAGCTGGCCTTCAAAGGCCGATACTCCAGCGTTCTTAGCTGAGATTTCTAGAAGCGTGTTCTTTGCTACGGCGTATGTTGCGTCTTTACTGATTGAACGACGTAGCTCTTTGAGCTGCGACACAGTAAGTCCGCGGTACTCGGTTAGAAAGACGGCAGATGAGCTTTTGAACGCGTCAGTAAGCTCGGCTACGGTCTGAACCTTGTTCGCCATGGCACTCCTTGATGATTTATGCCGGTTAGCCCCAGAAAGAAAAAGGCTCCGAGCGCAGACGCACGGAGCAAAAATTCTCGAAACGAGAACCTACTTCACACACCTGCGCGGGCTGAGCTTTTGCTCTCTTCGTCGGCGCAAGCTAATCTCAGAAAAATCTTCGATTTGCCTACCCCGAAACCGGCGGTCTTTGGCTAGTTGTCAGTTTAGGCCCTGGCCACGCCCCAGCGCAACCCCGGCTTTTGGTGAAAATCGACTAATTCGTCAACTTGGTGGTCGAGTAGATCTTGTAACCCCAGGCCGGAATCGTGATTGTCTGGCTCGAGGCAATCTTGACTGACTTGTTGGTTGCGTAATCAAAATAGGTGCCCGAATTCTTGCCCCATGTCAACTTCACGGATGTTGCCTTGCCACTCAAGTTAACCGCGACTAAAACCTTTGCCTTGCCGGCAACTCGTGCGTAGGCCGTGACCACATTCTTGCTTGTGGCAACCTCGGCAATCGAACCTGCCGCTGTACCTACTGCAAGTGCAGGGCTCTTGGTTTTGAGTTCAACGAGTTTTGTGAAGAACGGTGTCATCGGTGAAGTTGTTGCGGGGTAATCAACTTCGTCTTTTTCGAAGAACTTGAGTGCCTTGTTCATTCCAACTTCTTGACCGGTGTAAAGAAGTGGAACGCCCGGCAGAGTAAATGAAATAACCGATGCTGCTCTAACAGCTGCTGCGCTGCCGAGGCGTTCATACTCGGTTCCGTTCCAAGAATTTTCGTCGTGGTTGGTAACGAAGTTCATCGGGTATGTGCCCTTTGGATAACTCGACTTAATGTTTGAAATTTCGTAGCCGATGTTCCAGCGATCGCTCGAACCGCTCTTGAGACCGTTGAAGGTGTCTTTCAGGGGCCAGTTGTATGCGCTGCTGAAGTCGCGACCTATTTCAATATCGCCAACTTGAGCCTCGGCGAGCATCCAGAGCGGTTTGATTGCGGTTAGCGTTTCGCTTGCGGTTTTCCAAAAATCGTCAGGCACGGCACCGGCAACGTCGACTCTGAAACCGTCGATGTCATAAGTGTCGATCCAGTGCTTCATCGAAGCAATCATCTCTGCGCGCATTGCTTGGTTGCTGTAGTTCAGGTCGGCAACGTCTGTCCAGTCGGTGCCTTCTGGGTGAATGATTTGCCCCGCAGAATTTTTGGTGTACCACTCAGGATTCTTAGTGATCCAGGGGTTATCCCAGCCGGTGTGGTTAGGCACCCAGTCGAGGATGATCTTGAAGCCCATGCCGTGTGCCTTGTCTACAAGCGCCTTGAAGTCAGCGGCGGTGCCGAACTCAGGGTTTACTGCCTTGTAGTCGGCGATCGAGTAATACGAGCCAAGCGTGCCCTTGCGCTTCTCTTTCGAGATTGGCTGAATCGGCATTAGCCACAAAACTTTTGCGCCAAGTTTGTTCAGTCGTTCTAGGTGAGTAGAGAACGCGTTGAAGGTTCCCTCTTTTGTGTACTGTCGCACATTCACTTCATACACGGTTGCGTTCGACATCCAGGTTGGTGATGTCACGGATGCCGCGTTGCTAGGTGTCGTAGCTGTAACACCGCCGGCAAGAACGAGAGCTGCTACCAGTGCTGAGGTGAGTGCTTTTCTTATGCGCATGCTTAAACATTAGTCTCACTCGGGCAGCGACAATGTCACCGGTTGAGTCGAGAATCAGCCCAACGATAAACCTGGCCGTCGAAGCGAGGGCCAACCGCAATTAACAGAACTTCAGTTGGCGCAAAGTCATGCGGTAGATATCGAATCACCAACCGGTAGCGATTCGGATAGCCAAGAAGGTCAAACTTGATGGCCCAGCAGCCGCGCAAATCACCGAGGCCCTTTACTTTGCCAAGAGCCTTTTTGACTACGTGTTCACCCGTGGCGATGCGCTCGATGAGCATGTCGAGAATTGCGTGTAAACCTGGCTCGACCAATTGATCGCGGTCGAATTCAAACTCAGGTGTCCGAAGTATCTCCAGCATCGGTCGATGATTGCAGTTTGTCTAGGCGTTTCTCGGTCTCTGCTCGAATCTGTTCAATAGTGACTCGCTCGTACTGCTGTGGAGAATTCAGTCTTTCAAGAACCGTGATTGCAAGCCGCAGGTCATCTAGCTCGTCAATCATCTTCTTCCAGAGCCAGGCCGGGGCGAGAACCGCCTCTGACTTGCCGTGCGAGCCGAACAGAATTGGCAGCGACTTCTTGCCGTTCTTTCTGAAGCCCTCGAGAATCTTGGTGAGGTCTGCCCTCGTTTCAGAAGTGTTCTGAACGATGTAGTCCTTGATAAGCGGTCGGTCTCTCTTTGCCATAAGCCAACCCTAAACTTGTACATCTTTTTGTGCAAGTTTTACTCACAGCCATTAAAGCGACATCGCCGCCAACCCAAAGGTCAGCGGCGATGCCTTGAAAATACTGCTGTTTAGCGTGAACGGTCGAAGCTGCGCTTCTTGTCGCCAAACTTTCGGTCGCCACCTCGGCCACCATCGCGACCGCCTGGGCGGCCACCGCCACGGTTGCCTTGGTAACCTCCACGGCCACCATCGCGACCACCTGAGCGTCCGCGGTCTCCGCCGCGACCGCCGCCACGAGAGTCTCCAAAGTCGAGATCTTCTTGGGCTGGCGGTGGTGCAATCGGGCCGGCAAGCTGCTCAAGCAACGGGTTGCTCGGGCGAACTTCGCTAAAGATTCCGTCGCGCTCTGCGCGGTTCAACATGTCTTCCATGCGACGACGACGGTTGCGCGGAATCAAAGTGACTACGGTTCCCTCCTTGCCAGCACG